>Ga0180438_10011974_pt1 | contig 10386 bp, 9 predicted proteins | sample SS_ome_12_FD_132455 | JGI IMG/M metagenome (GOLD analysis project Ga0180438, IMG submission 132455) | Hypersaline lake sediment archaeal communities from the Salton Sea, California, USA - SS_3_D_2 metaG | ecosystem: Environmental > Aquatic > Non-marine Saline and Alkaline > Hypersaline >... | reverse complement strand
TTTACCATGATCCACGTGCCGCCCCACCACTTTGCCTCACAGCCACAGATGCCCTTTTCATCGATCATCTTCCAGCCCTGTCCCATCGGTCTGCTCGAGGTTGAACACGGGTTCCGGGTGATGGGGTGGATTCCCCATGTGGATCCTTTGGCGCTCCATGTGGGTCTGCCCATGCGAGCCGTTCCCCATACCCTGACGGATGGAAAGGTAACCATCGTTCTCGAACCCCTCGGTCCGCCCGCTGGAACCCCGTAGAAGGACGTGAATTGCCCCCAGTATTCAGGAAAACCCACACCGATGAACGCAAGCGAGATTTTGACATACCTTGAGGATCTTGCCGAGGAGCTCGGCGTTGAGGTCATCTATGCCAGGCTGACCAGCGAGGATTTCCCTGTCAAAAGCGGTCTCTGCAGAGTCAGAGGTGTCCCCAAAATCTTTCTTGATCGTTCAGAGCCCCTGGAAAAGAGAATAGACACCCTCACCAAAGCACTCTCCACCTTCGACACAGAGGGCATTTACGTGCGCCCTCATATCCGGGGTATCCTGGAGAGGGCGCGAAAATCATCCTAATATATCCGCCCTCACCCTCCTCTCCCCCGACCCTGTGGGGCGGGTCTGCTCGGTCTATTTCTTTGCCTCGATCACACCGAATCCGGTGTATGCTCTCAGGACCTCAGGAACCACAATGGAGCCATCAACCTGTTGAAAATTCTCGATGAGAGCAATCAGGGTGCGGCTCACGGCGATCGCTGTGCCGTTCAGCATATGAACAAATTCGTTTTTTCCCGTTTCTTTTGACCTGTAACGAATCTTCAGACGCCGTGCCTGATAATCCGTACAGTTCGATGTGCTCGTGATCTCTCCCCAATCACCTCCCTCGCCGCGACCCGGCATCCAGGCCTCCAGATCATACTTGCGATAGGCAGGCCCGCCCAAGTCACCGGTACAAATGTCCACAACCCGATAGGGTACCCCAAGACCGCGGAAAAGCGTCTCCTGATATCCCACCATCGCCTCGTGCATGGCATCGGATTCGTCCGGCTTTGTGAAGGCGAACATCTCAACCTTGGTAAACTGATGAACCCGGTAGAGCCCCTTGGCTGCGCGGCCCGGGGCGCCGGCCTCCGTCCGAAAACAGTGAGAGATACCAAGAAGTTTCAGCGGCAGGCTGTCTTCCGGAAGAATCTGATTGGCATAGAGTCCTCCCAGTGTGATTTCTGCTGTCCCGATGAGGCACAGGTCCGAATTGGCCACCGAGTAGACCTGAGTCTCCTCGCCTCGGGGGTTGAAACCGATCCCGTCCAGAATGTGGCTCCGGGCAAGGTCGGGGGTCGCATACGGGGTAAAACCTTCTCGCATGAGCATGTCAAGAGCATATCGGATCAGAGCATATTCCAGAAGGACAGCCTCGTTTTTGAGATAGTAGAATTTCTGACCGACGATACGAGCTCCCCCCTCGAAATCGATCAGATCGAGTGCCTCTCCGAGCTCCACATGGCTTTTGGGTTCAAAATCGTGTACTCGAATCTCCCCGACCCGTCTGAGTTCTCGATTGTCCTCATCGGAACCGCCAACAGGGGTTTCAGGATGGGTCATGTTTGGAATCCTGGACAACTCCTCCTGGAAAGCCTCCACGACCTGGGCGAGTCGTCTTTCATTGGCCGCCACCGCCTTCTTGGTGACCTTTGCCTCCTCCACGAGGGTCTCGCGCGTGTCTGGGTTCTTTTCCTTCGGGATACGCTCCGAGAGTTCTTTGATCTTTCGCCGAAGGTTGTCGGTTTCAAACTGAAGGTCCCGCCGTTCCTGGTCCAGGTCGATCACCCGATCGACATCGGCCTGTATGTGCCGATTCCGACAATTGGTTTTCACAACGTCAGGGTTCTGTCTGATAGTTTTGATGTTTAGCATGGTCTCCCGGTTACCCCTCTTTTCTTCCGTGGTTCTTCCTGCCGGTCCTCGCCTGAGCCGGACAATCAATCGAGCACCAGTATATCATAAAAGGGATGGTCTTCGAGATCCTCGAGCCGACGAGCTCATGATTTCTGCCCTGATCGGAAGACCTCAGCCTCAATTTCATGACTGGAGTTACCTGACTTTTTTGGTGAACCCCGTTGCCAATGAGCGACTCGTCCCGCCACGGCGGGATGGGGGCCCATCCCTTCACTCCGTTCAGGACAAGCTCAGGTGAGCAGGCGCCGTCCTGAGCGGAGTCGAAGGAAAGGGGAAAACGGCGCCTTTAGAGCGCCGAAGGGGAAGAAATTCCCCACCTGTCCCGCCTTTGGCGGGAAATGGGTCACTTCGGGAGCGTCGGAGCGAAGGGCAATGGGGTTCACCAGGTGAAATCGAAATGAGTCCAATGTTCAAAGGCTTGTGAATATTCAGTCTCTTAAACTCAGGGAACTCCAGAATCTCGTGAGTCTTGTCAAGGACCGGACGATCTGCTAGATTGAGGTCGGGCTCCATCTCGAAACCCATCTTGCTCACGGATCAGCGTCTCTCCCATGCCGGTGCTTGGCGTTGATCTCATATGCTCGCTCATAGGGGCTGGGGAATCAACCCATGAAGCTCTCTCAGTACGTGCGAAAAGATCTGATTATCACGGGCCTGAGGGCAAAGGACAAGGCTGATGCGCTTCGTCGTATGGCCACAGCGTTCAAAGAGGCAGGGTTGATTCGAGACGAAAAAGCCCTGTTCGAGAGTATCATGACCCGAGAGAAGATCATGACAACGGGTATCGGGGAAGGCCTGGCGATCCCTCATACCTCTCTGGGAGACATACAAGACATGGCCATTGCCGTGGCCGTCTTGGGCCAGGAGCTGGATTTCCAATCTCTGGATCAAAGACCGGTCAGAATGATTGTCATGATTGTGGCCAACGACCAAAGACCGGACCTGAGTCTGAAAGCTTTGGCAGGAATCACCCGAATGGTCTGCCATACCGCGCTTGTCAGTAGGCTGGCAGGGGCAACAGACCCGGGCGAGGTGTTTTCCCTTCTCCAGGAGAGCGAGGGACAGATCGCCCATCATTGAGAAATGGCGATGCATCTGCTGATTTTTGTTCTCAACAAGGAAGAGCTTCTTGACGACATCCTGACGGGCCTTCTGGATATCGGTGTCTCAGGCGCCACTGTGGTCGACACCATGGGAATGCTTCAGGTGATCAGCCAGGATATCCCGATCTTTGCCGGATTCCGGTCGATGACCACAGGCGGGCGGTCTCACAACAAAACGGTTTTTTCGGTCATTCGGGAGGAGGAAATACTCAAAGAGGCGATCGCCTTTATCGAGGAGACCTGTCTGCAATTCGAAGAAACGACGATCGGTATTCTCGCCACGGCCCCGCTGACCTACTTCTCGCACCTCGGCCCTTCCAAATAAACAACGGCTGTCACCACTTCTTCTGACCGTCTTCTCCGACTCGAGTCAAAGCAACCTTGAAGGCGACGGGACCGACGAATTGGTTCACGGCGATCACGGCCACAACAATGGTGGTCAATGCGACTCCCCAACCAGGATATCGTTTGGCCACAATGGACGCGAGCCCGAGCGAGACCCCTGCCTGGGTGATAAAGGCAAGCCAGCTGTTTCGATAGAAGATCGGCGGATCGCCACTCAAACGGCCTCCCCAGAAAGAACCCAACCAGATCATGAGTAGTCGAACACCGACGAGCATGAGCGCCATGGTCCACGTCTGTCTCAACGCCGAAAGGTCGAGGGCTGCCCCGGTAAGAGCAAAGAAGATCACGTATACGGGCAATGAGGATCGATCGATGGCATCCATCAACCGGGGCCCCTCACGCGATCGATTCTGGATGACAAAACCCGCGGCCATACAGATCAGAAGCGGTTCAAGGTGCACCGCCATCTGAAAATGGTGTTCCATGAAGATCCCGAGGTAGCTGGAAAACCTGGCGATGGAGAATGTTACACCCAGAATAAAGATGGCGAGATAGGTCTTGATATGCCTGATATATGAGGCGATCAGCGAGCCGATCAGATACCCCAGGCCGATGGACACGAGAATCTCAGCCGATATGACCACGAGGGATCCAACGTGGAAGGACTGACCCGGTTGAGCCAGGCGATCGATCACCGAGAGGGTCGCGGCGAACAGCAGGATGATCAGAACATCCATGGCCACCGTCACCCCGAGCACTCCTTCGGTAAATGGGCCGCACGCGCGGCATTCCTTGATAATGGCAATAGCGGAAGAGGGGGAACGGGCCACCGATATGACGCCAAAAAGAAGGGCTGAGGCGACAAGGAGGGGAAATGGCATCTCTCGGAGATAGGGGATAAACGGGTGTGCCAGGAGAACAAAGATGGCCACGCCGGACCATACGACAACCGTGAGGAAAGCAATCGTGTAAAGAATACTGCGAAATCGATGGGTGAGTTCGCCCATCCGAAGCTCACCGCCTGCTGCCAGGGCGATAAATGTCAGAGCCAGATCGTCGACGATCTTCAAAAGGCGAACCATGTGACTATCCACAAAGCCCAGAACATGGGGACCAAACAGAACGCCCGTGAGAATATATCCGCTTATCCGAGGGAGCGACACGATTGAGAAAATCTCCCCCACCAGATAAGCCACAAGGAGGAGAAATCCAAAGGCGATCGTTATCCCTGCCTCCCCGGCCAGAAATCCGCTCGATGCCAGGACATGGACAAAGGCCATGAGAGCGAGAATGGCAATAAATGTTAGCACTCGTGTCATGATTCCAGACCGCCGACAAGGACCCTCTTGGCCAGATACGGACTGACAACTTCATTCGCCATGACGCTCAGAAGGACGATCGTGACCACCCCACTGGTAAGGCTGGATGCATAGGCCTGTTTGAAATTGAGTATCATGGCAATGGCGACGCCGCCCTGAGAGAGGAGTCCCAGTCCGACAGCGCGAGGCGATTGAATACCGGTAAATCCGTGAACAGCCACATAACCCCCCAGAAGCTTACCCACGAGGCGCATGGACCAGTAGAGTCCCGCCAGGAAAAAAAACACGGGGTCTGCGATCTGCCAGATGGCCCCAGCCAAAACAAGGAGGATCAGGTAGACCGGTTTCTCTCCATGGGCGAGTGTGGCGATCACCCGTTCCCTGGCAGGAGAGAGATTCACAATGACGATCCCCATGACCATACAGACCAGAAGGGGAGAAAGCCCAAAACAAGTGGCAATGCCTCCACTAAACGTGACCATCCCGATGACAACGAGGAGGAGCTCCTGGTCGGAGAGTTTGACAAAAACGAGGGAGTTGAAGAGGAATCCTGTGATGAGTCCAAGCCCGAAGGTGATCGCAAGCCATTGCCAGAATCCGGCCACCCCCAACTCGCCAGGGGTGAGGGGATGAGCGTAGCAAAAGAGTATGCCAAAAAGAACCAGTCCGATCACGCCGTCCAGACTGGACATATACCGCATCAGGTCGATCAGTTTGCCCCTCCTCCTCCCCATCTGCTCGACGACCAGAACCAGGACGGATTGCGCCGTTGTTCCTGCGGTGAGGGCAAGAACCCACGAGGCCGCCAAAACATGAAGACTGTCTCCTGGATGCATTCGCCTGAGGATCTCATGGAAGACCACGAACACAAGAAACATGGTCACGAATGACTGAACAAGCGTTGTTTTCCAGTGTGACGGAGGAAACCTCCGGAGCTTTCGGAACTCCACCTGCATTCCAAAGAGAAGCCCGATCCATCCAAGGACCAGGCTGAGAAAAGGGGCAAGACTTGCCAGACTTTTCTCATCGAGGACGTTGAGAAAATTGTGGCCGAGGCAGAGGCCCACCAGGATGAATTCTGTTCCTGTGAGAAAGAATGAATCCACCACAAATGGAAATCGAATGCTGGTAAACGACTTTCGTGCCCCAACGAGAGAAATACCCAGGATGATGAGAATCCCAACGATAACCTTCATTGTCAGTCTTTTCCGGCTCCCGGGCCGTCACAATCGATCTGTCTGAAGGGGGCCCTGCCAAAAAATTCATCCCGTAATGAAGCATAATAAAGGGAAAAGGGGGATAAGGGTCAAGAGAAATGTGACGTCCGATGGCAACGGGCCCAAAAAAACCAATTGACAAGATCCTCACGTCTGTTAGGATATCCTTCTATGAAAGGGGCACGGTTGCTTCTTACCCTTCTCATCATGGGGCTCTTCGCCCCGCAGCCTCATTCGGCTTACGCTGGCTTGGGCGATATTCTGAAGGGTTTCGGACACATACTCAAGGGCCAAGAGCTTTCTGAAAACAGAATCATCGAAGGGCTCAAAGAAGCGCTTCAGATCGGCACGACCAAGGCCGTCCGAGAAGTATCCCTACCGGATGGGTATTTCAAAAACCCTCGGATTCACATCCCCCTGCCCGAGCAGGTTCAGAAGATCGAGAAACTCCTGAGGACGGTGGGGTTAGGAGCAAAGGTGGACGCCTTTGAGCTGAGCATGAATCGTGCGGCCGAACGTGCCGCACCCGAGGCCAAATCCCTTTTCATCGATGCGATCAAACAGATGACCTTCTCCGATGCCCGCACGATTCTGCAGGGCCGGGAGAATGAGGCAACCCTCTATTTTGAGGACAAGACCCGCGATCGGCTCTATGAACTCTTCGAGCCAGTCGTCCACAACGCCATGTCCGATGTCGGGGTCACCCGTTCATATCAGGAACTCGATGCCAAAGTACGCACGATCCCCTTTACCGAAAAACTGAGCTTTGACCTGGACGATTACGTCACCAACAAGGGGCTCGACGGGCTCTTCTTCATGGTGGCTGAAGAGGAGCGAAAGATTCGGGAGGACCCTGCGGCACGGGTCACCGACCTCCTCAAGGAGGTCTTTGGCCGGGCGTCGCCATAGGAATAAACGTGCTTCTCCACAGTCATGCCCGAGACCCCAAGGTACATCAACACGCGTTCTGTGTCTGTGTCACTGTGACGGGCAGCCCTCGCTTTGCCAAGACCCGGAAAAACGCTTCCGGCTGAATGCACTGCTCGGATCCGATAGCACCCCGGGTCTTCACCTCGCCGGAGGCAAGCATCTTAGCCACAACGGCAACGGGAAACCCGACGGTGAATGATCCACACCGCATGCCCCACGGTTCATAGGGATGTTGGATGCATTCGAGTCGATATGTGACGTCCTTCCCTGCCTGTTTTCCCTTCACGTCCACACGAAGGACCTTGTGATCATCCGGTTTCCCTTTGGCCTTGGGCAGCTGTCGGGTCAGGGCGATGAGCATGTCTCGGGGAACCACTTTTATTCCACCAACCGAGATGGCTTTTCGTGAACCCAATCCCAAATCCACGAGAAAACGGACCTTCTCTTCAAACGCCTTGGGCAAGGCAAGTTTGAAACTCACCTCCTGGATGCCCTTGTCCTTGAAAGAGACAGGGATCGTGGCGACCTCGGAGTGGAGGGTCATGAAGGTGGTCTGTCTTCCCACCGGTTCTGGAAAATCGACCTGCTCCGGTCGGGAGAAGGGTCGCAGCTCAACCCAATCGCCCTTCTCAAAGATGTAAGGATTCATCAGAAACTCGTCCAGAATGGTGTCGAGAGCATAGGGGATCCCGAGGGGGCTTTTCATCTTTGTGAAATTCACAATGCCGTCCCGAATCCTCACCGACTCGATCGTGTCCAGCCGGTCGTAGGCAAACCTCGCCATGACATTGACCATACCCGGCGCGCTTCCCATGCCCAGGACAGCTGTCAGCCCGGCTTTTCTGAAATCCTCATCCAGAAGCATCTGTTTACGGCTCACATGAAACAACCCCCCCATATCCACATAATGAGTCTTCACCTCCAGACAGGCCTTCATGACCTCCACGTTATGGTAGTAGACGGTCCCGTTGATCACGGCATCTGATCCACGGACAACCCCAACCAGATTCTCATGATCCGTGATGTCCACCGTGGCAATGCGGACCTTCTCGGATCCCAGAGACGTCTTGAGTGCCTCGAGGCTCTTCCGATTCATGTCGGCAAGAATCAAGGACGTCACCTCGTGCGACTCGACGAGATCCAACACGGCGCTCCTCGCCATGGCACCGGCCCCACCCAAAACCGCGATTTTCATGTCTCAACCCCCTCCCTCCATCGTATCAACGGCACACCTTTTTGAAATTGCAACGCCCGCGAACCCGGTCGTCCGTCACCCGTTCAAAAGCCCTTTCCTCCCTGGGCACGTTATCGGCAACATCCACGAGGAGAGACTGCATATCCGAGATACTCCCTCGAACATACGCCTTGGCATTCTCGATCTCCCCGGCTGTGATGCAGAATTCGGCCCGATGATCGCTCAAAAGATTGTATTCGATCAGTCTGATCTGTTCAGCCTTGACCCTCCATTTTTCCAACCCGTACATGGCATAGCAGGCGAGCTGGAGAGAAACGTCACCTGCGGTCCCCCGGCCCGTCTTCCAATCGATGATGGTCGCACCGTCCTCGTTTCGGAAACTGCAGTCGAGGACCGCCCAGATTTTTGTCCCATCGATCAAAAACGACGAGAAGTCCTCCACCTCCAGCCATCTGTCCCGTGGAAGCGTCATCAGAACGGAAAACTGCTCCGACCGGTAGAAGTTTCTGAGGCAGCGCCCCACATGATCCGCCAGGCTCTTCCATTCGGTATCCTCCACCTCGACCCCATATTCGTGTTCAAACAGCGCACAGGTTTTCGGGTAGACACGATAACGGCCCTCTCGAGAAGACCGGAACTCCTCCCGCATCTGGTTGAGGGTGATGGAGACAATCTCATCAACGGGGAGGACCGAGATGCCTCTTTGCAGGTTTCTCAGTGTCCGTTTGATGCAGGCATGCACCTTTTCTCCCGCCCACATCTGACGGGTCTTGAGATTCTTGAGGATGTAGATCTCCCTTGTTCTTGCCGGCGCACTCTTTTCCCAACCGTTCCAATAGGCATAGTAGTTGTAGTAATACTGCCGGGGACAGGTCTGAAAGACCTGATCTCGGGATATGGACCACGAGAATTCGTTGCGAATGGCAGCCATGATTCCTCGATTCCAAGAGACGGCCGCCCTCTTTCGGGCCGGTATGATCGTCAACCTGGGTTTACACGGTCGCAGAACGGATTGTCAAGGTGAGCGGTCGGTGGAGAGATCTTGTCCCTTCCTCAGCACATACCCCGGAAGGGCATGTTTGAACTCGCCCCGATCCACGAGAACCCGGCCGTTGACCAGCACGTATTCCAGACCCGTCGCATATCTCTTCGAATCCCCAAAACGGGCCGGGGAGTCAAACCGGTCCAGATCGATGATCACCAGATCGGCATGATAACCCTCTCGGATCAGCCCCCTTTTCTCGATGCCAAATCGATGGGCCGGATAGCTCGTCATCTTGCGGACGCCTTCCTGCAGGGACATGACGTTCCGACCGAGGACGTATTTCTTGACAAAGGTCGGATAACTCCCGTAAAGCCGTGGATGGGGCATGCCACTGTACAGACCATCCGTCCCGATCATGCTCGATCCGTCTCGAAGGATCTTGACCACGCCCTCCTCTGACATGGCATACATGAGCATGCTTGCCCTGCCCTTTTCAGCCGCAATCATGTCACACAGGGTGTCAATCTCGTCGCTCATCCGCGCTTTCATGATCTCGGCAAGAAACCGGCCATCAAAGGCACCGAAATCGGAGGTTTTCAGATTGGTCACCATCACCTTCTCCGCCCCTGTCAGGCAGAGATAGTTCTCCCACCCGTCGATACCCCGTTTGATGTCCCCTCGAATGCGATCTCTTGTGCTCTTTCGGTCGAGTCGCTCGAGCATCTTCGCTGTGCCCCCATCCAGCACCCAGGGCGGCAGAAGGGCGTTGAGTGTTGTGCTCCCCACGGCGTAAGGGTAAAGATCAAAGGTGATGTCCATACCCGCCTGGTGAATCCGTTCCAGAGCGGCGTCCACTTTGCCCCAGTTGTCTTTTCCGAGGGCTTTGAGATGAGAAACGTGCAGCCTCCCATGCGAACGCTGTGCGATGCCGATGACCTCATCCAGAGATTCCAGCAGATTGTCCCCTTCACTCCGGATGTGAAAATTCAACAGCATGTCTTTTCGTGCGGCTGTTCTCGAGATATCGACGATCTCCGCCCCGGACGCGTAGCACGCCGGAACGTAGACAAGCCCAAAAGAGAGACCAAACGCCCCTTGACGGGCCGCCTCTTCGGCGAGCTCCTGCATCCGGCTGCCTTCACGGGCGGTCACCGGACGATTCTTCCATCCCACCGCGTCAAGTCTGAGAGTCCCAAAGCCGATCTGGGCGCCCACGTTGATCTGAAGCCCCTTCCTCTCCAAGGCATCCAGATAATCGCTCAGGGAAACCCAATTCCACGCCGTGCGCGATCCCCCCCACACACCCTCATACTGAGCCGCCCATTCCTTCCGATACCTCGGT
>Ga0180438_10011973_pt1 | contig 10386 bp, 3 predicted proteins | sample SS_ome_12_FD_132455 | JGI IMG/M metagenome (GOLD analysis project Ga0180438, IMG submission 132455) | Hypersaline lake sediment archaeal communities from the Salton Sea, California, USA - SS_3_D_2 metaG | ecosystem: Environmental > Aquatic > Non-marine Saline and Alkaline > Hypersaline >... | reverse complement strand
TTCGCTCATGCCGGATTTTCAGGGAGTTTGCGGCGAGGATGTCGAGTCTTCGGCCGGTGAACAGGTAGCAGTTTGCGTAGTCGCTGAGGCCGTCGGGGTCGGGTGCGAAGTTGGGCTCGAGGATGCGGCAGGCGCCGTAGGCGTCGTATTCGTAGCGCTCCACGACGGTTCCGTTGTCCTCGACGAGCACAGCCGGGCTGAAAAGGTGGTCGTGGAGGTAGTAGTAATCGTTGCCGCTGCTATCGCTCATCCTGAGGACCTCGTCGATATAGTTGCCGTAAATGTGCCAGCGCTGCGTTAGGCCGCTTGTATCGGTTTTCCCGGCGCGCCGGGACCAGCGATTATTGTAATAATAACGGGTAGTATTGTTAGGGTCAATGACGTCCCTTTCTCAAACTTAGGGGATTTTCGCATAAATTTCGTCGCAGCAACTCTTTGTGAAGGCAAAGGCACAGATTTATTGCTTCGGTTTGCCCTGAAAAACAAAAAAAACCCCAAGTTTGAGTTTTTTGGTCTATCCGGGTAGTTCCAATGAATGGAACCATGCAAGAGGGTCCTGCGGCCAAATAAACTGCGATTTGGCATTATCTTTGAAGCAGCCCCGGTTTTTTTCCGGTTTTTCGGCGATTGAGTGCAGTTATCCGCCTCATCTCTAATCCGGGTTGCGCTGGATCCTACTTCGCCCGTTGTGGATTGCCGGTTACAACGTCGTCGATGCGGTAGGTCACCTTCTCCAAAGGCTCTTCGGAGTTCGGCATGTCCTGATCGGCTCGCCCGGCGGGCTTACCACGATATTCACCCGTCCGGAAAGAAATAGCATATATCATCGGGGATGGTTCGGCAAAGCCTGCATCTTTAAGTACTTCAGCACCATTAATCTTGAGCGTGTACCCGCCCGTTTGACAATCAGCCTTGATATTACAGTCAAGCCACTTGTCGGCCTTATATGCCATCAGGTCTACAGGCTCGATCTTTGGCTCTTCTCTATGGCTCAACGCCGCGTCCGGCACGATGGATAGGCTATGGCCCGGCCAGGACCACGAAAGAACGAGTTTAGCCTTGCCTTGCGCCGAGGTGAACTCCAGTGTGACCGGCGTTTTCTCGCCTTTTGTCATAGCGACTTTGCCCGTGCGGGCCCCGTACCCGGATAGTCCGTCGATGACGACCTGATCCCCTACTAAAAGGCGCAGGCCGTCATTAGCTTCGGCGGTAAAGGTAACCTCGCCGTTGCAGGGGGAATCGATAAATCCTTTCCAACGGGCGGACCAGTCGCCGCCTTTACTTCTGCCCCAGTTATTGTCCAGGCTCAGAAGAATATCATTATCGTTCTCCGGATTCGTAAGATTCGGCTTTTTGAAAAATGTGCCTATCAAGCCCGGGGCGGACGATTCTTCCGGCTGTATCCTGCCGTCAACAGCCCTTAATTTACCCTTGTCGTTCAGTATCAGACGGACCGGACGGCTGCCCAATTCGCCAAGCAGCTCAATCTCAAGCCGGCCGTTGTCGGCCTGCTCAGCAGCCACGCGGAAGCTAATGTCCACCGTCTTGCTGACCGGGAAGGTACGTATCGCACGGGCATAGTCGGCAGGTTCACGGTCCTCAAGCTGCAGGTAATGATTACTCCCCTTTGCTGTGATATTGACCGGCGCCCAGAGCGAAGAATATGTGTTCCACTCGGGTACTCTCGGGCCGGTCGCGATGTTGTCGAAATTGTCGTTGGCATGTTTTCCTTCAGCGACAATTGGTACCGGAACCCTGGTGACCCAGATATCCTCTTTGCTGACGCTGTAAATCATCCAGATGCAGTCTTTTTCCTGACGCGACCCGTCGGTGCCCCATTCACTTAATCCGCGCAGGTACTGCGGCCCAATATCCTTGGCCCTGCCCTGGTACCGCTGCGGCGGAACCTCGCCGTGAATCACACGCATATCCTTAAAGGTAATACCATCATCACTTGTCGTAATTGCCATCGGATACCGATGATCACCCTGCGGAATGTAGATCATGGTGTAGCGGCCGTCCGGCGTGGCCTGTGCCCAGGTTTTTCCGCCGCCGCCTTTGATTCCTCTGGGGATTGTTGGAAACGACCAGGTCTGGCCCTCGTCTCTCGATTGTGTCGCCCAGCCCATTTTGCAGGTTCCAACCAACACGCCATCGGCGCGGTGGTAGAAACACAAGGATTTTCCGAAGATCCAAAGGTCTCCGCCAATAGAGGGGATCTTGCCGCCGGGCCAGTTCCTGGCATCGTGCCATTTCATCTTCTTATCGCCCAGCAGTATGCCGTAGTCTGCCTGTTCAAGCAGTGGCTTGTTGTTGAGCGCTTCGCGACAGGCCTGCAGGAAACCGGCGTCCTTGCTTTCGGTATAGACAGGCGGATGTCCCGGTGCCGGTTTAATCAAAGTATAAATATTGCCCAACCTGTGGTCGGCCGTGATCTCACGGACATACAACCTGATCTTTCTGTCCTCAGCGACATTGTCTGTCGGATACCAGCCGGATGCAAAGACCAGCATGCGATCGTTGGTTGAGTGGTAGAAATAGAAACGCGAGTTATAAGCCTTGTTGAAAGGATACAAATCCTTCGGCTGGGTCCAGTTGAATCCGTCATCGCTTGTGGCGTAAACAACACGGACGGGCGGGTTGTCCTCGCCAACGTGGGTCATGTCCCAGATACCGTAAAGCTTACCCTTCCATTGGCCCATACCGACATGGTGCTGATAGGTCCAGCCCTTTTCGTTTTCCGTTCCTGCCGGAAAAGGCGGAGGATACTTGCGGTTGGCTCGTGCAACCTGGATGTTCTGCACTCCGGGGCTGTACATGAGCCGCCCGTCGGGTGCTTCCTTGTCCGGCAAATCCGGCCCTATATACTGCAGAGGCAATTCATCACTGCCCGGTTCGCCAGGCAAGCCCAAAGCAGTAGAGCCAAAGACAGGCGAGGAAACATCATCTACTTTTTCGTCATTGACTTCCTTTTCTAAGATTTTCCCGTCGGTTTCGATCTTCAACTCGACCTCTTTGCCCATGCCTTCAGCCTTGATCTCATAGTAAACCCTGCCATACTCGGTCATTCGCTTCAGGTCGTCCGGCCCCACATCGCCAAGTTGCCTTTTGATAGCAGCAAGCACCGCCGGTGGAAGGTCTTTCAAACGAACCTCCTCATCTTTTTGATAAACAGTCCCGTCCTTGCCGATCTCTAACTGAAAGTCCATGCCGTCGGTCGTCTGTCCCTCAATCTCATAAACGCTAATTCCATCGAATTCACCGTCTTCCACCTCCGTAATTTTGGCTGCGGCAAACTCACGCTTTACAACCTCCTGCACAACTGCCGGAAGACCCGCAAGCGAAACGCCTTCTACAGCATAGACAAGGTTCGATAACCCTGTTATGCAAATGCAAATTACTACAAATAGTTTCATAATCCTGCTCATTGTGTTTTCCTTTCAAATTAAACGAGTAACTTATTCCATACCTGCTACCGACAGATTACCACCTTGCACTTAGCCATCTTTAGTCGTCAATCATCAGACCCTCTGCTATGAATTTCTCCTCAAAGATCTCTTCCCAGTCGTAATTCTTCTTCCTGTAATTGTTGGCTGCGATCCGGGCAATCGTCGCCAGTTTCTGCTGCTCTGAATCCATCTTGCGGACATCGGCAAAAGCTTCCTTCAACGAGACACTGTGATTAAGCGGAATATCTATCATATCCAGGTTGCCGCCTCTGCCGATCGCCTTGGCATGGTAGCGCGGGACGCTGGTCTGCATGCCGATACTCTGGAACAATGCCTCAGCCAATTCGAAAACCCGCGCGCGAAGTTCGGAACTGGTCCTGTATGTCACCGCCCTATCGAGGACAGCCTCAGCTTTGTCAAGAGCGTTGGCAGAACCAATCTCAGCTGCCGTCTTTAGAACCGCAAGAGCCTCCTTCTCAAGCTCGGTTTCATACTCAAGCCTTAACTTGATATACGCATCGTAGTAAGCGCGGTAAAGGCCCTGCTGGAATCGCCAGTTGCGCTTTTCCTGCGGCGTTGCCTTCTTCTCCATCGACTGGAAAAGTCTCAACGTCTCCAATACCCCATCATTATTCTTCAAGCTGCCCTTCCAGTTACGCTCAAGGCCGAGCAGGCCCATTGCGAAGGTCTCCTTGTATCTGTCGCTGATGAAGTATTTGCCGTATTCGACCAGGATGTCGTCGACCTTCATCTCAGGGTCCCATCCGAGGCAGCTCCACACGACTTTATTCAGGTCGTCGTTGCAGCCTTCGCTGTAGCTGATAAAACCAATCGCATACTGCTCAAGTTCCCTGAATATCTTTGCATAAGCGCGGGGTCGAGGATTTATCGGTTCGCGACCGAGCGTACTCTCCAACGCATTATCCCAGCCACGTACTTCGTATTGACAACTCGTCGAGTGCGTTATATCGGGATACCGCCTTATCGGGAAACGCGTGGGAACATCTCTTCTCATATCGGGCAGACTCACCTCCGTGGCCGGCCCGAACACGACGCCGTCCAGCCACTCGGCCTTCCCACTGTTGAGCCATCCGTAAAACGCTTTTATCCAGCCCATAGTCGCAGATTCATCGTCATAATTCTGCACAGAACTCCACATCTGGGCGTTTGGATGATACTTGTTCAATACCTTCTTATGCTCTTTCATATGGGGGAATAAATATCGCGGGTGAACCTCGCCGGGATCGCCGCTCGGGACAAATACGGCGTCAACGCGAGGAAGTTTACTGAGCACTTCATCTCGGTTCTTTATCGCCAGTTCCATAAGCTCAGGCGAAATCTTCTCGCGTTTTTTGCCGCGAAACTCCATCGCCGGATACCATATCCACACGTCCAGGCCGTAATTGTCGGCGAGCTTCGACTGAGCGATCATCATATCCATAGGCTTCAGGGGCATCACGGGGCTGTCAGTAAGATCGTCAGTTATGGGCGGAACTATCTCCACCGCGTTCAATCCGAAAACTATCATGTCACGGTAGTACTGCTCCCACATCTCGACCGTCCAAGCGTCATAAGAATTGGTCTTCGCCCTGTAACCCATCTGATGTCCCCGCAGAGGATACTTAGGAGCCGTGGCGACCTTAATACCGGCATCGACGGAAACGTTGTCCCTGCTCATCTCCAACATTCGAAGAAGCCTGCCCACTGCGTACAATGCTCCACGTTCGTCGTAACCGGCCAGGCAAATAGCAGGAGCGTCACGCTTGTTTTTGTCGATCCATATTGCGTAACCATCCGCTTTTTGCGGAACGGCCAAACCCGAAGGCGGCCCGCCAATTTTGCTTCCAACCTCCCTGGCGGTTCCGATTACGATAGTCCCCGTGCCCTTATCCGGCATCTTCCTGACGACCTGAAGCCCGATACGCGTACGCTTCTCGATCTCGTCGGCAAGCATATCAGCCGCGTTCGTTTGTATCCTACTCTGTTTATTCAACGGTAGTATCCTGGCCTTCGATAGATCGATCGTCCCAAGCCCCGAAAACCTCTGAGGCGATAGTGAGAGACCGAAATCTTCATGCGAGAATTCGATCTGTTCATCTTCATCATCATCGTGGTCGTCTGCCCTGTCGACATTTCTACCATTGGCAAACTCCATGCGGCCGGTTTCTTTACCGTCTCTATCCCATAGCGTCGCCACACCTTCGCACTTGAAGTTTCTCCATGTCGATTCGGCTTTTTTCGTGCCGTTCGGCCAGTATTGCGTCCAAATACTGTCGCCATCTGCGCCGTGCCGCCAGGTCCATTTCCTTTTGCCGCTTTCTGAGAAATATGTTTCTGTGGCCACCTTGCGACCCTTGTCGTAATCGGCCTGTCGCTGTTTTGTTCCGTCCGGATAGTACCACGTCTCTTTGCCGTGCAGCAGGAACCGCCCGTCGTTGCCGATGCCGCCGCTGAACTTGAACTTCGTCTTACCATCGGGGTATTCCTCGCGATAGGCCTTAACTGCGGAAATACTTTTGGCGGTGTTGTCCATCAGTTCCGCATCGGTCATATTCTGGTGCTTAGTGTCTTTTGCGCCAATCCACGCCTCGTTCAGTTCAAAGTGCAGACACGGCCGATTCATTGTGGTAATCAAATGTATAATTCCGTTCGGCCCCTGTCTCGCCGCTGAGTAACCGATGGTGGGGTTGCCGTTGTGTCTATCGCGATCTTCATGCTGTTGGGCGCCTGCGAGCGTCTTAACGGTCCAGTTTTGCCCGTCGTCTTGCGAAATCGCCACATAAGAGCCCCCCTCTGTGATGCCTTCGGGCTGGCTGCCGCGGCTGTGTTGGTAGTCACCGGCGAAAAAGAGCCTTCCGCTTTGCAGCCGCAGCAGGCTCGGCCTCTGATTGCTGCCCTGGGCGGCAAACGGCGTTATACTCACCTGCCATGTTCTGCCGCCGTCTTTCGAGATGGATTTCGGCATGAAGCCGTTAATATCAGTATTCTTGCCGCCCATCCCGAGGATGGACAGGCCGTCTCTAAGCAGCGCGAACGTCGTATGACGGCCGCCGCTTCTGCCGGCAGTGTCGTACCATGTCCTGCAATTGTCACGGGTTGCCCATAGGACGGATTGGCCGCCGTCGCCGTCGGAGGCTATGTAAAGCACGCCGTTTTTGTCTCGAACCGCGGTGTTGATCGGCTGGCGGGAGTGGGAGCCTATCGCGCTCATGAAATTCGGGAATTGCACTTCGGCCCAGGTGGCGCCGCTGTCTTTGGAGCAGGTCCACTGGAAGGGAAATCCACCTTCGAGCCTGGGACTGCCCCAGAAAAAATACAGAAGGCCGCTGTCGGTGTCGGTCCAGAGCATAGGGGCGTGGTCGTTCGCGGCTGCAAAGTCGAAGAGCCTGGCGGGCATATCCCAGCGGTCGGTGCCGAAACGCAGACGGCTTGCAATCAGCGATACACCGGGTTCGTATTCGCCGTAAGAGGTGTAAATAATCATCAGAACATCGCCGTTCGGGCAGACCTCGAGGGCCGGACTGTGATTATGCCCTCTGAATGACGGATGCATTCGGACCGCGTCTATCTGTTCACCGCGGCAGTCTTCACAAGTTTCAGGCGGCATCGGGAGCAAATATCGCTTCCTGAAATAGGGCCTGGATGCATCAGGGCCCTGGTTGACAATACCCTTGTTTTGTCTGACACCCTGGCGGACATAAGGCGCATGATGAGCAAGCGGTCTGGTGGCCGGCATTGGCGCGTGGACCACGCGGAAACCAATACTGTGATAGCCGGGAATGCCTTTGTCCTCCTCCTCATCGTCTTCTTCAGGCCTGGTCATCTCGGCTTCCGCGGTCGTATATGACATCGCGCCGATGGGGACAATATTCTTATGCCCGCCCGGCCAGCTCCAGTACAGCCTCAGATGAGCGGCCCCACCGTCCTTGTAATAACTTAGGACAACCGGGTACTTCTTACCCTTGACCATGCTTATCTGTCCCTGGGGTTTTGCATTGTGATCCCAAGCATCGATAATGCTCTTGCCGTCGATCTGCAGGCGCATGCCGTTATCCGCCTCGCCGTAGAAACTGACCTCGCCGGTGTGCGGGGCTTCAATATATCCGAGCCATTCAACCGCCCAGTCGTTGTCACCGCCTGTCCAGACCTTCTCGAGGTTGTCGAGCTTGAGCCGGCCTTTGCTGCTTTTCATTTTCTTGTTGCCATACTTTGTCCCTATGAGCCCCGGATATACCCGGATATCTGTTCTTTCAGGTCTTTCCATTTCACCGGCGTGCTTGCCGGGGGGGGTGTTTGCGGGAGAATCGTTATAGTAGGGACCAAAAGCGGGAGCGATAGAGGCACGACTGGAGGAGGCGTTGAATATCTTTCGGTACTCGTTTCTTCCTCCGTCGTCGAGAAGCCCGCCGCGAACAACTCGCGCCATACCGCATTCCGGACCGACCGGGTCAACCTGCTCGGTTGCCGGATATTCGCCGTACCAATCGAGACACCATTCGCGGACGCCCGTGTGAGTATTCTTCAGGCCCCACTGATTGGGCAGACCTTGGGCGGGAGGATTATTGCCGGATGAGTACAATGTAGTGGTTCCTGCGCGGCAGGCGTATTCCCACTCGGCCTCGGTGGGCAACCGATAAGGTATGCCTTCTTTTTTGCTCAGCCATTCGCAAAATGCGACCGCATCGTACCAACTGACGCCCGCCGCATAAGGCAGATGTTCGGCGGCGCCCTGGAATTCAGGCTTGAATTGTCGGAACTGCTCGGTGGTTGCCTCCGTCTCGGAGACGTAGAAGCTCCTGGTGATGGTGACTTTGTGAACGGGCTGTTCATCCCAGAAGTCCCGCCCGAGCGTGCTGCCCATATCGAACGAGCCGGGGTTGATACGAATCATCTTCATTCCCACGGAGTTGGTGAATTCTTCGGTTTGTGAAGCCTCGGTCGCAAAAAAGCCAGCGCCGGGCAGGCAGGCCGCAATCAGCATCGCCACTTTCATTTGCATCTTTGCACTCCCTAAAATTGCCGCTCAACCGAGGGGCCGGAGCAGCCCTACCTTTGGCGTTTCAATCAAAAGTTACTGGCTGCTTAACAAGCGCAGAGGCCGCCACTACAAGATATCAGAGCCCGTATCTTATACAGCCAAGGGCCTTGTGTCAAGGCGGAGGTCGAAGAGGCTTTGGGATCAAGAGCAGGGTGGTAACGTGCTAAAAATGCGGGAGACTTATGCCGCAGTGCAATCTTCGGCACTGTGAATTGTTGTTTAGAAGTGGTTTGCACCCTATCTGGAGACCGACGCCATTGTGCGTTCGGCGTGATTGGCTCAATCGATACGGGGTTTTCTGAGGTGCTCGACAATTGGGTATATGACCGTCGAAAGGACAAGCGCCGCGCCTATAGTGAGGAACCATAGGTAATAACCGGTGTCGTTTTGCCGGCCGAAATGGTCTACGACCCAGCCGCATGTTCCGGCGAGCGCACCGCCGAGTCCGAGTCCGACCGAAAGACATACTCCATAGACCATGGACCGGTCGCGCTGGTGGGCCAAACCGGCCATATAAGTCTCGCTCGCGACCGTCGAAGCCGTTGCGCCGGCGCCGAAGGTTATCAGAGCAACCCACAATACAATCGGCGAAGATACGGCAAATAAAGCGATTCCGACCCCCATCATCACAAAGGTAATCAGCACCATGCGCAGCGGAGTCAGCCTGTCGCACAGTTTTCCCGTGAGCGGCTGAGTGATCAGACCAGGGGCGTACTGCATCGCCTGAATCAGGCCGATTTTCAGGCCGGCTGAGAATCCGGACTCAACCCAGAACGGCGTAATCTCGTAGAAACTCCACCCGACAATCTCACGCACGGTAACCGGGATGCATATCAACACAATGCCCACAATCAAGACCTTACCGGGCGGCAGCCTCGTCATGTTGTTCTGGGCAAGGTCGGCTTGCGCAACTTCGAAACCTTCATGGTCCTTGACATTCAGCAGAAAAACAAAGTCGAAGACAAGCGCGATCAAACCGGAAAACAGAAACAGCTTCTGGAATCCAAGCCAGGCGGCGCCGATGTATTGGCCGATGAAAGGCGCGGCAATAAATCCGGTCGCAGAGCCGACCGCGAGCATCCCTATCGCGTGGCCGTGCCTTCCCTCGTAGCACGAAGTTATCAGGGTATTGGCCGCAGGATGATATGTCCCTCCGCCGAGGCCCATCAGAAAAACAAGAACCACCGCAAGAAAGTACATCTCAGCCGGCACGAATGCGATAAGCACCGTGCAAATGCTCATCAAGCCCATGCCGAAAAAAAGAATCAGCTTCCGGCTGTAGCGCCTGCACAAAAACCCGGAAACAAAGTTTGAAAGCCCATAGGCGATATAAAAGATAGTTAAGCGTTCGGTGATAGAGGCTACCTTCTCAAGCCCGAAGTACTCCATCATGGCCGGATACACCGGCTTAAAGAATATTATCAGATAGTGATTCAGCCCGTGCATCACCGAGCAGAAAACAAGATTTATCAGCGCAATCCGTCGATTCATCGATCGTTACCCTGGGCGTAGGCGCTCTACCGCCGATGCAACGCTCCAGCCGGCAGAACAATAGAAATCGGCGCCTCGCCCGATCACACTCAATCAATCGAAACGGTACGATAGCAGGTTTCGGTGACGGGTACAACTACGAGCACGGTCTTTTTTCAGGGAGCGCAGTCTCGGCTGTAACAAAAAAGAGCCTATGCCGAATTTGTCGGCACAGGCCCATCATATATGTTTATGTACTGATTTGTTAAATGTAAATCGTGCAATCACTCGCAAGGCACAATAAAGGGACTGCCGGCATCAAGGAGGATTCCCGCGACAGCCTGCAAATCTTCGAGGTCAATCTGAAGGTCATCGTTCATATTACCACAGTGGCCTTCTTCGACGGGCACGACAAACGGACTGCCGGCC
>Ga0180438_10011972_pt1 | contig 10386 bp, 10 predicted proteins | sample SS_ome_12_FD_132455 | JGI IMG/M metagenome (GOLD analysis project Ga0180438, IMG submission 132455) | Hypersaline lake sediment archaeal communities from the Salton Sea, California, USA - SS_3_D_2 metaG | ecosystem: Environmental > Aquatic > Non-marine Saline and Alkaline > Hypersaline >... | reverse complement strand
AGTTCCTGGAGGGGCAGGTTATGGAATCTTATCCATCGATGAAGTTGTAAATATAGGAAATACGTGTTTCGACGGAAGGGTAGTACCTATCAACTTTATGGATTCGGGAGGAGGTCCAGCACTTTCTACAGTTGCTGAAATGTTTCATCTACTTATGGATCATCCTATTCCTGACTTAATAATAACTTCACGCTTTGGTGGAATTTCTAGTTGTGATATTTTTATTCGTGGCTTGATTCAGGCACTTCGTGATAGATATGCAACTGGAAAACGAATAATTCCCGTCTATGGACGGATGGTGGGAACTGACTTACCTAATGCTCGTGTTTATCTTGAAAAAGCTAAGAAAGAAACGCCCGAACCCCTTAATAATTTATATATTGTTGTAGGGAATCAAAAAATCATGGGCGATGTCATCAAGGAGGTATTGAGTACGGGTTTAAACTTAGGAAACAACAGAAAAAGGAATAATTTTTCTACGACTTTTATAGCCACTTTCATGTCATTTATCCTTGTCAAGTGAGGCCAAAATCAATTTCTACAGATCCATGCAGAAATGCTCTTTTCAATTTTGTATTTCTTCTTTATTTGTAGATATTTTTGTTTCAGATCATTAAAGTACTGCTCACCAAATAAGGGAATGCCTTCCTCCATTGCAAAGATAGCAGTACAATTTCTTTTTTCAATCATTTTTTCAAATTCCGAGGGTAAAAAGCCAATGGGTTCAATAGGGGCAAAACTTGGATTAAGTAAGAAAAGTGATTTTGATCGAGCGTCTACATTCTTTGGAAATGAATTCGCTATGATTATCAAATCTACATCGCTTCTTTCAGAATAATCAGGTCTAGCTAATGAACCAAAGAGGATAATACATAATGGATGATACTTCTCAATGACTAAACGACAATACTCTTGTATTTCGTCATTATACAGTGGCATTTTTTTCAAATGTTTCCCTTCTGAGTTTTAACAAAGTCAATAATTGTTTTCGCACACTTTAGGGCTTCATCTGCTGCTGCTTCGTCATAATATTCAAATGGTGACCCTGTCGAATAGGAATTTGGATATCTTGCAGGAACATAATGCCTGTCAAGGATTCTTGCACAAGATAGAATAGAGCTGGGATCTATTCCCGTATTTTGAACTTCATTTAGAAGCCGAATTAGTGAATGTCCAAAGGGTGTGTGCCCCAGTCCATACAGAAGAGCCTTTATTGCAAATTCTGCGGCCTGTTGAGACTTAAAACAACTCCAGTTGAAATCATTGTTATTCTTATCATTAATCGCGCTCTGATACGTATGATCGGCTTGATTCATCCATCGTATGTACTCATCGTCGTCAAAAATTTTCAAATAATAGTTCACCTTACTAAAATTATCTAATCTAAATATTTAAAGGTTAATTAAACTTAAAACAAGAGGGTGAGGTGGATGGGAACGGAATTTGTGACGGTTAAAGGCGAGAAATACTATGTTGATAATGACTTTTTAGACCTTAGTGAAATGGAAATTGAAGATATTTCAGATATCAAGGGCTTGGAAGGGTTTATCTACCTAAAACATCTCAACTTAAGTTATAATCAGATCAAAGAGATCAAGGGGCTCGGACACCTCATTAACCTAGAAAGGCTAGATCTCAGTTGGAATAAGATTGAAGAGATAAAGGGATTGGAGCCGGTTACTAATCTTAAACTACTAAGGCTAGGCAGTAATCAAATAGAAAAGATTCAGGGGTTGGAAACCCTTAGCAACCTTGAATATCTGTATCTTGGAGGTAATCAGATTAAAGAGGTCAAAGGGTTGGACACACTTAAAAACCTTCATTTAATAGACCTTAATGGTAACCAGATAGAAGAGATTAAGGGGCTAGAAATGCTCACGAATCTCCAAATAAAAAACCTTCAGGGAAATCCTATCAGATCCGATGAAAAGGATCTTATAGGGAAAGGACTTGAGAATGTACTAGAAGTTGTGAAGTACTGCCAAGATAAAGCGAGTAAGGCAAAAGAAGGCAACTGAAAAAACAAAAGACTAACATTAGAAGAGGAAAAACATGCGCCTAAATAGAATCGCTTCTGATCAAGGTTTATTATTCTCTCTAATTGAAAGCGTCAGACCCGACTTAGCAAAACAGATTTCCCAAACGAAAACAATTGAAACTATGGTAGTAGGACTGGGGCAGCAGGGAACTCGTCATGCAAAGTTAATGCAGGAGTACGGTACAACGATTACTTGTGGTGTCTCTCCTGGAAAAGGCGGCACAAGAGTCCATGAAACTATTCCTGTTTATGAAACGGCTAAGGCCGCATTGAAATCTTTTCCAAACATTGCAGTGGCAAGTATCTGGCGTCATTATTCCACAGCAAAAGATGCTACAATTGAAGTCATAGAAGCAGGGATCCCAATTGTCGTGTTAATCACCGAAGGAATTCCGTTACGAGACGTACGAGATATATTAGTTGCTGCTCGAAAACATAATACTATTTTATTCGGCGGCAATACTCCTGGTATCATATTTCCTCCCGAAGGAATAAAAGTGGGCATGTTGCCAGATATTTTTCATCCTGAAGAAGTTAAACCCAATCAAGCTGGACCAAAAGGTGTAACAATTATATCTCGTAGCGGTGCTATTCTTTATCATCTATCCGATGCATTATCCAGCGCTGGAATAGCTCAAAATGCAGTCTTGGGAATAGGTGGTGATATTGCAATTGGTTCACGTTTTATTGATCTAGTTTCATTAGCACTGAATTATCCCGAGACAGAGCTTGTTGTTATTGCTGGTGAAATCGGGGGAATGCAAGAAGAATTTTTAGCTCAAGATATCCAGCTAAATCCTGAAAAATACACAAAATCTATAGTAGCTCTAATATCAGGCATTAATGCCCCTGCAGGTAAAACAATGGGTCATGCTGGTGCTGTTGTCGCTCCAGGACAAAGTTATGGAACCTATGAATCCAAAAAAACAAGCTTAGAACGAGCAGGAGTAGTAGTAGTTAATTCTCAACGGGATTTAATTCGAGAGGTTAAACGCCTTCTAGAAAACAAAAGTTATTTTCGAGTAGAAGATTATTACAAACGAATGCAGCAAATATGGGAAGCTAAAACACCTGAACCAACATGGGGCACTCTTATTACCAAAGTTGTTCCAAATAACCTGTTAATTAGGGGGTATCCACTTCAAGAATTAATAGAGAAAAAAACGTTACTCGAAATTGCTTATCTTGTTGTTCAAGGAGAATTTCCAACAACAAATGAGCTTAAAGAACTCGAAAAGTTAGCTTTACGAGCAATTAGAGAAGAATTTCCAAGAATCGATCTAACCATAGATCCAGACTCTCAAGATATCTCTAAAACTATTGGAACGTATCTCTTGTTAGATAATAAATTATTGCCAGAGGAAACTCATAAATTAAAATCCATTAACAAGTTAGTTTATACATTAGGTCGTGTGACAAAATATTTTGCATTGATACTGGGTAATCACAAGTTTCTGGGCAATCTTCCAGAAAATACTCCATTTTCAAATGCAATCTATCGTGCGTTTGTTGGTGAAGAAAATCCAGATCCAAGGAAAGTTAGATTGTTAGAAGCTATGATTTCTGCATGTGTTGACCATGGAGTTACACCTCCTTCTGCCCAAACAACTCTTTTATTAGCTTCTGCTAGAGCCTCATTTGAAGTTGCTTTAGCAGGTGGAGTTCAGGCAATAACGGATGTTCATGGAGGTGCAGGCGCTAAAGCTGCAGAGTTTTTTTTGGACATAATTAAAAATGCTAAAGGAAAGAACTTTACATTAGAAAAATCCACATTTGAATTGATAGAAAAAACCAGTCGTTCTGGTCAACGTATTCAAGGATTGGGTCATAGAATACACACCCAAGATCCACGCCGAGACATTCTCTGGAAATTATCAGAAGACGCTAAGGAAGCTAAGGAATGCGTAGAATTATCTAAAATGCTTCCTAAAATCTTTCATAGAGTTAAAGGCATGAGTTTACCTATTAATGTGGATGGCGTAATAGGAGCAATCACTGCAGATATGAAATTATCTCCGCTATTAGCCAAAGCTATTTTTGTTTTCGGTAGAATGGTCGGTCTTGCGGCGCATTTTTTTGAAGAAGTCCAGACACAATCTCCTATGCGAAGAATTGTATTTGAACAAGCTGTATATAAAGGAAAAGACGTTAGACATGTTGAATAAAGTATTTTCGTGGCCTTGTAAATCTTTTATCGATCTTCTGGCCAACAATAAAGTCCCTCGGTGGCAGAGGCAATCTTAATTGCCAACTCCGCGTCAAATAAATCCCTGCGAATTATCTCGCCCCAAAATTCCGGACCTCCGGTAGCTTCGGTTGGAATAACATAACTTTCTGGTCGTTCATTGGTGAAAATATAGATGGCATCCGACTCCCAAAGATCCCCTACCTGGAAACATACGCGAATTATATCGTTCCATTGAAATTGATCTTTCCATCCTTCGCCAGGCGGATTAACATCTAAAAAAACTGTATTTTCATCAAACGAGACATGATACCAAATCAAGAAAACACCTTAATTAATTCAAATTAGTAAAAAACAAATTTGCGAAACAGAATTTAGATTATATTCTATTCTATTCTATTAATTCTTGGACTGTTTTTAGACCTAGGCCAATTAGTTCCATTTCCTCATCTGAATAGTCGTCTTTCAACTGTCTTATTAGTAATTCTGCTTCATAGAATTTCCCCATATCTTTATTAAAGCTAGCTAGAATAAGGGAACGCGCTATGATAAAGATCTGTTCTTTTTTTACAGCTTGTCTTTTCCCTTTACTCTCTTTAAGAAGCTTATTTAATGTTATGAGTCCTTCCTGAGGATTTCCTGCAAGTATCCATGAAATTGAAGATAATGCTGTATATTTCGCAGCTTTGTCAAAAGATCCTTCTGAAATTTGTTTTTTTGAAAGCTTTTCATAATTTTCTGCCTTTTCTATATAATGAGGCAAGAAACCCATACTGGAGTCAGCCTCTTCTATTGTCTCAACTGATTCAATAATACCACCCGCTTCCGTAGTAAGTGTTTCTGTTGTAGTAACATTTTCTACTGTAGGAACTTCTTCTGTAGTGCCGCCTACTTCTGTTGTAGTATCACTCACTTCAGCTGCAGTGCTTGTTTCTGTAGGTTCAGAGAGTGGTTCAGGAGTAACCTCACCTGTAACCTCTTTTTCAATCACGTTTTCAATTTCTTTCGTAAGATCGTCTTCTATGGAATAATGCTTAGCATGACCAACTGCTGCTTCAACTTGCATTTCTGAAATAGTTTGAAGCACAGCACTTGGTCTAACTAAACCTCCACTTTCTTTGGATTGATTATATGCGACTTGGAGTGATTGTTCTAAGGATGCAATCTTATCACCAATATCTGAACTTCTTAAGGAAGGCGTAGATTTCAAAGCATTGTTATATAACTCTTTTACTTCTTTGGCTTCCTCAAGAGCTTGGTCATAGTACTCAAGCTTTTTTTGAAACATGATCAGTTTTATTCTGCTGAGAATACTTTTTAAAAAGTCTGTAACTTCAGCGAAATATTCACTCGCTTGCCTGTACAATGCAGTGCAGGAAATGTTATTGTTTTCTGCTAAACGATCTGCCTCTTGAAATGCTTCCACTGCTTTAATACAAGTTGCTGAGTCTTCAAATCCGCAAATACGTCTTGTATACTTTTTCGTAATCTGAGAGTTCTTTAACTGACAAAATAGTCTGTCTTCTTCCCTTACAAGATATTTGCAATCCATAATATCATCCATGGGTCAATTCTTATGACATTTATGTTTAATTTAATTAAAAAGTACATCTTTTTCTGTATTTCTGTTTTTTCAAGTTTGATATTTTTCGAAAATAATAGAATAGAATACAGGGTTGATTGTAACTTGAAGTCAAGTAGAAATAGCTAAGCAGCATAAATTAGATTGCTTTTGCTGCTACCTTTTCAACAACGTATATGGCAAAATCAGGACAATACCATTCACAGAGTCTGCATCCGTTACAGCGTTCCATATTAACAACTGGCACATTTTTACCAGTGTCTAACTCAATCTGCATTTGAAGAGCGTCTCTTCCACAAAATGCAACACAGAGGCCACAGCCTTTACAAAGTTCGGGTTTAATTCGGATAAAAAACTCAGGTTTGTCTTTTGGCATATATGATCATCACACTTGATAGGATGAGTATTTAATTGCACTTTTTTGCCTAATAATTAGTTTTTTAATCTTTTCGTTCATCTTTTGCCCTGACTTTAACCAATCCTTTATGCACAGCACATGATACGCAAGCAGTTTTTGTGACCCGTCTTCGAGGTATAAAAGCTCCTTGTTGCCTTAATTCCTTCGAAATACGCGGATCGACCAATGTAACGTATTTTGTAACTTTCTTAGCTTTATCTCTAGGAACTAGTTTACCACAGAAACTACATTGAACCCTAGTGGACGCCCCTTTTTTACCTTTTGATCTCCCGCCTGACTTTCTCTTTTTACCCATTTTTTTCACTCATCTGTTTTTTACTTTTCAGAGAATTAAACTCTGACTTTAGACTTGCATGTAAAGTCTTAAGAGTATACTTTTAAATATTATGTTATTAGACAGTTTTCGCTCTTTACGATTAACTCTATCAATATCTAATACTCGGAGAAGATATAGAATAATCTACAACACCAAGAGTTTTTAAAATAAGCACATTACTCTTTTCTTGTTCTACGCTTATCCATTCTTGTAAGATGGTCAGAGAGCATCATTTTAATAGCCTCTCTATCAAAAATCATGTCCCCTTGCAAACCTACAAGTTCATCCTTGATATTCGTTTCCACCCGCGCATATAAAAAATCTCTTACGGCAGTTCGGACACAGTCACTGAAGCTGGTAAATACACCTTGGTTAACTAAATGTTCAATAATACGTACATCAACACGGCTAAAGGGAATCGTTTTAGTTACGTATGGTTTAATACTCTTCTCATTCTTAGTGTCTTTTTTTGTTCTAGGCATTAAATCGCCTTTACTCTTTACTTAAGATTTAGAATTATACAAATAGAGGGTAGAGAATGTTGTCGATTAATATTTTCCATCGAATGCCTTGTACGAATAATTCTAACTTTGTGCACCAATTTCTTATTTTAAGATGATATCTATTTAAATCACTATTTATAACTAATGCCAAGAAAAAACCTACTTTTAGAGAGAGAGAAGACAAACTAGGCAGATTCAACCCGTTTTACATGTCCATCATCTGCAATAACAAAGGGAACTAATTTAATAATACCCTGTGGACATATTGCAGTACATCTTATACACTCATCGCTCGATAAAACGTATTCTGCACAACTTTTACGATCGACTTCAATGCCTAATACGGTCTTTTTTAGTGCTTTGACTGGACAGACATTTACGCAAATTTTACAGTTATGACAAACATCATAATTGGTCAATTCGGGTGAATAGAAGACTTTTTCAGGCACAGAAATCCCATCGATCCCAATTTTGTGCTATTAGTTGTGTAGTCACCTTATTAGTTTATTTGAAGTGACATTTTCATTGAACCTAACAATTCAATTCCGTCCGACCTCTGCAAATTTAGCTTATTGTATAGGATACGTAGTAGAAAAAGTAGAAAAACAAAAAATGACTTTAGGAAAATCCTATAAGAACTTCAAATAGCTTTTATTTAATTTAAAACTAACTTGCGTTCTATATAGCGGGGTTTTTAGTTCTGTAGTGGACATCCTTATCAAAAATAACAAGAAAATGGTTTTCATCGTATAGAAGTGGTTTTTGGAAACCCTCAGCAATCAGTCTTAGTTCTTCCAGTGAATCAACTTCGATAATTACTGTATCTGGATCTTCTTCAGGATGAAAAATTGAAGTAATTTTGATTGGATAAATGAGGCAACGCTCATATGTGGTTTCAATAAGCTCGGTAAAAGCTATCACTTCCTTTCTTATTTTGTTCTTTTCGTGTTAATTAGTACTAATGTTTATAATCCTAGACAGACCGACGTAAAAATGAAAGCTTAAAGAGATATCCGACGAAATCTAATAATTAGCCACATTTATCCGACTAAATTATGTTTTGTAAACAAGAGACTGAGAGAGGTCAGTGAAAGTAATACTAGATTTCATTAAAACATCTATAAGACACGAATAGGGTTTTACAAAAACCAAAATCAATACTAAACTAACTTTGAAGTAGAATTCAATATTAAACTAATATATTTTTGTATATGATGATTCTCTGAAAAATAAGGTTTTTCAAAGCGTTTCAGGTAGAATAACGAATTGTCTCGGATTTTTGGTTGTATCCATATTGCAGCAAAGAACTGAATTGACCCTCCTCGATATTTTTTGTTTTCCTAAAAAATGTTACCAATAAATTTTTATAAGAAAAGCAAGCATACACGATAACATTCACAAATGTGTAAGTATTCTGCAAATTCAACTATATGCATAATAAAAGATGTTGGTATTCAAACCGACTTCAAAATCTGAGGAGATAGATTCTTTTTATCTAGGGGGCACTTATGTGAAGTTTAGAAGTCTTCAATCCGTCTTTTCTATTCTACAGTTAAAAATGATTTGTTCAAATAAGAAACCTGTGAAAATTGCAAGCCTTACGCTCTTCTTAATTCTGTTTATGGGCTGTTTTTCATATCTTTCTGCGTATGATATTCGCTCTCCTGAAGCAATAATTATAGCACCTTCAAATCAGGCTAATATCGCTGGAGACGTAAGTATTGAGACGCAGGTCAAGACATACCAAGGCATCTATAAGGTTTCGCTCAGTTTCGATAGTGGCTCTACCTGGGAGGAATTCTCGCAATGCAACGGTGATATGTACAAAGGCGTATTCTCATATAACTGGAATACCACACAAGTTCCTGATGGAACGTATGATCTAGCAATTATGGTCAAAGATACGTTTGGAAAGACGGAGGTATCCTCACTTACAATTAATGTAGATAATACTGCACCTAGCGTGAAGTTGTTGTATCCTTTTGATTCTTCTTCGGCCATTCTCTCTGAAGAAACACCATTGATTGTTATCTCAAATGACGAAGGGAGTGGTGTAAGTAAGGTCAGATATAGAATAGATGAAGACCTCTGGAGGGATATGAGTTATACCGAAACTGAAAATCTCTACGGTGCTGTATTAACCACAACGAATTATTCTGATGGAGTTCATACCTTAGATTTGGAAGCTACTGACCTGGCAGGAAATCGTAAATCATCTAGTTATAACATTACCATATATAATACTTCTCAAAGGAGTAATAAAAATCCTTCTATCTCTGTGCTGAATCCTGGAGAGTTGTTTTTCAAAGAAGATCAAGATTCTTCTCCAAGTGAAGTTTCAGATGATGAAATTAGTTTTTATGTGACACAGGAAGAGTATGAAGATCCCTTCTATGTTGAAATCGATGACATCACAAGAGATGGAGATATAGTGACACTACAAGGCACATTTGTTCTTGAGGGATCAATTCCAGACGACTTCTGGTTTAACGTCACAGGCAATGAGATGAAACTACAAAGTTTTCAGTTTACCCCGTCTCTGCCCTCTGCTTCGATCAAAACAAAGTATGTTAATGACGAAAACCCCTTAAGCTTACTATTTGACAGAACGAAGTTCACTGATGGAGAAGCACGTACTTTCACCCTCATTTTTGAAACACAGGATAAGCTTGTCGGAAAAATCAAGGTAGGTACTGGCACAACCACCTTGTCCATAATCGAAGAAATTAGTACCGATGAAGGAAACACTAAAGCCAATCCTACAGTTAACGTTTCGCCTGGAACTTTGCCTGAAAATTCGGGCCCAGATCCTCCTGGTGACAGCCCGGCGTCAGCTATTGAGATTACAGAAGGAACGACTGCCGGTCCCCTCCCTGGTCCGTCATCTGAAAATGGCATCTGGTATAAGATTAGCATGTCCAATGGAGAGTTCATTGTCGCATCACTCACAGGTCCCTTCGGCACAGACTTTGATATGACTTTTTACGACACAGACGGTTACACCCATCTAGCTGGCGCCTATGGTACCGACTATCCAGACTTATTTTCGCACCCCGTCTTAGCTGATGGTTACTACTTCATCCATGTATATCCCTTCGACGGGAGTGGAGACTTCACACTAGAGATCGCCATTTCAGTTCCTTTGGAATTGTGGACCGACTACACATTTACCGAAGACATCTATCAACCAATAGTTGTAATGGCAGACAATATAATTATAAATGGCAACGGCTTCACCCTGCAAGGCCCTGGCACTGGTTACGGCATCTACTTAGAAGGTAGAACCAACGTCACCATCACGAACGTCACTATTACTAGTTGGACGGAAGGTATCTATTTCGACT
>Ga0180438_10011971_pt1 | contig 10387 bp, 23 predicted proteins | sample SS_ome_12_FD_132455 | JGI IMG/M metagenome (GOLD analysis project Ga0180438, IMG submission 132455) | Hypersaline lake sediment archaeal communities from the Salton Sea, California, USA - SS_3_D_2 metaG | ecosystem: Environmental > Aquatic > Non-marine Saline and Alkaline > Hypersaline >... | reverse complement strand
TCATCAGGACTTGTTTCCCAACGCCCCTTTAATAAGTCGGGTGTGAGGTTCTTGCGAATCTCTGATATGGTCGTTGATATCGACAGTATTTTCCGTTTCTCTTTCATCTTCCAGAATTTGTCTGAAAAGTTCTACTTCTTCATTTGTTCGTTCCATTTTTCTTCTGATATTAAAAACGTGTCCAGAAACCATTGAAGTGGTTTGTGTTTTAAACACTCAGGATTATTACTAATTAAATCAACGAGTAGTAATTCATCGAGTTTAGCACCAGTTCCATCATCGATGTCTGTTGGTTCAACATGAAAAAGTTGTTGGGGAATGATTTCTTCTGTAAATTCTTCGAACTGTTCTGGTGTCATGATTATCGATTAAACCAAATTATCGTATCAAAATCGTCTCGTACTGATTTGTGTTGTATATCGCTTGGATAAATATCGATGTTGGATTCCTTACCGTCTCTGACATATCTACCAAAACCATCGTAGTCGATGAACCCACCCCCTTTAACACAATCAAAAAAATGCTCTAAAGACATTACATCACCGTACTCACTAAGTTCATCGAATTCGGGAGTCATAAGCATGCGCTTCTCTCTTCCGAGTTTAGCTTGCTTATCCCATGCAGGTTTCATATGCGCCTTATATTTTTCCCACGAACCACCCATGTCATTTGAATCATAAGGCGGTTCTGTTTTCTCCAGTTCATCGATTTCTTCATAAACCTGTTCGAGTTCAACCTCGATTTCAGCGAGTCTGACTTTGGGGTCAACAGGGGGTTTATATTTCCTTCTGCGTTTTAACATATGCAATTATACGAAAATAAAATGGAAATGTTACAATTAATGGAAAAAAAGTTGCTTAGTGGTAAGTTTATATAGTCGAAGTCTAAGTCAACGCCAATGTCAAAGACCTTCTCTTGCTACAAAGACAAAGGCAAAATCCAAGTCTTGGGTTGTGGTCTAATTATCTGTATACAGTAACTTAGTTCCACATTATGGTCTTCTTTATAGGAAGCCAAAAAGACTATGGGGAGTTGCAAAAGAAGCGGTTTAATGAATTTTCACATCGGTGTCACCCGAAGGTGCGTCCGATAAGAAAACGTTTGCTTACGTTTGTTAAACATTTTTCTATATGTAAAAGAACCTACCACTAAGCACAAAAAGGGGTAGACTCGGCTTGTGCTCTATCTACCCCTTACCTTAGTATCTTATTCCTCGGAATCGGGGAGTTTTGTCAGAAATTCGTCAACCACCGCTTGGAAGCGTGAGTCAACATCGATGCGCATTGCTGCGATTTCACTAATACGTGCCTGACGAGTTTTTTCAAACTCAACACGGATGTCGTTAGCCTTTTCATTGGCTTCCTTCATCTTGGTTTCGTAACCCACCTGTAAGTCGTTGTTCTGCTTTGCAGCAGCGTTCTGAAGGTCAGCGTTATGCTTGGCAATACGTGCGTTCTCCTTGGTCACAAGGTTCTTCACCTTGGCTTTGAAGTAATTCACACGTTGCTCCTTCTCACGATGAACAGCAGCGAGTTCGTTATGAAGTTTCAGCAGGTCTTCTGGTGAGTGGTGTACCTCAATATCAATGGGTGACCTCACACCATCTTTAATTGTCATCCACTCAATGGCAGGAATCTGAGGAAGTTCGTTCCTCAATTCGGTAAGCATACCATTCCTGTGAATGAATTGACCGATATGGGCAGCATATGCCTCGGCTTCCATGAACTCATTGAGTTCGGCAGGACTGAGTTGTTCCCAACCCCAATTTTCATTGACTTCAGCCAATGAACCCTCAGTTGGGTCAACAAAATCGGGTTTCTCAGGATAAACAACTTCACTGAGGTCGGCAGTTACTTGACGTGCTTGATTCAGCAACGCATCTTTTGCCTTGATATTTTCCATCAGGAATGCCTGACATGCATGGAGAGCGGACTTCTTGTTCAGAAGCTCAAGGACGTTCTCAGGAAGTTTCTTGCCCTTAACGATTACCTTGCTCTCTTTATTGACCTTGACCTTTTTGGTGTAGTTATTTACGCCAGCAAGGGCAGCACCAATCTCAGTTGCACTCTGGTTGCAAAGATTAGAAATAGACTGTGCTTGGGAAAGGCTAAGACCTTTATTCGGAGTTAAAGAATTCTTCTTCATGTCAAAAAGTTTTTAGTTAAAAATTATGTTTTAGGACTGCAAATATAAATCAAGTAATTGTAAATACCAAGAAAAAATCAAAAAAACTGTAATTTTTTATAAATTTTTTTCCTGTTGCTTTCATACAAGTTTTCCTTTAGTTTCGAGTTTCTTTATTTGCTCATCCAGTTTCTTCTGCATCTCTTTGTTCCTTTGAATTGTTCTGTTTAGGTGACGCATGAACAACTCCTGATAATATCGAACCCTAAGTTCATCCAATTTGGTATTCAGGTTTTCGATTTTCTCCGTGTAGTCTTCAAAACCATCATTGGTCTTGACAAAGATAACCCAATCATGATTTAATGTGACGAGCATCTGAAGTAGGCTATCCGAATATATGGCAATAATACTGTCATTCAACAACGGCATCGAAAGTGAAATTGCTTTGGCTTCATCGTAATAAGTTTCGGCTCTCTCAATTTTTTGTTCGAAAATTTTTTGGGAAGTTGGCTTTCCGTGAGGTTGGGTGTAGTACCCTAAAGATAAAAATATGATTATGATTAATCCGATGATGCTGAGTTCGTATTGATTTAATTTCATATTTGTGGTTTGTTATGCGTACCACTCGATATACTCTCCATCGATGCCCATACGCACTTTCCCACAACATAGGTATTCACCCGTGGGACACCAGTTATAGATGTAATTCCCGATTCGATACATTACTTCAAGTTATTTAATTCTTCCTTCTGTTTTTCGATGAACTTTCGTTTCTCTTTGAGTTCTCTTTCTTCGAGACCCAAAGCCATTTCATTATGTTTGATGCTGCCTTCCAGTTGTTTCTTTTTACGTTTCTGCATCTCTTCGTCATCCATGACTTCGAGTTTCACACCAGTGAAATAATATCCGAAATGGTCGCCATGATGGTAGATTTGAACATGGGTTGTTCCGAACACCTTCAAATCATCGATGACTCCCTGAAGCATTTCAACTGAGATATATGCCCCTTCCCTCCAATACCTTATATTAGATTCTTCGTCATAAACCCAATCGTAGTCATGACCGTCAGGGTTACTTCCCAACAATTCATCAACGACAATTAAATCGAGTTCGGTTTTATCGACTTGAGCGACAACTGTTTCTTTTATAAGGGGTATCTTACTTTCCATAATGATTTTCTCTTTTTCTACTTATACGAAAGTTAGCGAAAAATGTTACAGTCCTAAAGCAAATATACTGAACTTTATTTTAATTAACAATGATTAATAAAAAAAGGGGAGAAAAATCCCCCCCTTTTCTTTTAACCCACTGGTTGACCGCTCACAGCTAAGACGATTTCAACAACCATCTTAAAGAACGCAACTACAACTCGTGTTGCCATTGCCAGAGCGAATAACCCTGTTATTCCAATCCCTAATGCAGCAGCGTTGGGTTCGACCTGCTTCACTTTATCAATCAGGACAGTCCAAAGTTGCTTCATGCTACTTCTTCGATTTATCCATTTTATTCATGATGTCAAGCAGCATGTTGACACCAATGGCATCCATTGGACTTACATTATCACCTGAACCATCACCACCACCTACAACTACAGCAGGAACATTAACTTTGGCGAGTTCGGCAGCAATACCAACTTTGGTTTTATACTCCCATTCGACCTTTTCTTGTGGAGTAAGACCAGCAGCAACTTTCAATTGGTTCGCCCTTGCTTGAGCCTCACCTTTGGCAATAACTGCTTTCTTTTCTTCAAGTGCTTTCTTGGCATTAAGTGCTGCAACCTCATACAGTTTCTGTGCATCTGTTACTTCTTTCACTTTTTCAACTTCTTTTTCGTACTTAGCTTTGGCAACGTTAGCCTTACCTTGTTCTTCAGCAGTTAATGCGTCCTGCTTTGCACGGATAGCGGACTGCTTTGCAAGTTCGGTCTTCATTGCTTCGTCTTTACGGGCAGCAATCATTTCATCAACCTTGGCATCAAATGCAGGAACATCAATAACGCATTCCAAAACCTCACAACCCAATTGCTGTAGCCTGTTTGGTGTCCTTAGTGGTTGACCTGTGATGGTATCATATACCAATACGGTCACACGCTGTTCTTCCACATCACCAGTAGCGGTGGTCTTCTCAATCTTATCTGACTTTGTTACATAGATACCATTCCTTAACTGGTCTTCAACCGCCTGTTGGAATAAAGCCAATGTGGTATAGGCATCCTGTGCACTACGAAGGTTAGCACCTAATTTAATGGCATTCTGAACAATGGGAACAATACCTGAACGGATAAAATGCTCATACCCCTGTGCGTATTCACGCTTTAATTCGATAGCACCTTCAACAGTTGTGGGAAGTTTTACCCTAATAAGAGCAGAAATTTGTGCTTTAGAACCATCGTTGAAGATAACGTCAACGGCTTCAATATCAGCACTACCTTCACCCCTATGAGTACCAATACCCACGGTGGCAACGTTTTTATACTCGCTGATATTAGCGAACCACTGTCCGTAAGTACCTGCTTCAAATCTCACAGTCATAGTACCAGTAATGGCTGCTTGTTTCACTTGAAAATATCCAGCGTCATTCGTCTGGAAGAGACTTCTTGCCAATACTAAAAATAGGATAGCAAGGAATACAAATGCAATTGCGAAAACTTTTTTGTTTTTCATTTTTTGAATTTTTGATTAATAAATATTTGTTAATAAATGTTTACTGAGAGACTATTTTACGACTTCCCTTTTAAACCAGTAGTAGAAGGGAATAAGAGATTTACCCACACTGATTTCCTTTACGTGAAATATCTGAACACCAAAAAGGTGTAGGAATACGGTGAGGTAATAGAACCCTAAAAGGGCAAGAATCATTGTGATAATAAAAGGAATCATAATTTTTGTTTTTAATTAATAATGGTTTTTAATATTGTTTGCGCAAATATAATCAATTATTTTCTAATTCCAAATCTCGTTCAAAATAATCTATGATTTGATTGGTTTTATTGAAACCATTTGACTTCCTAATTCTTACCCACCAACGACTCCCCCACAACAATTCTTGATATCTGACAAGTGTTCCTGTTTCACCAAAAGGTAATTTTACCCTGTCACCAACTTCATATTCTATTGTTATTTTAGCCATAACTAAATTCTTTTTACGTCCATTGCCTTGGCTTTTCCTAAAGCGAGTTCAGCACTTAGTAGCTGTGCCTTTAATATTTTCACTCTTCTTTCGGTGCGTTTGATATAATTTTCCATCGCTTCTTCCTTGGTGGGATACGCATAACGTTTCAAAGATGTTTTGCTCACCCACCGTGAATTACCTCGCAACATATTGGGTGCGTATAACCCGTAACCAATCCAATATCCTTTCGGAGTTTCTTTATGGAGATTATAAGTACGAAGTTCGATTTTAGGGTTTGGAAATGAGGGAGATACATATTCACCATCATAATCCATTTCGGCATACTGAACTGCCTCATATCTATAGAATTCCTTGGTCTCAGACATTTTCTTCGGCTTTTAGGCGTTCGTGATATTCTTTACTGCTTTCCATCAGACTCGCAATGACTTCATCAGGACTGCTATTTTTTTCAATCTCATAACACTGACTCCACTTATTGAATTCCTGATAGTAATCAAATAGTATGTTTTCTTTACCATTGCCGTAACCCCTAAATGTGTTGTCACCACTACTGAATCCAATCATCATTCCGTGTCCATATGCTGTGGCAATCTGACCACCAGCTTCTTTATCAGCGTCTCGCTGTCCAGTAGTATATTCCTGTGCGGTGGCAATCATTCCCATGATGAAGTCGGGATTACCCTTACTTACCGATACGATAAAACCGTTGGCTCTGAGTGCTTCGGTGAGTTTCTGACTGCGTTCGCAATCATAGAAATCTCGCTGATATGACTTTCTGTTGATTTTGTAGTCGGGGTCAAAACTATTTTCCTTCCTGACTTTGAAGCGATAACCCATGTCGATGTAGTTACCCTTCTTTGAGGTATAATACCAGTCTCTTTTGATATCAACAATAGTTCCAACAGGAATATTACGACATTGGTTGATTATTCTTATCGCAGCTTTCAGACTCAGTTCATATTTACTGCCCCATCTGGCTCTGACTTGATACAGGTAGCAGTCCTTATAGAAGTTACCCCTGCCGTCAAGATATCTGGCATCAGTGTAATAACATGGCTGCGCATAATAGAGTTTACGTTCTTCTTCCTCACAATTATACACGAAATCATGACTGGCACAATAATGTAAATCGCCTTTGATGTAGACGTAGTGGAAGTGGTCGTTCAACCTCATTCCTTTTGGTGCTTGATGTCCTAATTTCTCAGTCATTTAATATTTCATTTTTATTGTCATTCCACCCCTATGAACAGTAACCCATGCCTTGCAAATGAGCAGGTCGATACCCAACATATATTGCCTGACTACTGCGCTGTGCCATTCTTTGGGTTGATTGAATTTCTTCTTTCCGACAATTTTCATTCGCTTAAAGAACACTCCGAGTCTCCAGTCTCGCCACGTTGTGAACTTTTCAACAAGACGAGTATCTTCGTCTTTTTCAAACCTGTGCCTAAACACAAAAGTGAATTCAAGTCCTAATATTTTAAGGTGTCCTACAGCCATTTTATTTTATAATAAAGTAATAATGATAGTCTCCTGTTACTCCGAATTTTTCTTCAATAACTACTCTGGTCAGACTTTCTTCTTCTGGAAGCAGTTGCGGGATAACATAAGGTTCATTATCTTTCACATTCACGGTTTCCAGTACTCTTCCGAAGATAACGAAGTCACCATTACGTCCAGTAAAAACTCCTTCAATATCATCGTTGCCGTCCAACACGTCTTCAATCGTCACACTTGTTTTTATGTCGAGATATGCGTCATGTGACATCAGCGTCCCATACATGAAATATCGTTTCTTTTTACTCATATCTACACATCGTCTTTTATGTGCATAATCGTAAACTGTTCTCCTTGAGGGAATCCATCACCCACAGGTACTCCATCAAACGATTTCAACCACTTGACGATTTCATCCTGTTCGCCTTCAACAATGGCGTTATCGCCATGAAGAATCAGGTCTTCTTCTTTAGGGTCTTTTGTTGGAAATATGACCTCTATGTCTCCGAAGTTATGGAGTTCCTTTATTGTGTCAGGCATTGCTGACTTGATTTCGGGTGTAAGTAATAGATGTTGTATCATAATTATTTGTCTTTCCACATTTCAAGGTAATCAATCATGTTGTCGGGTGCGCCAATGCACGTATAGCCTTCCCTGTCATCAACACTAACTTTTTGGGCATCCCAAATTTCTTTGAGTTGGGTTTCTGAAAAGAATCCCCACGGAAATACTTCACCGAGTTTTTCAGCAGTTACCACAGTCTCCTTTGGGAGTTTATTGTGGAGATGATAGGCGTACATCACGGCAGCACCTGCTGACTCCATGTGGTGCATCAAAATAACCAATACACTGATACTCATTTTCAACGTGGTTAAGGCTTCAATTCTTTTTAGGAAAACCTGTGCCACAAAGGACTCAATGAGGGGTTTAAAGTGTGAGGTTAGTTCAGAGTCTTCATCCATCACATCAATAGGACAAGAAAAATTCTTGTCATCTGATAACATCGCATTCATCATGAACATGGTTTCATCCTGACCCATTGCTGTGTTAGGATTATGTTTGTCGAAAATACCTATAAGTTTATTTCTATTCATGTCGGTGTTTTTTTCTATTATACGAAAGACGTTTGAATATGTTACAAAATTTACTGACTTTATTTAATTAAAGATATAAACCAGTCGTAATTATCTTGTTCTTTATCACCAGTGAGATTATCGCACTTGTAGAATTTGATGTAGAGTCCCAAACCACCTTCAATAAGCAGTCCTTGAATCAACTTATTGGCACGTTCCTCTGCCTTATACCAATTACCCTTCCTACCGCCCTGACTCCAAGCATTATATGCTTCGTCATGACGTTCGATAATACTCAGGAGTGTATGGTCTTGGGTAAATTGTTGTGCGAATACTCTGGCAATTGTGCCGTGATGATTAGCACCAACCTTTGGCTTATTGCGGTCAACCTTATGTTTGAAGGTATCATGTACCAGTGCAATGAATCTCAAATTGGTACGGTCTGGGTCATCACCATAGAACTTATCGATATTATCCAGTACTTCTTTGACGTGGTAAACCACTTTGCCTTCGGGATGACCACTACGTGGTTTCCCATATGAACAACCTTCAATGAAATCGGCATGATTGACAATTGCTGTCTCGATACCATTTTCGGGTTTTACTAATTGTTTAATTATGTTTTTCATTTCTTAATATTTCTTGGATGTCTTTTTGAATTTCATCAAGACGCTCCGCTTCAACTTCGTCTTCTGGGATATCGCAGACAGGATAGGGGTACTTTTTTCTCACCTTTTTGTTGCGAGGAAAGGCACAGTCACCCATGTGCGTCTCCCATCTACATCTTCCGCTATAACACATTTCCAATTCTTTCTTTACACTCAGGACATCTATTACTAAGGTCATTGAGTGAATTTTGTATGTCAACCACAGCAAGTCTTTCACCAACGGGTAAATATGCAACCGATGGTTGCACAAATGGAGACTGATGATTCATGCCCCTACGTAACATTTCTTTGGCAAGAACATCGTGTCTGCTTTGCATTGAACTTGGTTCGATTTGAACAACGGGTGAGATTCGCTTCGCAATACTATGTTGTTTAACAAAGTTATGGCGATGCTTATGAATCTCACCATGTTCTCCAAGTAAGTGCTTATTACACAGAACCTTCGGGTCTACCATCCACATTCTCATGATTACAATTTTATATTAAAACGTTCACACATTTTGTCGAGAGTGGCTTCTGGCACATTATGGATATTCTTCCCACCGTGACGGTTTTCCACGATAACACTATACACCATATAACCGAATTGACGTGCTAAGTCCATGTATGGCTGCATTTCTCTTTCAGTTGTATTGGTGTTGGCGACAACAATACGTTCCGCTTGCTTCTTCATGAACCTACGACACTTACGCTGACACCATTCATGTGATGCACCGATTGTTTCTGGTTTCCAATTATATACTCCATTACGAGTAATATAATCATCAGCAGTACAAATTGCTTTAGTACCAAGAAGTTCAGCAAAACTTGATTTGCCAGAACCGGGTAATCCACGTACAATTATTAGTATCATATTGCAAACATATAAAAATTATTCATCATATTCAACTTCTTTGAAATAAATTCTCCTTGGGAATTCATTGAGAACGTGAAGAGTCACGTTACACAACCAGACCTTTTGCTTCACATTCCTTCCTTCGAACTTCTTAAGTCTGTAGGTCGCTCCGTTAATTAAAGTCTTCTTCTTGAAGTAAAGCACTTCTCCGTCTTCAATCTCTTCTTTACTGAAGTGCAGGTATACTTCATCTCTGCCTTTGGCAATCATATCCAATAAGGTATCAGCACCTGCAACCATGCGTAGTGATGATTTCTTTCCTGTCCAGCTTGGGATATCGGCATACCATGTGTATGACCTCTTCTTTCTTTCCCTATAAAATCTTAGTATTTCCATTGACATATTTTTGATTTATCCTCTATTATACGAAGATAAATCTGTTTTGTTACAAAATATCGGGAAATCTTTTGTTCAGGAGTTCTTCAAGACTATCGATTGTGTTAGGGTCGGTCTCCCATTCAATTATGGTATCGATAAGGGATTGACTGCAACTTACTTCCAAATCAAACTCTTCTGCCAGAGGGTTTACCAACTGGGGATAGTCATCTAATGATTCCATTTGTTGGTTGATAATCCAGTGGATTATGTTATTAATCTTCGTGCTCATATTCTTCTTCGTTTATTTGTTTCCTAACTTCCATTAATGCCTTCCCTAATAAATTCATGCCCTGCCATTTACTTTCGTCAAGACAATTGGGGTTGTTTTCGCTCATACCAATCCCCCAGATTTTATCATGAGGACTGGCTTCCACCAGTATCTTATCGCCAGTGTCAAGCAGTTTTTCTTTAAGGTCTTGGTTCTGCATGAACTTGGCATAATTAACGGCTACCATGAAAGTGAAACCATTAATCATCCATTGCTCAACATTGAATCCATTGACCTTGCGTCCAAGTGCTTTAGCGTATTTGGGATTGCTTTCTTTTAGTATCTGCGTACCAATTTCTTCGTCACCAAAGAAGTTAGCTTTCTCCCACATGAACGCCTGTTCGCTATTATT
>Ga0180438_10011969_pt1 | contig 10388 bp, 8 predicted proteins | sample SS_ome_12_FD_132455 | JGI IMG/M metagenome (GOLD analysis project Ga0180438, IMG submission 132455) | Hypersaline lake sediment archaeal communities from the Salton Sea, California, USA - SS_3_D_2 metaG | ecosystem: Environmental > Aquatic > Non-marine Saline and Alkaline > Hypersaline >... | reverse complement strand
TGGTGTAGGCGGACAACCTGGTAGATAATAATCAACATCAACAGTCTGATCTAAGGTTTTTACAGTATCATAAAAATCGGGCAAAGTTAAAGTCCCTTCTTTAACTTTTGTTGATGTTTTTGGAACAATTTTTTTTGGATTATCAAGAGAGGGATTATCTAAATAAGCAACATCAAATACTTGTTTTTTATTTGCAATATTTGCAAGACCTGGTATTCCCCCATTAACTGCACAAGCTCCAAAAGCAATTAAATATTTGGATTTTTTACGCAATAATTTTGCAATATGTTCTTGTTCTTCAGTTCTGATCGATCCATTGAAAAAACAGATATCAATTTGATTATCTTTCATATTTTCAACATCTTTATATTTAGTATCTATTGCCACTGGCCAAAATAGAATATCTGCTAAATTGATTACATCTAATATTTTTTCATCGATATCTAATACTGCTATTTCGCATCCACCGCAACTTGCAGCCCAGTAAAATGCAAGTTGAAGTTTTTTTGTTTTTTCTTTACTCATATAATACCACCATTTTACAATTATTTTTTATTCTGTGTATACTCCTTTTTTTTTCAATAATAAGGTTGGATCAACAATATGTTCATCAAAATTACATATTTCTTGATCCAATCCTAATGCTATTGCAATAAGTTGTGTATAATAATAAATTGGAATTTGTTTATAGCCTTGATAAATCTTCTCGGCTTCTTTGCCTCTAAAATCAAGATTAAATTTACATAAAGGACATGATAAAACCATTGCCTCTGCTCCTCTGCTTGTTGCATAATTTGTTATCCTATATGATCGATTTCTAACAATATCTTTATTTTCAATTGTATGATATGATCCACAGCATTCTATTTTAAATGGATTATCAATTACTTCAGCACCAAGTGAATTTAGAAGATCTGATAATATAGTTGGTTCTTCAGCATCATCAATTGCAACTTCTCTTGGCCTTAGCATCATACAACCATAATATGGCATTATTTTCATATTTTTTAGAGGGTTTTTTACTAATTTTTTAATATAATCAAATCCTATTTCATCCCTTAAAAATTCTAAAAAATGATATATTTTAACAGTTCCCTTATAATCATTTTCTCTGTCCATAAAAAGATTTAATGTTTCAAGATCATCCTTTTTTTCTTTTATTCTTAAATTAGTTTGTTTAAGTGTATTACAACACATATCACATAATGTAACCAATTTATTTTCCTTTTGATCTTCGACATGAATTAAATTTCTTAAAGGAGCTAAATGTCTCATTAGATCATCATCAGATAATGAAGATACAACACCGCAACAAGTCCAATCATCCATTTCTACTAATTCATGACCTAGTTTTTGCATAATAGCAAATGCAGTTTTTTCAAGATTTTTTGCAGAAGTTTTTAGTGTACAACCTGGGAAATATAATAATTTCATAATAATTACCCTATATTTTTCCTAAATAGACTAACAAATGCAATTTGTGGTATAGTCTCCATCTCTTTTTTTGATATTTTCTTTACATTTGAATGATCTATCTTATGTCTTAATACAATTTGTCTAAGTGATTCCATGACTTTTGTTATGTTAATATCTCTTGGACATCTTTCCGCACATGTAAAACAAGCTGAACAAATCCAAATTGTTTTTGAATTTAATACTTCCCTTCTATCTAGAATGATGTATCTTAGTACTTCATCTGGAGTTACATCCATATCATCAACATATGGACATCCTGCTGAGCAAGTTCCACATTGGTAGCATCCAAATACATTTTGTCCTGATAAATCGGAGACTTCTCTTTCCAAATCTCCTTTTTTTAATTGTATTTTCTGTATATCTTTGTTATTCTGAAGTTTTTTATCCATCTTATTATGAACCTCCTTTTTCTAGAAGAGCTTCAACCATTACTCTTATTTGTTTATTTTTGAATCCTTTTTGTTCAATAGCTCCAGAAGGACAAGCTCCCGCACAAGCTCCACATCCTTTACATAATGCTCTATTTATTGTTGCGATTAAATGATTTGGATTATCCAGACGAGGTTTTATTTCTATAGCAGAATATGGGCATATGCCTTCACATGTTTTACAACCACTACAGAGTTCTTCATCAACTTCAGCTACTTGACCTTCTCCTTTCATTTTTTCTTGCATTATAGGTATTGCTGCTCTTGATGCTGCACCTTCAGCTTGTGCTATGGTATCAACTAAATTTTTTGGATAATGAGCAGCTCCACATAGATAGATTCCATCAGTTGCAAAATCAAGTGGTCGAATTTTTGCATGAGCTTCCAAGAAAAATCCTGCATTATCTGCAGGTATTTTAAGCATGTTTTTCAATGCGTCTGTTAATAATTCTCCTTCAGTGTTTACTGTTAAAACAACTAAATCTAATTCTAGTTTAAGTTCTTCATTTAAAATATCATCATATACTTTGATTTCCATCGGTCCTTCTTTTGGATTTTTCTTATTTAGTGAAATTGTAGGTATTTTTTTATTGGGATATCTTATCGTTGTTACATGTTGATTTTTTAATACATTAGAGTAATACTCTTCTTCTTCTTTTCCAAAAACACGCATATCTTGATATAAAAGGTATACCTTTGAACCAGGATATCTTTCATTTATTAGTTTTGCATTTTTTATAGAGACTCCGCATCCAATTCTACAGCAATATGGTCTTTCTTCATTCATTGCTTCAATACAATTTATAATTGCAATATTCTTAATTTTTTTATTGAGGCTTAAATCGTTATTTTTTATTTTTTGTTCAAGTTCTGTTTGTGTTAATATATATTCATTTTTTCCGTAGTTATATTTATTTTTTAGTTCTACTTCTTTAAATCCAGTTGCAACTATTATCGTGCCAATTTTAATTTTTTTCTTTTTACCATGGTGATTGATTATACCCTCATAATTTCCAATGAATCCATCTATACTTTCCAATTTTGCCTTTGTCATAACTGTTATTAATTTATTGTTTTTCAGTTTTTTATTTAAATCTTTTATAATATCTTCGGATTTAATATCTGATGGAAACATTGAATATAATTGATTAAGACGACCTCCTAATTTTTCTTCTTTTTCAATTAAAATTGATTTTATTCCCATATCAGCAAGAGCAAGAGCTGATTTTATACCTGATATACCTCCGCCAATGACAAGTACTTTTGGAATTATAGAAAACTCTTCTTCATTTAATGGTTCTAATAATTGAACCTTTGCAACAGCTGCTTTTACTAAATCTATTGCTTTATTAGTTGCTTTTTGCCAATCATTACTATGAACCCAAGAACAATGATTTCTTATATTTGCCATTTCAAAAAGGTATTTATTTAATCCTGCTTCTAGTAAGGTATCTTGAAATAATCCTCCATGTGTTCTTGGTGAGCAAGCTGCAACTACAATTCTATTTAAATTTTTATCTTTAATAGTATCTCTTATTTTCTTACATGTATCTTCTGAACAGGCAAACATTACATGTTCAGCGTATTCTACATTGTTTATTTTATTAATTTCATCTGTTACTTTTTCAACATCTAGATAACTAGCAATATTTTTCCCACAATGACATATAAAGACTCCAATTTTTGGTTCTTCAGATTTTACATTTTTTTCTTCTGGAAATTCTCTTCCGATATGTCTTTTTCTATTTTTAACAGGTGCTACAGCTTTGGCAGCTGCTCCACTAGCCATACTAACGCTATCTGGAATATCTTTTGGTCCTTGTATGCATCCTGCTAGAAATATTCCATCTTTACTTGATTGAACTGGATTATTTAAAAGAGATTCTTGTTTAAAAAACCCATTTTCATCTATATCAATATTTAGAATTGAGGCTAATTTGTTATTATCTTTAGATGGTATAATTGATGTTGATAGTATTAATAAATCAACTTTATCTTCTTTTATTTTGCCTGTTAAAGTATCTTTATATTTAATTATTAAGCTCTTATTTTTATCTTCATAAACTGAGGAGGGTCGCCCCCTAATATATTTAACACCTAGTTTTTCAGCATTTTTATAATATTGTTGAAAATCTTTTCCATATGCTCTAATATCCATGTAATAAATATTGATATCGATATCTGGATTAGATTCTTTCACAATACTTGCTTCCTTTGTTGCATACATACAGCATACTCTTGAACAATAAGGATATCCTAATTGTTCGCTCCTTGAACCTACACATTGTATCCATCCAATTTTTTTAGGTTTTTTATAATCTGATGGTCTTAATACTTTACCTTCAGTTGGTCCGAATGAAGATAATAATCTTTCAAATTGCATTGCAGTTAGTACATTTTCATATTTACCATAACCATATTCTTTGCGCAATTCAGTAGGTTCAAAAACCTCAAAACCTGTTGCAACAATTATTGCACCAACATTTACTTCTATTTCTTCAGATTTTTCAAGAAAGCTTATTGCTTGTGGTTCACAAACTCTATCACAGGATCCACAACCAATACAATTCTCAATATCAATTGTATAGACTATTGGGACTGCTTGTGGAAATTCAATATAAATCGCTTTTCTTGTAGATATTTTTTCATCAAATTTACTGATTACATCAACAGGACAAGCTTCTGCACAATCATCGCATCCTGTACATTTGTCTGGATCGACATATTTACTTTTTTTCCATATTTTTGTTTTAAAATTACCTTTTTTTCCTTCAACTTTATTTAATTCTGCATAGGTAATTAATTTGATGTTTGGATGTCGAGCTAATTCAACCATTTTTGGAGCTGCTGTGCATATGCTACAATCGTTTGTTGGAAAGGTTTTATCAAGTTTAACCATTGATCCTCCAATTGTTGAGGTTTTGTCGATTATTACAACTTGATAACCTTTATCAGCAATATCTAAAGCTGCCTGCATTCCAGATATTCCAGCTCCAACTATTAAAACATCTGCATCAATTGATTTTTTTTCTTTAGAATATATTTTTTTTTCAATTTCTTTTTTATCTGATTGAAATTTTTTTAATTCATCATCTAAAAGAACTATTTCAGGTTCTTCGAAAAAATAATCCTCGCAAAGAGGAATTCCTAAATCATGATCCATTTTTTGACTATAATTTTTTTCTGGCATTCTCCCCTGCCTCAAAACCTTTTTCAAAAGCCTTTTCATTTAATTCTTTAAATCTGCTAGGTACACTATCTAAGACAGATTTATTTACAGCGTTTTTATCTAATAATTTAAATATACTTGTTAAAGCTCCAACCATAACAATATTTGTGACAATTTTGTTGCCAAGACTCTCTGCAATTTTTTGTGCATTTATTTCGTATACTGGTTGCCCAATATTGTGTTTTGGTACTAAATCTGGATCAACAATAATAATTGTATCCTTAGTTATATCATCTCTATATGTATCAAATGATTCTTGGGACATTGCAACTAATAAATCTACACCTGTAGGTCGGGGATATCCAATTTTATCATCTGATATAATAACTTCAGATCTTGCAGCTCCTCCTCTAGCTTCAGGACCATATGATTGACTCTGAACTGCATTATAATCCATAAATACAGAAGCTGCTTTTCCAATTATAAAACCTGATAAAATAACACCCTGACCGCCAAATCCACATATTCGGATTTCTTTTTTCATTTTTTTATCACCACTTCTGCTTTTTCAGATTTTTTTTCTTTTTTTGGAATTAATCTTTCAAGTAATTTTTCGTATTGTTCAAAAAAACCTGGTTTTTGTATATCCTGAAAAACGCCTATTGGAAATTTAAATCTGATTTCATTTTTTTCTTTTTCAGATCCATATTCCATTATTCTATCATAATCCTCTATTAAAATAGTATTTTCATCATACCAATCCCAATGTTTTTTAATATCTCCAAGTTTATTTCTACGACCATAAGCTGTTGGACAAGGTGCCATAAATTCAATTAATGAAAAACCCTTTTTCTGTAAGGCATCTTTGACTGATTTTATTGGCTGATAAGGATGGTTTACTGTCCATCTAGCAACATAATTAGCTCCTAAAGCTTTTGCTAGGTTGCAAATATCAAAAGGATGTTCAATATTACCATATGGTGCTGTTGTTGCAATACTATTGAGAGGAGCTGTTGGAGCAAGTTGTCCCCCTGTCATTCCATATATAAAATTATTTATCATTATTACAGTAATATCAATATTTCGTCGTGCTGCATGAATAAAATGATTTCCTCCAATACCAGCACAGTCACCATCACCAGTAAAGACTATCACCTTAAGATCTGGATTTGCAGCCTTTATACCAGTTGCAAACGCAATTGCACGACCATGAGTTGTATGTAATCCATCAGCATTTATATAACCTGGAAGTCTAGAACTACAACCAATTCCTGAAGCAAAAGTTACCTTATCCATATCCCAACCTAATTCTTCTAAAGCCCAAAAGGTATATTCAAGAACAACACCATGACCACACCCATTACAAAAAATTGTTGGCCACATTCCTTCTCTTAGATATTTTTTATTCAAATCATTTGCATTTTTTATTTCTACCATTTAAAAATCTCCTAAATAATTTAAAATTTCTTCAGGAAGATGCATTTCTCCTCCAATCTTAGGTGCACTTATAACTTCACAGTTTCCGCAAGCTGCTTCTTTAACTGGGTGTACTATTTGTCCTAAATTCATTTCGGGAACAATAATTTTATCATCTTGCTTTGATAATTTTTCAACTTCTTTATCTGGAAAAGGCCAAACCATTTTCAGTCTTAACATCCCTGTTTTTAATCCTTTTTTTCTAGAAATATCAATTGCAGTTTCTACCGGTCTAGCAGAAGCCCCATATGTAATAAAAGCTATTTTTGCATCCTCTAATTTAATTTTTTCAACCATTGTTAATTTTTCTTTATCATCTTGTATTTTAGATGTAATTCTTTTTACTAATTCTTCGTGGTCTTTTTGTTTATCTGTAGCAGGAAAACCTTTTTCATTATGTGTCAAACCTGTGACATATGTTCTATAACCAGTTCCAAATGTTGGAAAATCAGGTACTTTTGATTTTCTTGTTTGAGAATTTGAAAATGGTATGAATTTATCTTTATCTATAGTAGCTTTTACTCTTTCAGATAATTTCAAATCTTTTTCATCAGGTATAATAATTCTTTCTCTTAAATGCCCAATTTCTCCATCTGTCATTACACACACAGGGTTTCTATATTTTTCGGCTAAATTAAATGCTTCAATTGTAAAATCAAGGCATTCTTGAACAGTACTTGGAGCTAAAGCGATAGCTTCAAAATCACCGTGTGTGCCCCATCTTGCTTGCATCATGTCACCTTGTGCACCAAGTGTTGGTTGGCCAGTAGATGGACCAGTTCGTTGTACATTTACTATTACACAAGGAGTCTCAGTCATTACTGCATATCCATAATTTTCCATCATTAATGAGAATCCAGGCCCACTTGTTGCAGTCATACTTTTTGCTCCACCCCATGATGCCCCTATAACTGCAGCAATGCTACCTATTTCATCTTCCATTTGTATATAAGTTCCTCCAACTCTTGGTAGCATCCGAGCCATTCCTTCAGCAACTTCAGATGCAGGTGTAATTGGATATCCTCCAAAAAATGAACATCCGGCAATTATTCCACCATATACACATGCCATATCCCCCAATAAAAATTGAATTTTATTTCCTAAAACTTTTCTAATTATATCTGGATCACGTTTATAAACAACCATTTATTTTTTTCCTCCAATAGGTCGTAAAATAGTTTTCTTCTCAATTTTTTTATTTTCTGGAATAACAGTAATTGCTAAATCTGGACATAAAAGTTCACAGAGTCTACAAAAATTACAATCATTCTTTTCCTTTAATTTAGGAGGTCTAACTCCCTTTTTATTCAAAATATCTGATTCTTCAAGTGCTTGAACTGGGCATCTTTCTATGCAAATCCCGCAACCTTTACACCAGTCATCTTTAATTTCTATCATTAATTACACCATTAAAAAATATCTAGAGCTCTTGAAATAGCCATTTCACCTCGATATTCAGGAAGTAATATTGGTGATGTTTTCTTAGATTTAATATTTGCTTTATCAAGCTCTTTGTTATATTTATCTAAATGATTTAATGTTAATTTTCCAATTTTTGCTTTTTTATTATATTTTGCAGCATAAATTCCTGCTCTTCGACCAAATACATTAAAATCAAGTAAAGAGTTCCCCATGAGTCTATTTTTTCCATGTACTCCACCAGATACTTCTCCTGCAGCAAATAAACCTTTTACTCTAGTTTGAGTTTTTTCATTTATTTCAACTCCTCCATTTTGATAATGAAGTGTTGGATAAACTAATATTGGATATTGAGTTATATCTATACCAAATCTTTTAAATTTTCTAACTTCTCCAGCTAGTCTTTTTTGTATTGTACCTTCTCCATGAATTATTTCGATCATTGGTGTATCTAACCATACACCTGGCATGCCAGTGGGAGTTGTAATACCCCTATTTTCTCTACATTCACGAATTAATGCTGCAGATTCAACATCTCTTGGTTCCAGTGGAAAAACAAAGGGGTCTCCGTTTGCGTTAACTGGAATAGCTCCAAGCCCTCTAATTTTTTCAGTTGATAATACTCCTACAATTGGTTCAGGATATGCATCACCAGTTGGATGAATTTGAATAGTATCTAAATCAATTAGATTTGCATTAGCATGATAAGCCATTATCAAACCATCTCCAGTTGCACCATAATGATTTGTTGTAGGATAGTTTGAAAGATGTAATCTACCGCTTCCTCCAGTTGCAAGAATTGTTGCTTTGGCTCTTATGACATAATACTCATAAGTTTCTAGGTTAAAAGCTACTCCTCCTGCTACTTGGTTTTTATCATCCGTAATTAACTCTACAATTGGACAGAATTCTAATACGGGAATTTCCATATTTCTAGCTTCGTCGCGAATATTTCGCATTATTTCCATACCAGAGTAATCTTTACAACTGTGCATTCTATTACGACATGTTCCGCCGCCTGATTCTTCTAAAAATTCACCATCTTCTTGGCGATCATACATAACACCAAGATCTTCATGCCATCTAATTATGCCTGGTGCATCTAGCGCTAGAGCTCTTGCTAATTCAGGTTTATTTGTAAAATGTCCTCCTCCATAAATATCTAAATAATGTAAAGCTGGATTATCTTTAGGTCTATCAGCAGCTTGAATGCCGCCTTGAGCCATCATACTATTAGCATCACCATGTCTTAATTTTGTTACTATCAATATTTTATCAAGATCTATACCAGATTCATATGCAAATAATGAAGCAACTGTACCAGCTCCACCTCCGCCTATTATTAAAAGATCTACATCATAATCGATTTTTGATAAATCAACATCATTTGAATTAAGAACAGGTTTAGCTTCAAGTAATTCTGCTATTCCATTATAGAATAATTTACCTTTATCGATTCCAATTCTTAACTCCCTCTTTGTTCCTTCCATATAATCTGGATGATATTTAGATAATATTCTTTCCCTCTCCTTCATACTCATTGCTTTAAATGGATTATCCATGTTTCTTTTTCTTTTATTTTCAACCTTTTTTATTGATTTAATCATATAATTTGGATATCCTTCAATCATTTCCATTATTAGTCACCCCCAATATCACCAGATTTATCAGCCTCTATTTTACGATCTTTGTAAAGTTCCATTATTTCTTTTTTTTCCATTTTTATTAATTTTTCAATCTCATCATCGTATTTTCTATTTTGAATTTCAGATAGTCTTTTTGTAAGATTTTTTGATTTTGAGTCTATATACTTACCTCTTAATCTCCTTGCTAATTGCGACACATGATAATGTTTAATATCAGCTGGACATCTCATAGCACATAAACCACATTGTATGCAATCAAATGATATTTCAGCACATTTTGAAATATCTCCCCGAACTGCCATTTGTATGTATTTCATTGTTTCAATATCTTGTGGACAAGATTTTGTACAAGTATTACATGATACACATCTAGCTATTTCAGGATACATTGTAATAAGAGTTGTTTCTTTTGGTTCCAATTTATTAACATCATATTCCGCTTTTGAAGCAGGGACAAAAGGTAATTGAACGAGATACATATTATCCTCAACAACCTTTTGACAAGCAAGATCAAATTCTAACTTTTGTTTATCTTCAATTCTATAAACAGTTGAACAAGCTCCACAGAAACCAGCTCTACACCCGCATCCACGGATAAATCTATAGCCTGCATATTCCAGTGCTTTCATGATGGTTAGACCTGCTGGGACCTTGTAACTTTTACCCATAATAAAAACTTCAACATCATCAGATTTTTTTTTCACTTCATTATTCTTTACAAGGACCTGTTTATCATTATTCATAAATACCTCTCCTAAAAAAAATAAAATTATA
>Ga0180438_10011968_pt1 | contig 10388 bp, 5 predicted proteins | sample SS_ome_12_FD_132455 | JGI IMG/M metagenome (GOLD analysis project Ga0180438, IMG submission 132455) | Hypersaline lake sediment archaeal communities from the Salton Sea, California, USA - SS_3_D_2 metaG | ecosystem: Environmental > Aquatic > Non-marine Saline and Alkaline > Hypersaline >... | reverse complement strand
TGTACGTCGTCGGTCATGTAATAGGGGCTGGGCATCGTCTGTCCGCCGATGTCGACCTGGCAGCCCGTCAAGCCGACGGCCACCAAGGTCCCCAGTCCGACCACAACGGCTCGTAGAGACCGCCGCGGGGTGTTTGAGCCGCTCATGGGCTACCTCCGTCGTCCCCGAAACTTCGTGTTTTCCGTATCTTGCCTGTATTTACAGACAGGCATTGTCAGTGTTGTCGATACAGTCGTCGGAACCGTTATCGTCTGACAAGTCGCCGAAACTTTAGGATCGCGGAGGTAATCTAATGTGGGGCACGACTGCATCGTGCCGGGCACCTTACAAACGCGCCCCACGGCAGCGGGGAAATTGGAAATCTCGCTTGTGACAGCATAAGATCATGGTAGCATAGAACTTATCGGGGGAAGCTTAGGACTCGTAAGGAGACGACTTGGGGACTGTCCCGATTTTCGCGCAGCGAAAATCGGGACAGTCCCCTTCCACACACGGGGAGTTATTCCTGTAGGAGTCCTTTGGGTCCGGAAGTCGGGGACGTTCGGGCATAACTCAGGAGCAGAGATCATGGTCCGCCATCTTGCCTGCGCGCGGGTCCGCGGCGGCCGGCTCCGGCTGCCCGCGTCGACCCTCACGTCGCTGATCGTCTGTACTTCCCTCGTCGCGTTCCTGCCTCAGTCCGCCCGGGCCCAGATCGGCCAGCGAAGCATCCCCTCGCTGGCCTATCACGCGGCCTTTGCCGAGTTCAACGAAGGCCAGTACAAGGACGCCCTGGATCAGTTTCGCTCGGAAGACCGCGGCACGATCAAGACCATCGACGCCCGCTGGATCGACTCGATCTGCACCCAGACGATGATGGGCGAGTGTTACTATCAGATGGGCCATCTGCGCAACGCCCTGGACCACTTCACGGCGGCGGTCCGGTTGTACGTGGCCTACAGCGACTGGATGTTGCGGGTGCAGTTTCCGCCGGGGATTCAGCCGTCGGCGACTCCTCGGGTCGTTCCTTGGGGAGCGAGTACGCGGCGTTCCCGGCCGGGACGCTACCCCAACTCGATGCTTATCGGCCAGGGGCGCATCAACAACAATGCCCAAATCAAGCACGGAGGCGTCGTCCAGCAGGCCCATTTTCGCCCGGTCAACGTGCAAGAGATCGTCCGCTGCACCACGCTGGCCATCCGGCGGCGGACGAAGCTGATGGGGCCGGTCTGCCGCCACGACCGGTTGACGGCCGAGTTGCTCTCGGCGCTGCAGCGCCGTCCCGGCCCGCCCAACCACTGGTCGGAGGCCTGGGTCGACGTGCAACTCGGGCTGGCGTTGGTGGCCGCCGGCAAGTCGGACCAGGCGCTGCAGCCGCTGCAACGCGCCGTGGTGGCCGCCGGCGAATTCGATCACCCCATGACCTGTGTCGCCCTGTTGGAACTCGGCCGGCTGCAGATGATACAGGGCAACTACGACGCCGCGGCCAAGTTCTTCGAGGAAGCCACTTACGCGGCGGTCTATTATTCCGATGCGGGCGTGCTGGAAGAGGCGTTCCGCGGCGGCGCGCTGGCCCACTTGCTGGGCAATCGCCAAGGGATCTATCCCCCGTTGCGGGCGGCCATGCCATGGGCCAAGGTCAAGGACCTGGGCAAGTTGCAGGCCTCGCTGCTGCTCTCGGCCGTGGAGAACTACGCCACGCTGGGGCAGACGCCCGAGGCCGCCGCGCTGCTGGAGGAAGCCCGGCTGGTCGTCGGCCGGCGGCAGATGAGCGCCGGGCGGATCGGCAGCCGCCTGAGTTTCCTCAGCGCCCTGGTCCTGTTCCAGCAGAAGCGAATCGTCGAAGGAGACGCTGCGCTGGCGGCGGCGATGAGCTTCATGCGGCAAGGGTCCCACTGGTTGTTTCACATCACCCTGGCCGACGGTCTGTTCACCAGCGGCTCGGCGACGCCCCGGGTGGCGATGGACCTCTACAACCACGTGCTCCGCGATCCGGAGCCGGCCGATTGGGCCTCGAACCCGATGGAATCGCTGGCCGTGCTCACCACGCCGCACCCCGGGCCGATCGAGCGCTGGTTCGAGGTGGCCCTGGAGCGCAAGGAACACGAGAGGGCGCTGGAGATCGCCGACGTGGCCCGGCGGCACCGTTTCTTCAGCTCGTTGGCGTTCGGCGGGCGGCTGCAGTCGCTGCGCTGGATCCTGGAGGGCCCCGCCGAGGTGCTCGACCAGCAATCGCAATTGCTCCGCCGCGATCTGCTGGGCCGATACGCGGCCTTCAACCAGCTTGCCCAACAAGCCCGCACGCTCCGCGCCCAGCTCAAGGCGATGCCGCTGGTGGTCGACGATCCGGCGGCGGCGAAGCAGCAGCGCGAGGCGCTGGAGGAGTTGGCGTCGATCAGCGTGCAGCAGGAGGCCGTGCTGCGGCGGATGGCCGTAGGACGCGAGCCGGCCCGGCTGGTCTTTCCGCCGCTCCGCAAAACGCAAGAGGTGCAGCAGTCGCTGCCCGCCGGCCACGCCCTGCTGACGTTCTTCGCCACCAGCCGGTACCTCTACGGCTTCCTGATGAACAACCAGCGCTACGCATACTGGCAGGTCGGATCGCCGGCCACGCTTTCCAGGCAAATCGTCGGGTTGCTGCGCGAGATGGGCCATTTCCAGGAGAACCGCGAGCTGACCTTAAAAGACCTGGCCGAGAAGCAGTGGAAGCAGTCGGCCCAGGAGGTGCTCAAGCTGCTGCTGGAAGGCTCCGATGCCGATTTCACCCAGAAGTTCGAGTCGCTGGTGATCGTGCCCGACGGCGTGCTCTGGTTCCTGCCGTTCGAGGCGTTGCAGGTCGATATCGGCGGCCAAACCCGCCCGTTAATCTCCCGGTTCCAGATCCGCTACGCACCGACCGTCTCGCTGGCCGTTCCGACCGGGCGGAACCGCAGCCCGGCGGGCAATACGGCCGTGGTGGTGGGGCGACTCTTCCCACGCGACAACGACTCGGTCGCCCAGGCGGCGTTCGAGCGGCTTGCCAAGGAAGTGCCGGGCGCGGTGGCGCTGAAGTCGCCGGCGCCGGCGCCCTCGGCCGTCTATTCGACGACCTTCGACCGGCTGGTCGTGCTGGACGATCTGAACCTTGTGAATGCCGGCCCGTACGAGTGGTCGCCCGTGCCGTTGGACCGCGGCAAGGTGGGCAACGCGTTGGGCGACTGGTTCGGGTTGCCTTGGGGTGGCCCCCAGGAGATCATTTTGCCCGGTTATCATACCGCCGCCGAAGATGCGCTGAAGCAGGTCGATGCGGCCTCGGCAGGCCAGGAAGTCTTCTTGTCGGTGTGCGGCCTGATGTCCAGCGGCGCCCGCACGTTGCTGCTGAGCCGCTGGCGGACCGGGGGCGACACGAGTTTCCAGCTGGTCCACGAGTTTGTCAAAGAGTTGCCCAAGACCTCGCCAGCCGACGCCTGGCGGCGGAGCGTGTTTCTCACGGCCGGGGCGCCGTTGAACCTCGACGCGGAACCCCGCATCAAACGCACGGTCGCCGCCCCGCCGCCTCGGGCGGACCATCCTTTCTTCTGGTCGGGCTACCTGCTAATCGATTCGGGCATGGAGCCGCCGAAGCCTCCGGCAGGCGCGGAAGAGGCGGCGCCCAAGCTGCCGCAACCCGGCCAGCCGTAGTGCTCCAGGCACCCAGTTTGTAGTGGCCACATTCATGTGGCCACTGTTTGTTCGGCTGCTTGTTTGTGCGGCTGTTTATGCGGCCTTGATTCACGCGGTCTTCTGCGGGACCTCGCCGCGCGGCCCCGATGAATCGGGACACTACGAACGGGTTCGACGAGCACCTGAAGCGTCGCCCGCGTAAGTCGTTGCTTTGAAAACACTTGCGCGCAATGCTCCCCTCCGGCCGGTCCGCACTTTCACGACGATGATAACCCGGCTTGTTGATTTGCCGTGTCGCTGTGCCTAAACTGGGCAATTGGAAGCAAGAATACCGGTTTCTTGCCGGGGGAGATTTGGTACTGCCGTAACAAGACGCGACGACTGGAAGAAACCGTACCTCTGCACGGAACGCCTATGATCGCCAGCAACCTAAGCCGTCGGCGAGCATTGTGGGTCGCGGTGCTCGCGCTGGCCGCAACCAGCGCCGCCCCGGCCGCATGGGCGCAGATCCTGCAACGGCCCCTGGTCGTAAGAAACGCCCGTATCCTGACCATGGACAGGGGCGTGCTGGACAACGGCATGCTGCTGGTCAAGGGCGAGAAGATCGCCGCGATCGGCCCTCAACTGGAAGCACCCTTGCTGGCCAAGAAGGTCGATGCAGGCGGCGGCACGATCACACCGGGCCTGATCGACGCGTGGAGCGGCCTGGCGATCGGCGGCACGACCGCCGGACCGGCCAACCCGACCAGGCGCGCCGTAGACGCCTTCGACCGCTACGATACCTTCCATCTGGTCGAGACGCTCCGCCGTGGCGTGACCGCCGTGTATGTTCCCTCCAAGGGCCCGGCCGGTATTTGCGGCACCGGTGCCGTGGTGCGGCTGGCGCCCAGGTCCAACACCGGCCAGTCGTTCGGTCGGGTCTTGAAGAGCGAAGCGGCCTTGTGCATTGACCTGGGATCGACGGGCGCGCCCATCGCGCGGCTGAAGACGCTGGCAACCGTGCGAAAGCAGTTTCGCGAGGCCGTTGAGTATCGGAAAGCCCTGGAAGACTACGAAGAGGATCTGGCCGAGTACAAGCAGAAGCTCCAGGAGGCGGCTTCCAAGAAGAAGCAGGAGAAGAAACCGGCCGAGAAGAAACCACCCACCGCGTCGGGGTCCGCGGCTGCGGAAGAAAAACCGAAAGACGCACCGGAAGAGAAGAAAGAAGACTCCGCGGAGAAAGACAAGCCGAAGAAGCCGACGCGGCCTGGGCGAAAGCCGAAGCTGGACGTGCTGCTTCGGGCGGTGGATCGCCGGTTGCCCGTCCGCATCGTCGCCCATCGCAGCGAAGACATCCTCAACGCCCTGGAGTTGGCCGAAGAGTTCTCGCTCCATGTGATCCTCGAAGGCGCTACCGACGCCCACCTGGTGGCCGGCCGGATCGCTGCGGCCGAAATTTCCGGGGCCAAGGTCTCGGTGGTGCTGGGCAACGTGGCACGCCGCCACGTGCGTCGCGATGATTCCTTCCGCCGGGCGCTGCAAAACAACGGGCAAGTCCTCAGTGCGGCCGGCGTTCGGTGGTTCATCGGCAGCGGTGCCGACCATGCGGCGGGCGCACGATTCGTCCTGTTGAACTCACAATTGGCCGCCGCAGCCAACGGCAACCGGCCGCTTCAGTCGGTGACGGCCGAAGCCGCCGACCTGCTGGGCGTTGCCGGCCAGGTCGGGCGCCTCCGCCCGGGCGCGTTGGCCGATTTCGTCTTGTGGTCGGGAGATCCGCTGGATCCGGCCACCAAAGTCCTCCGCGTGTACGTGGGCGGCAAGCTGGTTTACGAGGCGGCCGACCAGGCAGAACCAGGGAGGGACCCGTGAGCTTGCCACCATCTCCCCACGATCGACGTTGCCGACTTAGAACTCGTACAGGAACAACTTCCCTTGTGCGGAGGGGGACAGTCCCATTTTCGCTGCGCGAAAATCGGGACAGTCCCCAAGTAGTCTTCTTACGAGTCCTTCTTCGGGCAATCCTGGGCACGGTGCTGGCCGCGTCGTTTTGCGCCGGCGGCCGCGCCGCAATCGCTGCCGGCAACGACGGCCCCCCACTGACGTTGCACGCCGGCCACATGGTCAAGCCCGACGGGCGGCTTCAAGAGAACGCGGCGGTCGTGGTCCATCGCGGCAAGATCAAGGCGGTCGGATCGGCCGACAACGTGCAGGACCTCAGTGCCCGGCGATTTGGCCCCAAGGCCGTGATCTGCCCCGGGCTGATCGACCTGTTTTCCACGCTGGGGGCGGTTGGGCAAACGGCCGAGACGGCGCAGGTGGTGGACCCCGACGCGGCGGCCATCGACGCCGTCGATCCGCGAGACGAGGCTTTTCGTGCGGCGCTGCGTTCGGGCGTCACCGCCGTGATGGTCGCGCCGGCGGCGAACAACCTGGTAGGCGGCTCGTGCGCCTGCTTTCGCACGTTCGTCGACGACGGCCGGCTCGACGTGCTCCGTGACGACGGACCGCTGGCGTTTGCCCTGGGCGAAGGCGTCTGGCAATCGGAACGGGCCCCCACGTCTCGCGCCGGCGCGTTGCACGAACTCCGCACGCTGCTGACCGACGCCCAACGGGGACAGGCGCACCCCAGGATTCGCGCGGTGGTCCAAGGCAAGCTCGACGCCGTGATGGTTTGCGGCTCCGGAGCGGACGTGGCGGCGGTGCGTCACGGGCTGGGCAACCTGGCGGGTCGCTTCCGCATCGTCCACAGCCAAGACGCGATCGACGTGGCCGCCGACCCCCAAGGCCTGCCACGCCCCATGGTGGTCGGCCCCTACACGTTCGCTTCGAGCCGGCGGGCCCTGCAAGGTGCGGCGGCGCTGGCCGAGTCCGGCGTGGAAGTGGCGTTTCGGGGAGGCTTTCCCGAGGCCCCGCCCGAGACGCTCCGGTTGACCGCCGCGCTGGCCGTCCGCCACGGTTTGCCGCCTGAGGCAGCCCGGCGCGCCATGACGGCCGCGGCGGCCCAGGTGGCGGGCGTCGCCGGACGTATCGGTGCGATTGCCCCAGGAAAGGACGCCGACCTGGTGGTCTTCTCCGACGATCCACTCCGCTTGGACGCCGTCGTGCTGGAAGTCTACGTCAAGGGCGTGCGTGTTTACGCCGCGGAGAATGAAGCCGTCAACCCGGTGGGAGAGCGACCATGAAGGGCATCTCGACCTCGCTTACCGGTAGGCTGTTGACGTTGCTGGCCGTCGCGGCCATCGTCCCGAGCGGGCGAGCATCTCGCGCCGAGGACTCGGCGGGGCCCGTGGCCGTCAAGGCCAGGCGGATTCACGTCGGCGACGGGCGGACCATCGAAAACGGGATCCTCCTGATCGAGAACGGCCGCATCCGGGCCGTCGGCAACGACGTGAAGATACCGCCCGGGACGCCGGTGATCGAAATCGACGGCGGAGAGATGACGCCCGGGTTGATCGACGCCAACGCGCGGGTCGAGACGGCCGAGCTGATCGCCCCCAGCCGCAAGCCGCCGCAGCAAGAAATCGACCCGGCCCACATCGAGGAAGATGGCGACACGGACCCCTCGCCGCTGGCCGTGGGAGTGCGGACCAGCGCCGTGATCAGCGAGCAGGGTTCCGAGGTCGTGCCACACACGCGCGTCCTGGACGGTCTGCACCTCGGCGGCCGCGACTTCGACCGCCTGGCACGCGGCGGAGTGACCACGGCCTACGCGTCGCCGGACGCCTCCTCGGTGATCGGCCCGCGGGGGGCCATCGTGCACACCGGCGGCCCTTGTCCGCAGCGGGTTCTGATGGCGGCGGCCGCCGTGAAGGCCACCGTCGGCTCGGACCCCAGTATGCTCGGTTCGTACAACCGGCAGCCTTACGGAAATACAGTGAGTCTCTATGCCCGGCGTCCCAACTCGCGGATGGGACTGACCTGGGTCTTTCGCAAGGCCTTTTACGACGCGATCCGGCGCGGCGACGGGCTTACGGCCTACGGAGCCGACACGGCCAGCCCCGAGGCCAGCGACGTGTTGCGGGAAGTCCTTGAGGGAAAAGCGCCGCTGCGGATCCAGGCCCGAATTCAGCAGGACATCCTCACGGCTTTGCGGCTGGCCGACGAACTGAAGCTCCGCTTCACGCTCGAAGAGGCGACCGAAGCGTACCGTTGCATCGAGGAGCTTCGGGCGGCCTCGGTTCCGGTGGTCTTCGGCCCAATTTACGAGCAACCCGGCGGCATTCGACTCCGCGGCGGTGAGGGCAGACGATCGCGTTATTACACGTTTCGGGCTCTGATCGAGGCGGGCATTCCCACCGCGCTTAGCGCCCAGGAGCTGCGCGAGGAAGACGGGCTGGCCCGCCAGGCGATGTACGCGATTCGATTCGGCGTCGATTTCGACGAGGCGCTTCGGGCGGTAACCCAGGTTCCGGCCCAAATGCTGGGGCTCGACAAAGAGCTGGGGACCCTGGAACCGGGCAAACGGGCCGACGTGGTGCTCTGGACGGGGCGTCCCTTTGCGGCCACCTCGCTGGCGGCCGTGGTGTTGATCGACGGAAACGTCGTTGTGGACCGGAGGTAAAGACGTGTTCAGACAGCAGGCAAGCATACCGCGGCAGGTGGCAACGGCAACACGGGAGACGATCTGGTGAACGCAAGACAAAGCTCAGGGCTCGCAAGAAGACTGCTGGGGGACTGTCCCGATTTTCGCGAAGCGAAAATGGGACTGTCCCCTTCCGCATGCCTGGTGTTGGCCGTTTTGTTTGGCCTGACGGTTGGCCGCGCCGCCGCCGCGCCGCCGGCGAAACTGGCGCTTAAGGGAGGGCGAATCATCCCCGTGGTCGGCGAGGACATCGCCCAGGGTACGCTGCTGATCGAAAACGGAAAGATCACGGCCGTGGGTAAGGACGTGGAGATTCCTTACGACGCGATGGTGGTGGACGTCTCGGGCAAGGTGTTGTTTCCGGGGATAATTTCGCCCCATACGTGGCGCGGGCTGGATCGCCCGAACGAAAATCTCCCCGTGGCGCCCTACCTGGACGTGTACGACGCCATCGATCCTTCCCGGCTCGATTTCGAAGACGCCCTGCGGGACGGCGTGCTGGGCATCCACGTGATTCAGGGCAACAGTTGCGTGATCGGCGGGCTGAGCCGGCTGGTCCACCCCATCGGCCGCACGCCCGACGAGATGACCATTCGGCCGGCCGTGGCGCTGAAGCTGAGCACGTCGCCCAAGTCCGGATACGATCGCACGAACCAGATGGCCGACATGCGCGAGGCGTTTCTCGAGCTGGAGTATTACCTCGAAAACCTGGCCGAGAAGCGCTACGAAGAAGAGTTGAAGAAGGAGGAGAAGGAAATCGACGTGCCGCCGGAGGAAGCGCGCAAGCGGGGACGCAAGCTGATCCGCGACGAGCACCTCGACGACAAACACCGCAATCTGGTCAAGCTCAAAGACGGCCGGCTGGACGCGTGGATTTATTGCGGCAGTGCGACCGACGTGGGACCGGCCGTCCAAACGGCCAAGCACAACGGGCTGCTGGAGCATACGGTCTTCGTGCTGGGCACGGAGAGCTACCGGGCGGTGGAAGAATTGAAGGCGGCCGGCCGGCCGGTCGTGCTCTCGCCGGAACTGATGCACCAGGAGCGAGACCCGATCACCGGGGAGCTGAGCGAGACGTTCGTGCCCAAGGTGATTCACGACGCGGAGCTGTTGTTCGCGCTGCAGCCGAATCCGGATGCGTCGCTGGCCGAACGGTATCTCAACTACCAGGCGGCCCGATGCGTCCGGCACGGCATCCCCCGCCGCGCGGCCCTGGAGGCCATCACGCTCAATCCCGCCCGGATGCTCGGCGTCGAAGACCGCCTCGGCTCCCTGGAAGTGGGCAAGGCCGCCTACGTGGTCGTCTTCAGCGGTGATCCGCTGGACTTCAACAGTTGGGTCGAGAAGGCCTACATCGACGGCGTGCTGGCCTACGACCGCAGCAAGGACGTGCGTCTGAAGGAACTGCTCGGGCTCGATCAGAAGGTCGCCGAAGCGAAGAAGAAAGCGGCGGAAGACAAGGACGGCAAGAAGGACCAAGAGAAGAAAGAGGAAAAGGAGCAGGAAGAGAAGAAGGAACCGGCCGAAGACAAGGCGAAAGAGAACCAGCAGGATAAGTCGAAGGAGAAGCAGGAAGACGAGAATAAGGACGACGACCGTCCCAAGGACGACCCCGCGCAGCCCGCCGCCGGAGAAGACCAATGAGACGGGCCAACTCCATCATGCCGCTGCTGGTAGCGCTGCTTTGTGTGGCGGCGCTGCCGGTGGGCGCGGAGGGTGCGTCGGATTCGTTTGCCATTCGCGCCGGGCGAATTCTGCCCGTGGCGGCCGACTTGCCCTGGGAAATTGAGGACGGCGTGATCCTCGTCCGCGACGGCCGCGTGGCCGCCATCGGCGCCGAGGTGAAGATCCCGCCCGATCTGACCGTGATCGAGTTTCCCGACGCAACCATCGTCCCCGGGCTGGTGGCCGCCGTCTCCGAGTTCGGCGGAAGCCATCGCGGCGACGAATCGATGGCCGCTGGCTATCGGGCCGTCGACGCCTTCGACCGCTACGCGGACTATGCCAAGACACTTGCCGCCGGAGTGACGACCGTCCACGTCGCCCCGGGCACGCACCGGCTGTTGACCGGGCAGGGCGCGGTGGTCAAGCTGGGCGGCCCACCCACGGCACGCGTGCTGCGGCCGGAGGCCGATCTGGCGGTGAATCTGGGCCCCGGCGTGTTCCATCCGCCTGCGGACGTGACGTATCCGTTTCCCGCCTCGGC
>Ga0180438_10011966_pt1 | contig 10390 bp, 8 predicted proteins | sample SS_ome_12_FD_132455 | JGI IMG/M metagenome (GOLD analysis project Ga0180438, IMG submission 132455) | Hypersaline lake sediment archaeal communities from the Salton Sea, California, USA - SS_3_D_2 metaG | ecosystem: Environmental > Aquatic > Non-marine Saline and Alkaline > Hypersaline >... | reverse complement strand
CGTACGTCCTCACGTAGACCTTCAATCGAACATTCCCCTTTCTACGGTCAGACCCAATTCACGCTTCCGCCGCGCCGCCACGGCCGGGGCATTGAAGACCCGATCTCGGCCTGCGCACCCTTCGATGCGTGAGGCGTCTCTCTTTCGATTCATCTGACGCGGGAGCTCCTGTTGAGGGATGGTCTGAGCCTGCCGTAGTTCAGAGGTCCATCCAGATCTGTGAGCTCGAGAGAGACCATCGTGTTTGTCAGCCTGTCATCACCATCGAATCTGACATGCAGATAGTTGCTGCTCAACCCGACCAGCATCCCGTCTTTCCTCCTCGATTCTACAAGACACTCGAGCTCGACACCCAGGAACCTCTTCCTGTACTCGGCCCACTTGGAGTCACCCAGCATTCTCAGGATAGCGGCTCTCCGTTTCTTCGTTTCCGGGTCCACCCTTCCCTGCATCAAAGCTGCCCCGGTCCCCTTTCTGGCTGAGAAGGGAAAAACGTGCAGATACCCTAATCCGGATCCCTTAACGAAATCGGCAGTGTTCTCGAAACCCTGTTCATCCTCTCCTGGAAAACCGACGATCATGTCGGCGCCGATCGCCATGTCGGGGCGTACTCCCAGGAGGCTCTCCACAGCCCTGACGCAGTCCTCTCTTCCGTAAGACCTGCTCATCGAGTGTAGGATCCCATCATCGCCGCTCTGGATGGAAAGGTGCATGTGGGGACAGAGCTTGGTCGGCCGCGAGTATATATCCAGCAGGGGCTTCTGGATTCTGTCAGGATGTATGGAGCTGAGCCTTATTCTTTCAAGACCGTCTATGCCTTCGAGCATCTCTATGAGCCCGGCCAGATCATTCCCTCTTTCATCACTGTAACGACCGAGATCCGTCCCGGTCAAGACAACCTCTTTGAAACCCCGGCGTGCCAGACGCTCTGTCTCGCTGAATATCTCCTCGGAAGACCTGGCCCGCCCTCTCCCTCTGGCTGCGGAGACGATACAGTACGAGCAGCTATTGGCGCAACCTTCCTGGACCTTCACGAAGGCTCTCGTGTGGTTGGAGAAGCTGCGCACAGAACGGCTGATACTCACCCCGAATGCCCGCTCGAAATCCAACCGCCTTGTTCTGTTCCCGATGACCATATCAACGCCCTGAACAGAGGCCGCTTCCTCGGGGCTCACTTCAGCGAAACACCCTGTCACCACGATGAAGGGCCTCGGTTCACTTCTTGCCGTTCTCATTATGAGATTCCTCGACTGTCTATCTGTCTTCGCCGTCACAGTGCACGTGTTTACTATGCAGATGTCGGCCGGCTCATTCGGTTCCACCACTCTGTATGCAGGAGAGACGGCGAATGATTCCATCAGCAGCTGAGTATCATACTGATTCAGCTTGCATCCGAGAGTCTGGAACGAGACTCTTCTCAACGGTCGCCCATCAGGACAGGCTAGATGTCTCCCTGCTTGATTACCCATAATGGGATTTTAGTATCAAGAGCCGGTACTGTCAATGTTGAGACTCGCTTTTGGCTTCTGGCTGTCAGCAGTCATCAGTCGAGATACGACGTGCGCTCTACGATGCGCGACAGCCGAGTCTCTGTGGCACGAGTATCATCTTCCTATTCCCGAAGGAGTTGTGCGGAGGGAATAGGATTCTCCAACTTTCGTCCCAACCCGTACCTCATCAGAAATCGCTCGATGGGCCGCATTCTCCGCAGGCGGGCCATGGATACCACTTCCCATTCCTTGCCGTCGGTGGTGAAGAGTGAGCAGCCGTCCCTGTCAGTCCGGTAGATCTGCGCACCGCCGGCTCTGTACTCCGCCACAACCCGCTCCGATGGGAAGCCGAATCTGTTGCCCAAACCGACAGAGAAGACCACCATGGAAGGGACAAGACCCTTCTCAAGGAGAACCTTGTTCGGGTGCTCTGAGCCGTGATGGGGAGCTTTGAGAACGGTTAACTCTTCAATGGATCGGATGGCTGTTTCGGCTCTTTCGTTTATGTCACCAGTGAGCAGCAGGTCCACACCGCCGCACGCGACCTTCAGCACTACTGACGCGTCGTTTGAATCAAAACCAGGGAGAACTGTCGCCAGGGCTGCCGTCCTTCCATCGGGATGCAGCACGTCGAATCTCGACCCTTCGAACAAGAAACCCATCCCCTTCCGCAGGACTCTGTACTCTATCCTCTTCTCTCTCATATCTTTCAGAAAATCGAGGTAGCTTCTTGAGGAGACCGGAATTCCGGCGTCAAGCACGAGATCCACACTGAAGTTCTCGAGAATGAATTCCATACCACCGATGTGATCGTTGTGCGGATGCGTCAATACCAAGATGTCTATCTCTCGTACACCACGGCTCCAAAGGAACGGTGCCAGAACATTCTCGCCTGAGTTGGTTGGGCCGAAGGCGGGCCCGGCATCTATTACAAGTGTTCGTCCTGATTTGGTCTCGAGAACCGCGCAATCCCCTTGCCCAACGTCCAGGAACGCGACCGACAAGCGTGCCCTTCCTGTCGCAAGGGCGCTGTCCCACACCCACAAGTTGAGTACACCCAGAAACAGGACAAGGCTCAGGAACCTCGCCCTTCGCGAGTTTCTGAGATCCGGGAGAAGGAGGAGGAACACATACCATGCGCATATCCAGACTACTTGTGGCTTCGTAACCCTGAATGACGAGAAGGGGATAGCAGAGAAGAGCTTCGCCGAAAGCAGGGTGAGCCTGAGGGATAGCCAGTTTGCCGCGCCTGCAACCCCAGCGACGGGCACCCGAGCAAGGTCCAGAATTGTAACGAGCATGCCGAGACACAGGTCGATCGATGTGAGTGGAACCACAATCAGATTCGCCGCCACCGGGGCAACGGCCACCCTGTTGAAGTGGAACATCACCAGCGGAGCTGAACCCATCTGAGCCGAGATGGAGACTAGCAGAGAGCCGAGCAACCAGCGGAACACTCGGGTGCGCCCTTTCAGAAGAACCCCGGAGAGAACCGGACTCGACATTTCAAAGAGCTTTATGATGGACACGGTGCACATGAACGAGAGCTGGAATCCAGCATCAAAGAGGTGGAGCGGATTCAAGAGGAGAATGACGAACGCGGCCACACACAGGGCGTTGACGCTGTCCAGTTCCCTTTCCAGGAGCGAAGTCAGCGAGAACGCACCCAGCACGATGGTGGCTCTGATCACCGGAGGCCTGTGTCCCACCAACAGGCAGTAACCTCCCAGAACCGCTATGGAGACAAGCAGCAGGTATTTCCTAGGTACCCTGAGGATTCGCAACAGAACCACCAGCGCAAGCCACATTATGCCGACGTGTAACCCGCTGACCGCCAGTATGTGCATTACGCCGGCCTCGGTGAAGACATCAAGTGTGGACCTGTCCACTCCCGATCTCTCCCCCAGCAGGAGCGCGTTGAGAAGCGCGGCCTCCTCTCCCTGGATGTGACGGTCGAGAAGATCCCGTATCCTGCCCCTCACCTTCGAGACGAGCCTCGACAACAGCAGATTCGGTCTCATCCTCTGAATTGTCTCTCTTCGGCCTTCTCTGACGCAGTCAAGCCTGTAGCGGACGCCGACTCTCTCGTAGTAGGCGCGCCAGTCAAACCCTCCGGGGTTCCTCAGGCTTCTCGGCTCGGCAATGGCGCCGACGAATGACCAGCTGTCCCCGATCGCAGTTCCCGGTCCTACGCGCGGCGCAGTCACCAGCATTCTCTGGCGGGATTTGTAGCAAGAGCTCCCGAGATGAAAAGAATCCGCAAGCACTGTCAATCGCATCCTTCCGTAACTCTCGCGGTACTCTCCCATCACTTGCGCAAAAACCAGAACCTCCTCCGCCTGCCTGAGCTCAGCAGGAAGCGGCGGTGCGGGCTGACATCTGACGGCGCAGTTGAGAGCACAGACGGCCACATAAAACGCAATGAGAGCGGGGTCTCTGAACCGTCTCCAGGCGGCAGTCAAGACTGCAGGCAAGTATAGGGCAAACATGAAGACCAGGAAAAGGTAGGCAGCGAACGGGGTGAGTCCGGTGATGTGGCTTCCTACAAGACCAGCTATATATGCACCAAGCGTATAGAAGACCGGCCGTCTCAAATCACAGCCGGGGACGGACATCTGAAATATAAGTCTTTATAGGAAAGGTGACTTATGCGAGGATGTTCATGAATTGCTATAACTCAGGAACTGAGCATTCTGGCAATATCGGCAGCCAGCTTCTTGGCGACAAGCCGTGCGACACCTAAGCTCTGTTCGCCTCTGAGAGTGATGGTGATATAGAAATCCGGACCAGCCGGCCTCATAAGAAATGTCGCCCTATCGGAGACCACCACTATCTCCTGTACACCGCCCGCTGACATGCCTCTTGTCGCGTTTTGTGCGGCCCTATGTACAGAGGCGAGCTCGGCATCCACCAGACCGAAGTCGAAGTTGGCTATCGGTGAGAATCCGGCAAGAGAGATACCATCAGCGCCCACAATGCTGGCGGCCAGAGCTCCAGGCACTTTCTCTACAACCTGGCGGATATACCGCTGATAGTCCTCCGGTCCTCCAAGCTCTGGCACTTCAGCCACCCCTTCCGAAGAGCTTGCGGAAGAAGCCCCCTTCCTTCTTTATCTCCACAAGCAGGTCAGCAGCTCGTTTGTCTCTCGAATTCCACTTGAGGGCCTCCATCAGCCTCTTCCGGCAATCCTCATGGCGACCCGCGAGCCTGTAGACGATAGCAAGGTTAACATAGAGGTCGGAGTTGTACATCTCGCCCTGAATGGCTTCTCTGCACAACTCAATCGCCTCCTTGATCCTATAGCCTGTGTGACCCTGAGCCAGGCCCTGATAGCTCTTGTATTTGGAGACGCTCGGGTCCAGACCCGCTGCTGCCTTGAAGAAAGCGTGGGCTGAATTGTAGTCCCTCTTCTTGAAAGCTCTCATCCCATTGACATACGCCCGCTCCGCCTGGACTCTCGAAGCGACCTGATAGTCCTGTTCTTCGGTCGTTTTGACCCCGGCCTTCAACTGCCTGTCGTACGCAAGCTTCCTGCTCTCGGTCGTCAGGACTTCATAAGCTTCAGTTATCTCGGCGAATCTCTCGTTGACCAGAACCCACTTGCTCTCCCTGGGCTGATGGTCAGGATGGCACTCTCGGGCAAGCTTGAGATAGGCGTCTCTTATCTCCTTCTTGGTTGCATTCCTGCCAACACCAAGTATGGAATAGTAGTCCTTCAAGTATCCTGAGTTCCTCTATCCGGCTTTGCCCAGCTGCTTCTTCAGAGTTTCGACCTTCCGCATGAGTTCCAGTTCCTCTCTCCTCTTAGCCTCCACTCTCTGGGAGATCGCGATCTCCTCTCTCCTCTTGGAGACGATACGCATGGTGAGAGAGAGTTCTTCGCGCTTCTTGCTCTCTATCCTCTGTGCCAGCTCCGACTCATCCTCTCCTGAGGCGGCACGCTCACGAATGACTGACTTCTCCTGGTCCAGCTTCTGCTCCAGGCCCTGCTCTTCGTCCCTTTTCTCCTTGATGCTCTGTATCAGACTCGCCTCTCTCGCCTTCAGACTCTGTATCCGTCTCTGCAGAGCCGCCCCTTCCTCCCGGAGAGTGTTCACTTCCTCACTGATCTTCGAGCCCTTTGCGGCGCCTACCCCCAGCTGAGTCAGTTCCTGCCTCTTAGCCTGAACCTGAGTGCTTACGTCGGCGAACTCACCCTTGACCTTGACCAGCTTCTGTCTCTGAGATTCCTCATCGTTGCGCATCTCGGCGATACGCTTCATGAGCGCAGCCTCTTCTCTCTTCAACTGCTCTGCTTTCTCAGCATCAATCACCGGGCCCTGCTGACCTACCGCGCCCTTTGACATGAACGACAGTACAGCCACACCCACGAGACCGACAGCGAGAGCTATGAAGAGCCCCAGCCTGGGACCGCCACCTGCGGCCGCCTCAGTCCCGGCCGCCTCAGGCTTGGGAATCGCCTTCAAGCCGAGGTGCACTTCACCCATTCTTGTGTCCCCCCCGAGCGTAATCGCGACCCCGCAATCGTAGTAGCTGCCGTGTTCGGCCGACTCAAGCGTCTGCGCGAGCCTGACGTCTTCCTCGAGAGGCTTCCCGCCCTCGGGCGGGGTGTACGTCGAACCCACCAGAGAAGCTTCCGTATGTGCCAGTATCTTTCCTTCTTTGTCAGTGATTCCCAGATAGAGTATCTCCGGACTGTCCTCCATAACGTTCAAGATGACCGCTTCGAGAAGTAGATCCCTTTCATCTCCCCCAACCAGCATGGGGTCAATGGAGTTCCTCGCGACACTGGCAGCTATTGCCTCGCCCCTGTCCTGCCGCTCCTTCACCGCGAGTTCGTATTGGTTCTGGGACGGTTCAGGCGTATCTGCGGGCTTTCCCTGATCCAGCAAGAACGCAATGAGGAAAACAACAACAACAACCCCACCGTACCTTATCAAGTTTCCCAACATAGGGTTATCCCTTGTCTGTCTCTCCTCTCACACGGTCAAATCGCTCAACCTACCATGCTATCACGACTTAACCTTTTCGTCAAGCGAAAAAGTCATCTCCGGAGTCCCGCCTGAGAGAACGCTTTGCGCGAGCCGGTCCGCCAACTTGTTCTCCTCACGCGGTACACGAACCAAGCTGTAGGAGCCGAACATACCCAGCTTCGTTCGCGCCTGCTCGGAAAGCTTCATCAAGACCTGGTTCTTGATTTTGTACTCACCCAGCAACTGCCTGCATAGAAGCTCGCTGTCGCTCTTCACAACCAGAATGATCTCCTCGGGATTCCCGTCGGCCATACGGTGAACTTCATCCAGTCCACATAGTAAAGCCATGTATTCCGCTTGGTTGTTTGTGGCTCTGCCAATTGCCCGTCCCATCTTGAGGAGCACGTTCCCGCGGGCATCGGCGACAACCACCCCAACAGACGCCCTGCCCGGGTTCCCCTTCGACGCGCCATCAACGTAGAGGTTGAGATCCAATTCAGCTCTTCTCCTCCCATATCAGTATCCGACCGCAGTTCTCGCAGGTCAGGATCTCGTCGCCCTTCTTGATCTCCGCAGCGAACTGGGGCGGCAGAGTAGTGTGACATCCAGTGCAGACTTCTCGACTTATCAGCACGACCGCGTCCCCCCCTCTGCCATTCTTGATCCTCTCATACCTCGTTACCAGTCGGTTCCCCATCCGAGCAACGAGTTCCTTCCGCTCGGCGACCATTGTCTTGTAGTCTTCGGAGAGCACGCCCAGTCTATCTCTAAGGGACTCGATCTGTTTTGCAGACTCCACTCTTTCTCCCGCGAGCTCTGCCTCCCTTCTCAAGAGGTCAGAGGACATATGTTCACCGTCATCCATAAGCCCGAGTATGTCCTCTTCATTCTTGGAGATGCCCTCCTTGGTCGCGTCTATCTCCCGCAGGAAAGCCTGGTACTCCGGGTTCGTCTTGGCGGACATCAGCTGTGTCTGATACTTCTTCAGCCTTTCGTTGAGAAGAACAAGGTCGTTCTCGAGGGATACCCGGCGTTTGTTGAGTGCGGTGAGCCTGTCCTTCTCCTGTGTATATACCGCCTCGGCCGTCCTCAGTCTCTCCTCGATTGCGGCCATATCTTGAGGGATGGCGGACTGCTCTTCCTTTATGGTCGCTATTTGCTCGTCTATCTTTTGCAGGGCCAGCAGTTGTACCAGCTGCTCATCCATCACTTCTCTCTCCGCCAGCAAAAGAACAAGGGGTGTACCTGTCGGTACACCCCCTCTTGGGGCCATCGCATATGTGGTTTCCGATCTCTCTATCTCTCACCGTGCGATCCGTATTTCAGTGCCCTGTCGAGTGAAGTCATAGTTGAACCTATTATACCCAGTAGCATTCCCGTGTCAAGCACAAAGCGGAACACCCTCTAGATCTCCAGGCGTGGAGAATGGGAATATTGGAGAACATAAGAATCCGGGTGCACGGGTTTGTCCGCCGACATCAGATCTCAAACCGAAAATACGCAATCTCAGATATGACCTTGATCCGAGAGTAAGAAAGCAGATCTTCGGGTTCTGTGTCGGTCTTGTCCAATAGAGAAGCGTCTCTGCACGATTGGGCGTGTCGGTGACATCTTCACCCGCTGGGTGGAACGCACTCGAGAGTTCAGTTTGTCTGTATGCAACACTGGAGGCGCTGACACAGAAGCTCGGAGCACAACTCCCTGGCAAAACCAAACCACACTTCCTCCCCCAACTTCATCCTCTCCCTGACTCGGGAGGTCGTTACTGGGGCTGCGTGTGGTTCTCAAAGTCGCACAGCACTGTGCCGGTGAATTCTCCTTACTTTCGGATTCAGGTATGGAGAAAGCGCTTGCAATCAAGACCAGACTCTTCTATTATACCCGCGAGTAACAGGGTTTGCGTTCATTCCGACCTGTTATCCCAGAGGTCTTAGGCGCTATTCTGACAGCGCCGACCTGACCACAGATCAAGATAGAACGCCATAGCATTGGTGACGCCCTGCGGGCAGGCGGAAGTGAAGCGATAAGACTCGTGTTCGATGTCTTGGCGCCCGAAGCGGCTCAACCACGGAAGAACTGACTGCAGTTCAAGACCGAAGACCTGGTAGTGTGAACGCTTCGCACACGCGGGTTCCGGGAACCCGGGCTGTCGGCCTGGCGAAGCTGTCGGAAGAAGGGAGGTGAGTCATTTGACTTGGCAGGAAGACCTGAAGAAGAATATCTGCACGATGGAGGGGCTCAGTCAGCACATCCCGTTCACCCCCTCCGAGCACCGGCAGCTGGAGAGAGTAGTAGAGAGGCACCCGATGCGTGTGACCCAGTACTACTTCTCCCTGATACAGAAAGATGACCCGAACGACCCCATAAGAAGACTTATCATCCCTTCCGCGGACGAACTCGACCTGTCCGGGTCCTACGACACGAGCGGGGAGAGCGAGAGCACCAGGATACCTGGCGTGCAGCACAAATACAGGCAGACTGTGCTGGTGCTCGCCACGAACAGGTGTGCCGCCTATTGCCGCTACTGCTTCAGAAAGAGGCTCGTGGGGCTGCCGACAGGAGAGGTTATCCAGAGATTCGAAACAGCCGCCAGATACATCAAAGGCCACCCCGAGGTGACAAACGTGCTCATAAGCGGGGGTGATCCTCTCATCCTGCCCACCCACGTCCTGCGACGATTCCTGGATGAGCTTTCCGACATAGAGCACCTGGATTTCATTAGAATAGGCACCCGGATCCCCGTCGTATTCCCCGGGAGAATAACAGAGGACGACGGGTTGTGTGATCTCTTGAGGTCAGTCTCCCGGGATAGAAAGCGGATATACATAGTCACCCAATACAACCACGAAAGGGAACTGACTGCGAGCTCGGCTGAGTCCATCGCGAAGCTCCTCCGCGCGGGCCTGGCCGTCTCAAACCAGACCGTGCTGCTCAAAGGGGTGAACGACGACCCCAGGCTTATTGCCTCTCTCATGAGAAACCTGGCCAGGATCGGCATCAACCCCTACTACCTGTTCCAGTGCCGGCCCGTCAAAAGAGTCAAGAGGAGGTTCCAGGTACCCCTGCATAGGGGCTCTCAGATCGTCGAGGATGCGAGACGCATGCTGGACGGCCATAGCAAGAGGTTCAGATACGTGATGTCCCACAGGACGGGTAAGGTGGAGATCATGGGTGTGCGGAACGACAGAATTCTCTTGAAGTACCATCAGGCCAGAAACCCCGATTTCCTCGGACGCATCTTCTGGCGCAAGCTTGACAGGACTGCAGGGTGGCTGGACGAACTGGAACACGACCACGATACCCCCAAGGGGACAGGCATCAACTTTTGAACTTTTGGTGGCTTCATCCGCGAGGCTGCTCGACACCTGCGGTCCTGTGCTCCAGTGTGAAGTCTCCCCATGTTATAGATGAAGTCTTCAGTCCTTGACATTTCTCTGAGTTCTGCTACAATATACTGGAGTGATTTACGTCAGGGCGTGCCGCTCAAGAAGTGTTGGTTTGTAGGACACGTTTTGAGGAAGGAGGTGAGGGGTAGGGGAAGGACACTTGGAAGAACCATAGGGCGCAGCCGGCAAAGCTGCGCTGCGTTATGAACCGGAAAAGGAGCGAACAATGCGAGTTCTATGTGTGACTGTGTTGATGTTGGGGTTGGTGGCCCTCTGTGGTTCGGCTTTCGGCGTCGAGCCTTCGGGTAGGGATGGAAGGACGTACACCGATGCGTCTCTCGATCTCGACCCGACGGTGACAGCAGAGCAGATTCAGATGCTCCAGAAGAGGGCCGAAGTCTCAAGAGAGCTCGGACGGACCGATGAAGCCGCGAGGTTGGACAGGACAATCGAAAGGCTAGCCCCTATGGCGGCTCCGTCGCCTGAACGCGAAGAGATCATTCCGGAACTCCACGGAGGCGAGGCCGTATCCCAGCACAGT
>Ga0180438_10011965_pt1 | contig 10390 bp, 9 predicted proteins | sample SS_ome_12_FD_132455 | JGI IMG/M metagenome (GOLD analysis project Ga0180438, IMG submission 132455) | Hypersaline lake sediment archaeal communities from the Salton Sea, California, USA - SS_3_D_2 metaG | ecosystem: Environmental > Aquatic > Non-marine Saline and Alkaline > Hypersaline >... | reverse complement strand
CTCGGTGTTAAGTATCGGCATCATGCGGCTCCGCAACGTTGCCCTCATTTGCTTTTCGGAGCGACTTCTCCATCTTGGCCAGAGTGTCTGCCGTCTTCTCGCGCAGGGTATCGATCTGGGTTTCCCACTCCCTTGGAGCCGTCGTCCGCCTGTATGCAAGGACGGCTACGATCAAGGCGATCAGGGCAATCAGGAATGTAAAGCCCACCATTTCTTCACCTCCTTATTTCATCAGTCCATGATCGGACAATCTCCCAGTGCGTACTGTCGAGGTTCTCCAAGCCCTCGCGCTTTGCGATCTCGCGCGCCACGTTCTCGGTCCAGGTCGAGGGATCCCTCAAAAATCCGCTCACTAATATGATGCCGCCGGGCCTCCGAGAGGTGCGCAGCCTCGACCCCCTATCGTGCTCTGTACCATTACTACACACCCTTCCTTTCACGGCGGCCCTTTGTGTCACCCCTACACAGGCCCTGCGCTCTTGTGAAACTCTGTAGGTAAGCCCAAAAGGTGTCCGAAAGCTTTTTCGGCGTCTGACATAGATCGAGCCAGCCAATGGAGTGCCAGTTAGATCCCCTGACGAATACTACGTCTTGTTTCATCGTGACTATTCCTCCAGTTCTATTTTCAGAGACAGGAATTTCGCAAGATCCTTCAGCGTGATGATGCCTGCCAACTTGCCATCGTCGACCACAACGAGGCGGCTTCCGCCTGTCCGGTGCATGAGCGAGAGGGCCTTCATGGCGTCTGCGTCCGGTTCGATGGTGTTGTCCGGAGAACAGGGTACCATAATGTCCCCCACTTTCTTTGTGGCCCGTTCCTCCTTCGGAACTTCCTTGACTTGACTCGTGCTGACACAGCCCACGAGATCGTTCGTGTCCCGCACAACGGGAAACAGCTTGTAGTGGTGCTCATAGATGTATTCCTCCAGGAGCTCCTGCACGGACACAGGCGGTTGTACGGTCAACGGGTCGGTCTTCATGAAGCGACGCACCGGTTCGCCCTCCAGCGCCCTTCTCACCAGGACCTGTTTGTAAGAGCTCTTCGCGGCGCTCTGAACGAACATTCCGATCAGAAACCACCACATGCCTCCAACAAAGTTACCGGCGAGCACCTGAAAGACGCCCATGATGATCAGAAAGATACCGAAACCCGAACCGATAGCCGAAGAAATGCGTGTGGCCCAACGCAGGTTCCCCTTGTAGGCCCATAGACCGGACCGCAGGATCCGTCCTCCGTCCAACGGGAAGGCAGGTATGAGGTTAAAGCCCGCGAGGATCAGGTTGATCAAGGCAAGGTACGCAATCGTTCCGTTCAGCGCCTCGGGCCATCCCTCGTTTATTCCCAGATGGAAAACGCCGTAGAAGACTCCTGCAATCAGGATACTTGCAATCGGGCCCGCCACCGACATGAGAAACTCCGACTTCGGGGAGGGGGGCTCTTCTCCCATTTCCGCCACGCCGCCGAAGATGAACAGGGTGATGCCCTTCATAGGAAGCCCCTGCTTCTTGGCGACCAGAGAATGGGAGAACTCGTGGAGGATGATCGAAAGAAAGAGGCCGATGGCTCCGGTCACGCCCATGATCCAGTATGTCCTCGTGGACAGGCCTTTGTACATGTTCGGAAAGACTCCGAGCGACAGGGACCACACGATCAGGACCACGATAATGGTCCAACTCAGGTCGATCTTCACTTCGAACCCGAAGAGATTGAACAGCTTGACACTCTTTCCAAACATGGTCTTCTCCTTTTTCACCGCACTAGCGGCGGATACCCTCCACCTTGTCCGACAAGGGGCTTATATATACGCAACTTATCTCGCTTCCCCCGCTCGTAAGATCTTTATCGGGTTGGCGCCTTTTCTTTGTCAGCAAAAGCAGTGCCAACCGTTCGCGACAAAGGGACGGTACCCCAAAGACGCCCTGATTCCGAGGCTCGCGCCGACTTGAGTGCGAAGCCTGTCGAGCCGCACCAGCGGGAAAACACTTCTAGAGAATCCAAGGGGTTTGGGGGGCCGGCCGGATACCCGGCACACCGGTTATCCTCAGCAAGAGAGGGTTGCCTGTGCGTTTCGTGCACACAAAGGAGCTGTTTGTTCCGAACATGCACAGTCTTGCTCAGCAGAGATCTCGCTTTTCTTTGGGGCTCGATGCCACGAAGAGAGTCTCACCGTCTTCATGGGCGGCAAAAGAGGGGCTGGCACAAGCCTTGCTGTTTGATCTCTCAGACAGCCCGCTACACACAAAAAAAGACGGAACGAGAAAAGGAGCGTGCCATGAGCAACGAACGGGTGTTGGCAAGAGTGGACGAACTGAAAGAAGGGGAGATGAAGGAAGTCGAGATAAGCGAGGACCTGACCCTCCTCGTTGTACGTGTCGAGGGAGAGTTCCGCGTCTTTGGTGGAAGTTGTCCTCATCACGGAGCATCCTTGGCAGAAGGCATTCTTCACGACAAGCACATTCGGTGCCCTTGGCATCACGCCGTCTTCAACGCGAAAACAGGGATTGTCAAGGATGTCCCGGCCCTGGATTCGATCCCCCAATTCGATGTTCGCATCGAGGGGGATAGTGTTGTCGTAACGCTCCCCGATGCCCCGCCGAAGGCCTGCACACCGCAGATGGCCCGTCCGGACTTCGACCAGGACGGAAGAACGTTCGCCATCGTGGGTACGGGTGCGGCCGGGGTCACCGCTGCCGAGACCCTCAGAAGGGAGGGTTTTCAGGGAAGGATCCTCATGCTCACGCGAGAGACGCATGCACCCTATGACCGCACCGACTTGAGCAAGCCTTATCTCCGGAAACCCGACGCCAAGAAACCGTTCCTACGTTCCGGCGAGTTTTACAAGGAAAAGGGCATCGAGATCGTGACGAACCACGAAGTAACTCGGGTGGATTCGGGGGCCAGGAGGCTTTTCTGCGGCAATGGTAAGCAGGTGTCTTACGACCAGCTGCTGCTCGCCACTGGGGCGTTACCGAGACGACTGGGAGTGCCCGGCGAAAGCCTGAAGAACGTGCTCGTCCTTCGGAGTCTCGACGATTGCGAAACCCTTCGTGCCCTTGCAGAGCAACAAGCACGAGTGGTTGTGGTAGGAGCAAGCTTCATTGCCATGGAAGTCTCTGCCGCCTTGGTCGAAAGGGGCCTCTCCGTGACCGTAGTGGCCCCTGAGTCGGTTCCTTTCGAGCAGACCCTCGGCCCGGAGATCGGACGCATGTACCAGAAGACGCATGAGGCGAAAGGGGTCACCTTCAGGCTAGGAAACCAGGTGGACTGTTTCGAGGGGGAAGGGAAGCTCGCTCAGGTACTCCTAAAAGGCGGCGAAGCTCTCGAGACCGACCTGGCCGTGCTCGGCGTCGGCGTAGAGCCGGTAACGGGCTATCTCGAAGAATCTGCCCTTTCACAAAAGGGTGGCGTGGAGGTAGATGGCTCCCAGCGCGTTACCGATGGAGTGTACGCAGCCGGCGACATGGCTCGGTTTCCCGACTGGCGTACGAAAGAGCCGATCCGCATTGAGCACTGGCGTGTTGCACAACAGCAGGGTCAGGTGGCTGCACGGAACATGGTCGGGCATTCGAGCACGTTCCAAGGAGCTCCCTTCTTCTGGACCAATCAATATTTCGTGATCACCTCCTACGTTGGCTTCGCCAAGCAGTGGGACGAGATCGTCTTCGAAGGAGACCCATCGGAGCAGCGTTTCGTTGCCCTCTACGTAAAAGGAGAGAGGGTTCTGGCAGCGGCCGGATGCGCCGAGGAACGCAAGATGTGCTGGTTGTCCGAGATCCTCGGAGCATCGGAGTCCCCTACTCTGTCGACAGTCAGGCAGCAGCTCAGGAATGCATAGAAGTAGCTTTTCTTCCACAAATTATGCGAGAGCTTACGATCGCCACGTACAATGTACACCAGTGGTTCGGTACGGACGGCCGACGGGACTTCGATCGAGGGGTTCGCGTCATTAGGGATCTGAATGCTGACATCGTGGGCCTGCAGGAGGTCACGGTGCCCCACCACGATGAAATCTCGCTCATGGAGCAGCATCTGGCTGTCTCGACGGGAATGCGGGTTGTCTTCGGACCTACGATGCTCCGAGGAGATACCTCTTTCGGCAACGTTCTCCTCCACAGACACGAGGTGCTGGAGATTGGCCAACATAACCTGCCTGCAGCAAGCCGTGAACGTCGCGGGGCGATCGAGGCCATCCTTCGTGTCGAAGCCAAGCGCTTGCGTGTCGTCACAACCCACCTCGGCGTAAAGGCCTGGGAGCGCAAAAGGCAAGTCCGTCACTTGCTTGAAATACTAGGCGACCCTTGCATCGGTCTTGTGTGTCTCATGGGAGATTTCAATCACTGGCTGCCCTGTGACGGCCTCCTTTCCGGTCTGAACCGATGGTTTGGAGGAAGCCACTGCACACGAACCTTCCCTGCACCACTACCGTTCCTTGCCCTGGACCGTATATGGGTCCGACCCCGCGAGGGGCTCGCTAGTATCCAAGTCCACAGATCCGGATCTGCACGCATCGCCTCGGATCACCTGCCCTTGAAAGCAACTGTCAGACTCCTGTGAGACTCCCAGTATCGACCGCATAGATCCGCTTCAGCCAACCTCAAATCGCCGAAAGAGGTGAGTGCACTAAATCTGCACACACAGAGCGCTCAGCAAAGAACGGGGGATCCAAGGGGCTCCAGGATTCAGCGCGGGGGACAGGGGGCTTTTAGGCGCAATCCCTCTGTAACGGACGAGGTTTTCGCAGGGCGACTTTGTGGGGGGAGGGAGAGACAGAGCCCAGACAAATTGAGTCGTGACAGGGGATCGCATGGCATGCTTGTTGCACGCTTGAATCCCGAGAGGTTCAATTCAAACAAGAAAGGAGGGAATCTGATGCGTTTTAGTCTACCGATGTTCTTGCTCGTTGTGTCGATCCCGCTCGCACTCCCACCTCATCTCACGGCCGAGGCATCCCCACCCGAGGTGATGGCTATTGTGCAGGACATGCAAGAAGTTTTCGAGCCAGAGCGTCCCAGTGTTCGCAAGATCGAAGTCTCCATCAGCGGCGAGAGTCGTCTCTATACGCGATGGGTGGCGCGGAAGGCCGCAAAAACGTTCCCGGACGGGAAGCGCACGCTTCTCGTTCTCCTCAACCCCCGCGATGTGAGGGGCAACGCCCTTCTAATTCAAGAACGAAAGGATCAGGACGACCTGCAGTGGGTTTACGTGCCCGCCGTTCGCCGCGTACGAAAGATCCTTCCACTTTCGGCGTATGAGCCTTTTCTCAACACTGACTTCACCTATGCCGAATTGGGGTTCCTGGACTACTCAGGCTCTTATAGGCTGCTAGGAGAGGAGATTCGGGGACAAGAGAAAGCTTACAAGGTGGAGTTCACGCCCAAGAGCACTTGGCGCTACTCGCGAGTAATCACCTGGATATCCAAGGACACGCACCTCCCTTTGGAGCGAGACTACTATGATGTCGCTGGGCAGATCTGGAAGGAAGAGATCTTTGATCAGGTCACGGTTGTCAACGGAATACCCACGCCCCTTCGAATCGTGATGAAGGACGTCCAGAACGAGACGGAGAGTGTCTTTGATGTCAGCGAGGTGCGGTACGACATCGACATTCCAAAAGACCTGTTCAACCCTGGCTCCCTGTCGAGGGCAGCCGACTCTTCCTTCTGGGAGGAACTCGAATCCTCTGATTGACGAACTACCGCAGGGAAAAAACTCTCAATGAGCTGAAGGCAAAAAAACAAGTGTTCCTTTCTTAACTCTCGATTTCGGGTTTGCGCTGCTAGCGATTCCTGAACCAGGATTTCATCCACCATTCTTTGATACGTCTCCTCGTGTTTTCCGCTGCCCGGCTGATTCTTGGAAACCTTTTCCGGAACTGAGTGGCGATCCTGGAGAACAGGGGGATATCCCTTGCCAGAAGCAGTACACCCAAAATGATGAAAAGCAGGCCCTGAAGGAGGGGGAGGGCCAGACCTGCGATCCCCAGAAGCAGTAACAGGCTTCCCAAGGTGATTCTTATGTAGCGCGGCACGGTTCCCTCCTTCCTCTCTACCATATGATTCCCTACGCATCTGGCACGATTCCGCTTTGAAGATCACATAGAAGCGCAACTTCCGGTCCTGCCGGCCCATCCTACTAGTTGTGAAGCAGAAGAAAAGCGAGACTAGACAGGACACAGAAAGGAAAGGAGAGAGAAGATGAAGGTAGAAGTAGACGCCATGAAATGCGAGAAAGCAGGGATCTGTGTTAAGGAATGTCCAGAGGTATTCCGGTTCCAGGAAGGGAGCAAGAAGGCGGCCGCCACCAAGGAGGAAATCCCCCCTTCCCTTCAGAAGAAATGCAGAGGAGCGGCCGAACGGTGTCCTACAGAGGCCATTCGCATCCTGGAGTGAATCTTGCATAGAGTGTTTGTCTCCAGAAGGAGGAAATCATGGGGAGAAACGTTGCTCAAAAGCTGGTCGCGGCTCACCTCGTCTCCGGGGAAATGGTGCCGGGAGAGGAAATCGGGCTCAAAATCGACCAGACACTCACCCAGGATGCGACGGGAACCATGGTTATGCTCGAATTTGAAGCTATGGGGCTGCCCCGCGTGCGGACCGAGCTGTCTGCCCAGTATGTGGATCACAATCTGCTTCAGACCGACTTCAAAAACGCGGACGACCATCTCTTCCTTTACAGCGCCTGCAGGAAGTTCGGCTTGTGGTACAGTCGCCCCGGCAACGGGGTCAGCCATCCCGTGCACATGGAGCGCTTCGGGATACCCGGAAAGAGCCTGCTCGGATCGGACAGCCACACGTGTGGTGCCGGAGCCCTCGGGATGCTCGCCATCGGAGCGGGGGGCCTGGAAGTAGCGCTGGCCATGGCCGGCAGGCCGTTCCATGTGAGGATGCCCCGCATATGGGGGGTGAAACTGACCGGATCCCTGCCCGACTGGGTAAGCGCCAAAGACGTCATCCTGGAAATGCTGCGAAGACACGATGTGGACGGTGGATTCGGCAAGATCATCGAGTATTACGGGCCTGGCCTTGAAAGCCTCTCCACCATGGACCGGCACGTGATCGCAAACATGGGCGCTGAGCTGGGTGCTACCACCACCGTCTTTCCGTCGGACAACACCGTGCGGCGCTTCCTGAAGACGCAGGGCAGAGAAGGCGACTGGGCGGAGATCCTGCCGGACAAGGGTGCGGAATACGACGAACAAGAGGAAATCAACCTATCAGAGCTTGAGCCGCTCATCGCATGTCCCAGCAGCCCGGGAAACGTTGTGCCGGTGCGCGAGGTATCGGGCCGGGAGATCTATCAGGCTACGGTCGGATCTTCGGCGAACCCGGGCCTTCGTGATTTCGCCGTGGCAGCCCTGATCGTGGATGGCAGACAGGTGCACCCAAGGGCGTCTTTCGACGTCAATCCCACATCGCGACAGATCCTCGAAAATCTCATCTCCACGGGGTACTTGGCAAAGCTCATCCGCGCAGGAGCACGTGTTCACCAGCCTGGCTGCAACAGCTGTATAGGGATGGGACAAGCCCCCGCAACCGGAAAGATCAGCCTGCGGACGGTTCCCAGAAACTTCCCGGGGAGATCCGGGACCAAGGGTGACCAGGTCTACCTGTGCAGCCCGGAAACCGCCGCCGCCTCGGCGCTCACCGGAAAGATAACGGACCCTAGAACGCTAGGCTTCTCCTATCCCCGCTTTGAAGAGCCGGATGAAATCGAAATCAACACGACGATGCTCCAACCTCCCGCGGAGGACGACAGCGGACAGGAACTGGAAAAAGGGCCCAACATCCGACCCCTGCCTTCCTTTGATCCCCTTCCGGAAACCCTGGAAGGGCCGGTTCTGATCAAGGTGGGAGACGACATATCGACAGACGAGATCATGCCTGCCGGGACACGGGTCCTGCCGTTTCGGAGCAACATCCCGGAGATCAGCCGATTCGTCTTCGAACCGGTAGACCCCTCGTTTCACGACCGGGCCTTAGCTCATGAGCAAGGCGTTTCTTTCATCTTGGGGGGCAAGAACTACGGGCAGGGGTCCAGCCGCGAACACGCTGCCCTGGCACCCCGCTACCTGGGCGTGCGAGCCGTAATTGCGAAGGACTTTGCCCGCATCCACTTACAGAACCTGGTCAACTTCGGGATCCTTCCGCTCGAGTTCGGAGACTCGAGCGACTACGACAAGGTGACCCAAGGGGACATTTTGGAAATGAGCAATGCCTTTGAGGGCCTGCGGCCCGGTGAAACCATGGAGATCACCAACAAGACCCGAAGCGAGACCTACACCCTGAAACACTCCCTGGGCCCCCGTCAGATTGAAATCATCCGGAAGGGCGGTCTTGTCAACCTGGTCAGAGAGGAATCATGAGAAGGCCGATAGTCGCTGCACTGCTGATTCTGCTGATCCTTTTTCCAACTCCTCTGCTGTACGCTGCTGCCCAACGGGACATCCTGTCGCAACCGGATCAGCAAGCCTCCGGGATGGATACCGACGAACTCGAGGGCATCATCCGGGTTCTTGAAGACCCCGCATCGGCACGCAGACTCGCCGAGACCCTGCGCAGCCTCGTCGAGGCACAGAAGGCGCAAGCCCCTCTGGAATCCAAGGAAGAGCAAGAGCAGGAAAAGGGGTCACCAAGCTCTGTCACCACACTTTTCGAATACTACAAGACGTATCAGGAGGAGTTTTTCTCCGTCTTGCCGAGACTCGAGAAGGAGGCAAGAGGCCTCGCCGCTCGCTACAGGGATCTTCGGGCGTACATCTCCCGCGAAGAAAACCGGCGCATCCTGACCCTCTTCCTGATTCAATTTGCCGTGGCATTCCTCGCGGGTCTCGGTATCTGGCTGGGTCTACGAAGGCTGACACAGAAATGGGAACGGAAGCTCGCATCAAACAATCACCGCGACCTGGGCAGGCAAACCGGCAGGGCGCTGCTCACCGCTTCTCTTCGCCTCTATCCCTGGGCAGCCCTCTTCTTGTTCGTGGTTCTTCTTTCCCTCTTCCTCCCCCAGTTCGAAAAGCTCCGCAACGCTCTGCTGCAGGTCATCATGGCCCTGGGTCTCTACAGCAGCCTGAAGTGTCTTCTGGAGAGCTTGTTCTCTCCGGAGAGCCCTGAAGTCCGGATACTGCCCGTGACCGACGGACTCGCCGGCTATGCTCACGTCTGGGTTGGGCGAGCTCTGCTCTTCACACTCTGGATGGCATTGATGATCATCCCCGGTAACGTCTATGGACTCACCGCCTGGACTTCGGTTTTTGATGCGATTCTCAAGACAGGGCTCGTCGTCCTGCTGGCCATCGTGGTTGCCCAACAGCAAGAAGCGATCCAGCATGCCATAGGCCTGCGCGTCCGCCAGCAGGACTCCCTGTGGAGGGCAAGGGCGAAGAGAATCGCTGGCTATGTTCTGGGCAAGTTCTATATCGTCGCTGTGGTATACATGGGTATCGTCGTCGCACTGTCTCTCCTTGGGTTTCAGGAGACCCATCGATACATGCTTCGCGCCGCCAGCAGGACTCTCTTGATCGCCCTGGCTGCAACCGCCCTAAGCCTCCTCTGGAGACTCCTTTTCAGGAGACTCTTCGAAGTGAGCCGCAGCCTTCGTGAAAGGTATCCGGACCTCGAGACGAAGGTGAACCGATACGTAAACCTCGTCGAGGACGGCGGAAACCTGTTGATCCTCTTGATCGCTCTCTTGAGCGTGCTGGAAGCTTGGGGACTGAGCGTTTATCCCTTCCTCAGCTCTCACAGCCCGATTGTCCAGGCCTTACTTCATATCCCGCTGGTCGTACTGGGAGCCATCTTGCTGATTCAGATCGGGAGAATCCTCATCACGGGATTGGAGAAAGAGGTGGCTCTCCGTATGCTGGCGGCGCGGACGACTTCTCCGGGGGAGGCGGAGAAGCGCGTCAGTACGCTCGGCCGGATCTGCAGGAGCGTTCTCTACCTGGTCACGATTACGATTGCCGGCATGATGGTGCTCGACAGGATCGGCTTGGACATCAAGCCGATCCTGGCCGGTGCCGGTATCCTCGGCCTGGCCGTGGGGTTCGGGGCCCAGAATCTTGTCAAAGACATCATCAGCGGTTTGTTCTTCATCATCGAAAACCGGATCCGGGTTGGCGACGTCGCCATCCTGAACGGCACGGGCGGGCTTGTGGAACAGGTGAACCTAAGGACCACCGTTTTGAGGTCGCTGGACGGGACAATTCACGTCTTTCCGAACGGTTCGATCAACTCCCTGTCCAACATGACCCACGATTTTTCCTACTATCTGTTCAACGTCGGCGTTGCTTACAAGGAAGATACGGACAGGGTGACTGTCGTGCTGCAGGAAATCGGGGCCGAGATGCTCAAGGACGATTCTTATAAGGAGTTCATTCTTGAGCCCCTCGAG
>Ga0180438_10011964_pt1 | contig 10390 bp, 10 predicted proteins | sample SS_ome_12_FD_132455 | JGI IMG/M metagenome (GOLD analysis project Ga0180438, IMG submission 132455) | Hypersaline lake sediment archaeal communities from the Salton Sea, California, USA - SS_3_D_2 metaG | ecosystem: Environmental > Aquatic > Non-marine Saline and Alkaline > Hypersaline >... | reverse complement strand
TGAAAGGCATATCTCGCATCCGATGATAGGTTTTATACCGGCTGACAGGGCAGCATGGTAAAACTCCACGGCACCGCCCATCATGTATTTATCGGTCAGGGCAACCGCCTGCATGCCGAGGCGGCCGGCAGCCCTGATCAGGCTGTCTATGGTCACAGAAGATTCCATTAGACTGTATTCGCTGTGTACATGGAGGTGTGTAAAAGAGGCCAACTGCTATATCCTTTCCGCGGGGACCGGCAACGTGACGTCAAATGACTGTCCGCTGTACCGCCACCACCTTTCCCTGTATAAGCAGGTCTTCACCGGCCTTGATCGGGGGGTACCGGGGATTGGAAGACCTTAGCTCTACCATTTTTCCTTTTTTATAAAATCTTTTGACTACGGCTTCATCCTCTATGAGGGCCACCACTATGTCTCCGCTGTCGGCGGCAGGTTGGGACCTTACTGCTATTATGTCCCCGTCCAGTATATGGTCCCCGTTCATGCTGTCCCCGTTTACGGTCAGGGCGAAGTCGGCAGCACCCTTTATCATGCCGGCAGGGAAGGGGATGAAGTCCTCGATATTTTCCTCAGCCAGCACCGGTCTTCCGGCAGCTATCCTTCCCAGCAGGGGAAGGTATACAGCTTTCCCACCGGCACCTTTTTCCAGCATGCCCATGGCTTTTGCTGTGAGCCTGATGGAACGGGCCGAGGACCTTCTTTCCATATAGCCTTTTTTTTCCAGGGAACGGAGATGGTCGTGGATGCCCCTGGGAGAATTGATATCAAGGCGTCCCGCCAGGTCTCTTATGGAGGGAGGGTAGCCGTTTTCCGTAATATAATCATATATATTCTTAAGTACAGCAGACTGCCTTTTAGTGATCTTCATCATATACCCCCGTATCTGGAATAAATCCATCTCCAGATGGAAATAATTATATATCATTACTATACAGATGTATAGTAATGATGACCGGAAAATACTGTTTTTTAATTACATGCTCTTAAAAAAAATCGATTTATTATAAAATGATGTAGGCAGGCCCTTTGTGGACGCAAGGGTTCTGCCGCTGCCGGAGGCTGCACTGTGACAGGACAGCCTGCAGGCATGTCTTCTGAAAAGAATAAAGGACCATATATGTTCATGCCCTGGGGCAGATTTAATATATTTTTATTGATTTTTCAGTCAAAGCCTGTATAATCCTTGAACTTGGCAGGGGATTATATAATAATGTATCAATAAAATTATTAAAATCATGATCATCGGCCTGAGGAAGGACGGAGATGACGGAAAGATATAACAAGGTCATACATATATTGTTCTGGTCGCTGGTAACAGTATTTATCTTTGTTTCCGTACTCATAGTACTTGCCCGCAACGGTATAGACCCTTTATCTGTAAGGACGGAGGCTGAAGTGGTAATACAGAAGCAACCGGTTTATATAACAAGGGTGGAAGAAGTGAAAGAAGAGACCGAATGGTTTTATTTTGAAGCTACCGGTTACAGTGCCAATGACCCGGCACAGGGCACCAATAATATTACGGCGACAGGTAAGGAGCTGGAAAAAGGGATGGTTGCAGTAGACCCCAAAATAATACCGCTGGGAACAAAGATAGAGATCAAGGGCCTGGGGACATTTACTGCTGAAGACACCGGCAGCAGGATAAAGGGAAACCGTATTGATATATATTTTGAGACTAAAGAGGAAGCCAGAAGTTTTGGCCGTCAGGTCATATGGGTAAATATCCCCCACAGCGATATAGAGCTGGCTGAGCTGCTCTATAGATGATCAGCGGCATCACACCTGTTCGTTGCCGGATATGATACTGTCGAGCTTTTCCACTACAGCTGCTGCCTTAGCCTTATTGATATTGCTGATCACAAAAGTCTCTTTCCTGCTGCTCACCGTTACGGTAGAAGAAAACAATCCCTGTTTTATTTCTGCCGAGACCAGGTAGGGATATGTGGCAATAAATTTCTTATCCCTGTTTATATTGGACCAGAAAAAAAAGAACAGTTTTTGATCGGTAAGTACAAGATATCCCTTTATAGTGCCGTCCAGGACACCTTTAGCGCATAGGACCGTCTTTTCACCGCGGTCCATAAAAATGAAATAACCGATATCCTGAGATGTCTTATCTAATGAAGAAAATCCGTTCATTTACAGCTCTCCGCTCCTAAAAACATAGCCTGTTTGTAATTAATGGATGTTTATCCGTTGAACATGGTAATTATATAGGATAACAATTGATAAAAAAAGATTTTTGTCTAGAATGTATAGATCAGCGTCTTTTAAAAGATCAGTATTACAGGAGGACCATGAGAGTAAAAAGATACATCCTATACTTTCTCATATTAATATTAGCAGGAGCTATTGCCGTAAGTATATTCTTTGCTGTCAGGGAAGGCGGTAAAGACGGGGGGCCGGATGTTGCTGCGGGAGCAGCACCTGATGAGGAGGCCCTGGAAGCAGTCGATGGGGGGGAAATCTATCCAGATACCGGTAAAGAAGAGGATAAACAGGAAAATGATGGACCTGAACTCCTGGAAGACCACTACAGCAGCAGTTCCACGGAGTTTAAGACCTATACTTTCAGATGTCCCGGGGACTGGTCCGTATTCGAGGAGGACCTGGGCCGGAGAGTAGTATTGAAAAGTCCGGAGACCGGAAAATCACTGGAGAGCATAATGATCATGGTAGAAGATAGCGAAGGACTTGAAGGCGGCCCCGAAGATATGATATCAACATATATGGACTTACCCCAATCAGAAGTGATAGACGGTGAGATTATCGATTATACTGACGTAGTCATCGACAACAGGCCGGCACGGATCAGCGGGTATTATTATGAAAGCGGGTTGGCGGAAAAAGCAGGCCAGGCTGCACAGGAAGATGCCCCCGGAGAGACAGATCTTGTTACCTGCATATCAGACAGTGGTTTCACTTATATAATAAAATACATGAGCAGCGGAATTGATAAAGAGACGGCAGGGAGGCAGTTCAAAGACTTCCTGGACGGTTTCTTCCTTTCTGGAGAAAAGATGGGGAGCAGGGAGCCTGATACTTCAGGGTCGGTAAATATACTTATCCTCGGTGTGGACAGCGGTATGGGCAGGGAATGGGGAAGAAGCAGTGCCAGGTCGGATATAAATATGATCGTCCATATAAATCTGGAAACATACGGGACTACTATCGTCACCATACCAAGGGACCTGTGGGTGCCCATTCCCGGCCATGGCGACGGCAAGATAAACGGAGCACATGCCGTGGGCGGGCCGGAACTGGCAGTGGAGACATTTGAAAAGTTTTCGGGTCTGGAAATCGATAACTATATTGTGACCGATTTTGACGGATTCATCCCCCTTATAGATTACCTGGGAGGAGTGACTGTGGAGGTCAACGAGGACCTGGCTGACGGTTTTTCCAACTGTTATCTGAGTAAGGGCGTCCATCATCTTAACGGCGAGCAGGCGCTGGCTTTATGCCGGAACCGGCATAGGAACGGAGACGGCTCCACCCAGGGAGGTGCATGGGCCAGGGAAAGGGAAGCTGCCAAAGTGATACAGGCTGTTTACGAACAGAAGACTGACCTGGAAAAGATCCTTGCCATGCCTGCATTTGTTAATTTCCTCCTCAGGTATACGTGGTCTGACATGGGCTTTATGGATATTATCAGACTTCTTCCGGTGCTGGGAAATATACAGTCAAGCGACATCTCCATAAGGGGTGTACCCTCATACAGTAAGATGATAGGCAAGGCAAGTGCTGTTGTGCATTACCAGGAAGAGACCAGCCAGCTTTTTGAAGAAATAAAAAGCCAGTAAACGGGTAAATGTATCTTTTGCCTGAAAAAGTACTGATAATGACCTCCAGGCCTGATTGACTTTTAAATAATAAGTGGTTAATATTTGTCTTGCAAAAAAAATGGTATCATGATCGTTTTATCTATGGGCGGAAGTAGCTCAGCTGGTAGAGCATCACCTTGCCAAGGTGAGGGTCGCGGGTCCGAGTCCCGTCTTCCGCTCCATCTTATTTTATGGATGATATAGAGAAAATATTCAGGGGAAAGGACATAGTACGCATCAGGTTTGAAGACCTTGGTGAGGCAGAGGTCAAAAAGGGGACCTCCATAAAGGATGCTGCTGCTGTGCTTGATAAAGAGTGTGCCAGAAAATCAGTGGCAGCTTTCATAATGGAAGATAAAAAGGGTGACCTGGAAGAGACTTTGGTGGATATGAGCCACATCCCCGGATCAGATGTGTGTGTAAGATTGGTCTACCCCGGAAAAGGGGAAGAAGCCCTTGATATATTAAACCACAGTACCGCACACATAATGGCAGCTGCTATAAAGAAGCTGCATCCCGAAGCAGTCTTTGCCATAGGTCCTTCCATCAAGAATGGGTTTTACTATGATTTTGAAATAGAAGGTAATATCTCCCCGGAAGACCTTGGCGATATAGAGAAGCAGATGAAAAAATTCATAGGGGGGAATCATCCATTCGAAAGAAGGACAGTCTCTAAACAGGAAGCGTTTGATATCTTCAGGGATAACCAGTTCAAACAGGAACTGCTGGACGAGATCCCGGAAAATACTGTCAGTGTATACAGGTCTGGTGATTTTATAGACCTTTGCCGCGGGCCTCATATACCTTCATCATCCCATGTCGGTGCATTTAAGCTGCTCAGCATAGCCGGGGCTTACTGGCGGGGAAATGAGGATAATAAGATGCTTATACGGATATACGGGACGGCATTTTATACCAGGGATGACCTGAAAGAATATCTTGACAGGCTGGAACTGGCAAGACTTAATGACCACCGCAGACTCGGTAAGGAACTTGACCTGTTCAGTTTCCATGATGAGGCTCCCGGTTTCCCCTTTTTTCATCCAAAAGGAATGATCCTCAGGAATTTGATCCTGGACTACTGGAGGGAAGAACACTACAGGGAAGGATACCGGGAAGTCAGCACCCCCATATTATTGTGCAACCAGTTATGGAAGACTTCAGGGCACTGGGATAATTATAAGGAAAATATGTATTTTGTGAAAATAGACGAGAATGATTATGCTGTTAAACCGATGAACTGCCCGGGAAATATAATAATATATAAGACCAGGCAGCACTCTTATAAGGAACTTCCCCTGAAATATGCGGAACTGGGCCTGGTACACAGGCATGAAAAATCCGGTGTACTGCACGGTCTGTTCAGGGTCAGGAATTTTACCCAGGATGATGCCCATATATTCTGCACAGAAGAGCAGCTGATGGACCAGATCGGGGGTGTCATAGACCTGGTGGACAGGATGTACCGGGTATTCGGTTTTGAGAAATACCATGTAGAGCTTTCAACCAGGCCGGAAAAATGCATCGGTTCCCGTGAGATGTGGGACAGGGCGGAGTCTATACTCAAGGATGTCATAGAGAGAAAAAACCTTGATTACAGCGTAAATGAAGGAGACGGGGCCTTTTATGGACCCAAAATAGATTTCCATATAAGGGACTGCCTGGACAGGACCTGGCAGTGTGCTACCATACAGCTGGACTTTGCCATGCCGGAGAAATTCGATATCCAGTATGTGGGCGAGGATAATGAAAGACACCGGCCGGTAATGGTGCACAGGACTGTTCTGGGTAGCATAGAAAGGTTTATAGGCATACTACTGGAGCAATACGGGGGAAACCTGCCGCCCTGGCTGGCACCGGAACAGATAATAATCCTTCCAATTTCTGATAAATACCTGGGCTATGCCGGAAAAGTGCTGGCTGAGCTGACCGGTAAAGGCTGCCGGGCTTCTATTGACGACCGGGTGGAATCCCTGAACAAAAAGATAAGGCAGGCCGAGATCAATAAGATACCTTATATGGTAGTGCTGGGGGAAAAAGAAAAAGATACGGAGACCATCACTGTCAGGAAAAAGGCAGGCGGTGAATTAAGGCAGGTAACAATATCCTCGTTCCTGGAAGAGTTTAATGATGTGGTGGCCGGACGCAGTATAAAGTATTAGTTTTTTCTCCTTTATTTTTTAGCAAAAAATTCTTATAATTTACTATATCCTTTTTTTGGTTCATTATCGGGATAACTGTTTCAATAATAATTTATTACTCTACAAAGGGGCGGTATATGACGTTGAAAGAAAAAGTGAAGCTGTATACAACAAAAACAGCCATCAGGGGAGCGCTGAAGGTCCTGCCCAAAATATCTGATGAGAGATGGCTGTCCCTGATAAAAGGGCGTGTATACAGGCTCAAGAAGCAGGAAGAAAGAGACTTTCTGGAAAACCTGCTGGTGAACCTTAAAAAGACTGCTTCAAGGATGGCACCAAATGTAAGGGAAAAGGTGGTGATGAACCTTATAAACAATGCCATGGTACAGGGGCAGCCTAAAAGGATGGCATTTGCCAGAAAATATGGGTTTAATCCCCCAAATCTGCTGGTCATATCTCCTACCATGCGGTGCAACCTTAAGTGCTTCGGGTGCTACGCATGGCAGTATTCGAAGAAAAAAGACCTTCCCTATGATGTCTGCAACAGGATCATCGAGGAAGCCAATGATATAGGGCTGTATTTCTTCGTTATCACCGGAGGCGAGCCTTTCTGCTGGGAACACCTTTATGATTTCCTGGAAAGGCATAATGACTCGTTCTTCCAGATCTATACCAACGGGCAGCTTATAGATGATAAAGTGGCAGGAAAGCTGGCAGAACTCGGTAACGCCATACCCTGCATCAGTGTGGAGGGTTTCGAAAAAGAGACCGAGGCCAGGAGGGGGGAAGGTTCCTGGAAGAGGATAATGGATGCCATGGATGCCCTGAAGAGGCACGGGGTACTTTTTGGCTACTCGGTCACGGCCACCAGGGGCAATAATGAGCTGGTAGTGAGCGATGAATTTGTAGAGCTGTTTATAGAAAAAGGAGCTTTCATAGGGTGGTATTTCAACTACATCCCCATAGGTAAAGAGCCGGATATGGACCTGATGCCTACCCCGGAACAGCGTGATTACAGGCGCAAAAAGATACTGGAGATCAGAAAGACAAAGGAGCTTATAGTTGCGGATTTCTGGAATGACGGCCCGCTGGTACACGGATGCATGGCAGGTGGAAAGAACTACCTTCATATCAATGTGAACGGAGACGTGGAGCCCTGTGTGTTTGTGCATTTTGCTGCTGATAATATAAAAGGAAAGAGCCTGGTGGATATACTGACCTCAAAGTTCTTCATGGCTTTCAAAAAGAGGCAGCCTTATACCGAAAACCACCTGCGGCCCTGCACTATTATAGATAATCCCCAGGTATTAAGGGACATTGTAGCTGAGACAGGGGCATATGCCACCCATGAAGGAGCAGAGACAATAGTGGGATGCCTGGCCAAGCCACTGGATGAGTATGCTGATGATTATAAAAAGATAGCAGACAAAGCCTGGGAAAATGAATATGTCCCTGATGAAGAAACTGAAGAGGCAGTATAGACAAAACAGGATAGAATTAGTATAATCTGCTGGCGCCGGAAATATTGTGACAGAGAATATTTAATATATTATTTTTAAGTAGAAATCATCTATTTCTCACCAGATAGTGGTCATCTGATTTACTGATCTGGTTATATAAATAATAGGTAGATGATTTATCTGCCTATTTTTTTTTAAAGTAAAATGGAGGTGGATAATCCAGAACGATAAAAGAATTCGGGTAAACGAATACATAAGGGTGCCTGAAGTGAGGCTGATAGGCGATGACGGCAATCAGATAGGTATCGTACCTTTAAGGCAGGCCCAGGAGATTGCCAATGAAAGGGGGCTGGACCTGGTCGAGGTCTCTCCCAACAGTAAACCGCCCGTGTGCAAGATAATGGATTTCGGTAAATATAAATATCAGCTGGAGATATCTGAAAAATTAAAGAAGAAAAAGCAGTCCCATATCATAGTAAAGGAGATCAAACTTAGACCAAAGATAGATACCAACGACCTCAATACCAAGAGGCGCCAGATAGAAAAATTCCTCAAACACGGCAACAAGGTAAAGATAACAGTCATGTTCAGGGGAAGGGAGATAGTGCACAAGCAGCTGGGCATGAATTTGCTGGAAAAGCTCATAGATGAGCTCAGGGACACGGCTGTTGTGGAGCTGATGCCCAAGCTTGAGGGGTACAATATGATAATGGTCCTGGCCCCGGTCTAAAGAAAAAAAGATAGCTAAAAGTTTTACAGGAAGGATATTGCAGATGCCAAAGATGAAGACACATAAGGGAGCTGCCAAAAGGTTTAAAGTCACCGGTAGCGGCAAGATTATGAGGGAAAAGGCTTATAAAAGCCATATTTTGACAAAAAAGAATGCCAAAAGAAAAAGAAGACTGGGAAATGATACCGAAGTTTCGTCTTCTGATGCTAAAAAAGTAAAAAGGCTTCTGGGAAGATAATGGAAAGGTGTGATAATAAATGACCAGGGTAAAAAGGGGAACAGTAAAAAACAGGCGTCACAAAAAAGTATTGAAGGAAGCCAGAGGTTACCAGGGTTCTGCCAGCCGGACATTCAAGTCGGCCAAGCAGCAGCTTATGAAATCTATGAGCTATGCCTACAGGGACCGAAAAAACAATAAAAGGAATTTCAGGAGATTATGGATAACCAGGATAAACGCTGCTGCCAGGCTCAACGGACTGTCATATAATGAGTTCATAAACGGTCTAAAAAAGGCAAGCGTGGATATAAACAGGAAAATGCTTTCAGAAATAGCTGTAAGCGATCCCCATGCTTTCAAACAGCTTACAGACATAGCCAGAAAAGGGCTGGCCTGAGGAAGATCATGGACCAGAACGGTATGTCAGCAGAAGATCTGGAAAAGAGAATAAAAGAAGAGCTTGATGGGTTCAGGGCAGAAATAAAAGAGGTCACTGCCATAAAAGACCTTGAAGGCTTAAAGACAAAATACCTGGGTAGGAAGAGCTATCTGTCTATTATCCAGAAAAGCATAGGCACTCTTTCGCCTGAATTGAAGCCTGTGGTGGGAAGAGAATCCAATATTGCCCGCAAGGAGATGGAGGGGGCTGTCGGGGAAAAGGAAAAAGAGCTTAAGGCTGCCAGCTATGAAGAGCAGATGAGGAAAGAGGTCATAGACCTGTCCCTGCCCGGCAGAAAGATAGCAGGGGGCAGCACCAACATAGTGTCCCAGGTAATGGAAGATATAGAAGATATATTCATAGGGATGGGTTTCAGGATAGCTGAAGGTCCGGAAATAGAGACAGATTATTATAATTTTGAAGCATTGAATACACCCAGAGACCATCCTGCCAGGTCTCTTCATGATACCATGTTTATCAGCGAGAATGTCCTGTTAAGGACGCATACTTCACCGGTCCAGATAAGATATATGGAGAAAAATAAGCCCCCCATAGCTGTAATAGCACCGGGCAGGGTTTACAGAAAGGATTATGACGTATCACATACTCCCATGTTTACCCAGGTGGAGGGGCTTGTGGTGGATAAGGGGATAAACTTCGGGAATCTCAAATGGACTCTGGAAGCATTTGTAAGCGAGATGTTCGGCAGCCAGCGCAGAGTCCGTTTCCGGCCCCATTATTTCCCGTTTACGGAGCCCAGTGCAGAAGTGGATGTATCCTGTATAATGTGCGGCGGTGAAGGCTGCCGGGTATGCTCGGGTACAGGATGGCTGGAGATACTGGGTGCCGGCATGGTAGACCCAAAATTATATGAATTTGTGGGATATGACTCCGAAATGGTGCAGGGATTCGCTTTCGGTATGGGAGTGGAGAGGATCTGCATGCTGAAATACGGCATCGATGACCTCAGGATGTTTTTTGAGAATGACCTCAGGTTCATAAAGCAGTTTTGATATGACCGGCCGCCGGCCCGCCCGGCGGAGAAGTATTGCCAAAAGGGCTTTAACAAGCCAGGAAAGGGATCTTTTATATTGAAAGTAACGTTAAACTGGTTAAAAGAGTTTTTGGATACGGAGAGTCTCGATCCAGTCCAGGTGGCCGATATGCTTACCATGAGCGGTACTGAAGTGGAAAGTGTTGAAGACGTAGGACAGAGATTCGAAAAAATAATAGTCGGACAGATAAAAAGTTTCACAAGACACCCCAATGCTGACAAGCTCTCAATATGCAGGGTCGATTCGGGGAAAAGCGAGCTTAATATAGTCTGCGGTGCCAGTAATTTTAAGCAGGGTGATAAAGTGGCACTTGCTCTTGAAGGGGCGAAACTTGGCGAATACAGGATAAAGCGGAGCAGGATAAGAGGGGAATATTCTGAAGGCATGATGTGCTCTGAGGCAGAACTGGGCCTTTCCTCTGATGCTGAGGGAATAATGATTCTTGATGAGGATTATCCTGTGGGTGTCGACTTTGCCAAAGCCAGTGGTATGGATGATTTCGTATTCGACCTGGAAAT
>Ga0180438_10011962_pt1 | contig 10393 bp, 9 predicted proteins | sample SS_ome_12_FD_132455 | JGI IMG/M metagenome (GOLD analysis project Ga0180438, IMG submission 132455) | Hypersaline lake sediment archaeal communities from the Salton Sea, California, USA - SS_3_D_2 metaG | ecosystem: Environmental > Aquatic > Non-marine Saline and Alkaline > Hypersaline >... | reverse complement strand
GGGCCAGTTCCGGATCGCGGAATTCATCGACATATTTCATAGTCACTGTGCCTCGAAATGAGCCAGGACGGCCTGGCCCAGGCTGATGCCGCCGTCGTTGCAGGGCACCTGGCGGTGGAGCAGGACTCGGAAGCCTGCCCGCTCCAGGCCGGGCACGGCCAACCCCAGAAGCAGCCGGTTCTGGAAGCAGCCGCCGCTGAGAGCCATCGTCAGCAGACCCCTCTCCCGGGCAAGCTGCTGGCACACAGCGATCATCAGCTCGGCCATCGTGTGATGGAAGCACCAGCCGATCTCGGCCGGCGGCCTGTCCCCTGCCAGGTCGTCCTGGATCCCCTCCAGTAGCCGCCGCAGGCGGATTACGACCACATCGTCACCATGCTCCAGGTCGAAGGGGTAAGCCAGGGACCCAGCCTCGGCTTGCATCCCACCTCCCCACAAGGTCGCCAGCATCTCCAGCTCGATGGCCGCCTGGGCCTCGTAGGTAACCTCGTGTCGCACCCCCGCCAGGGCAGCCACCGCGTCAAAGAGGCGCCCGGCCGCCGAGGTCAGGGGGGTATTGAGTCCCAGTTCCACCTGTTGGCACACGATCCGCACCGCCTGCTCACTGACTCCCGGTAGGTCGGGCACCGTTCCAGTCAGGGCATAGACATAGCCCAGGGCCAGCCGCCACGGATTGTAGACGGCGGCGTCGCCGCCGGCCAGGGGCAGGTACTCCAGGTGAGCCGCCCGCTTGAACCCATGGTAGTCACCGACGAAAAATTCGCCCCCCCAGATTTTCCCATCCAGCCCATAGCCGGTGCCATCCCACGCCACACCGATCACGGGGCCGTCATCCGGCCCCCAGCCGTTGTCGGCCAGACAAGCGGCGATGTGGGCCTCGTGGTGCTGGACAGGGATGCGCAGTGCGTGCTGCGGGTTCCGTGCAGCGTACTTGGTGGAGAAATAGTCTGGATGAAGGTCATAGGCGATGACCTTCGGTTCAATGCGGAACAGATGCTGGAGGAGCGCGATCGACGACTCGAAATGCTCCAGGGTCTCCAGGTTCTCCATGTCGCCGATGTGCTGGCTGAGAAAGGCAAAGTCGTCCCGGGTCAGGCAGAAGGTGTTCTTGAGCTCGGCCCCCACGGCCAGGATCTGGCCAGCCTCGAATGGCAGGCGCACCGGAAAGGGTGCGTAGCCGCGTGAGCGCCGGATCGGCTGCGGGCTGGAGGCCTGGTCCTCCGGGTTCCCACATGGGACATGGAACATCACCGCGTCGTCGTAGCGGGCATAGATGTCGCGATTGTGCATAAGAAATGCATCGGCCAGGGGACCCAGCCTGCGCCGGGCCTCGTCGTTCGTCTGGGCGATCGGTTCTTCCGACAGGTTGCCACTGGTCATCACCAGAGGCCGGCCTAGGTCACGCAGCAGGACGTGGTGTAGCGGCGTGTAAGGCAGCATCACCCCCAGGTACAGGTTGCCTGGTGCTACCGCACGGGTCACCGTGGACTCTCCGCGCCAGCGGAGGAGAACGATAGGACACTGCTGGCTGGCGAGCAAGCCCGCCTCCTCGTCCGAGACAATGCAGTGCTGGCGCACATCGTCCAGCGTGGCCATCATCACGGCCAATGGCTTGGCCGGCCGGCCTTTGCGCCCCCGCAGGATCCCCAACGCTGCACCGTTCGTCGCGTCACAGGCCAGGTGAAAGCCGCCAAGGCCCTTGAGGGCCAGCACCTTGCCCGCCAACAGCATCGCGCCCGCCTGCCGGATGGCATCATCTCGCTCGGCCAGGCGCCGGCCCGGTTCGCCTACCCCCTCCAGCCAGACGTGGGGCCCACACACCGGGCAGGCGTTGGGTTGGGCATGGAAGCGCCGGTCCAGAGGATCGTCGTACTCCCGCTGGCAAGCGGGGCACATCGCAAAGGGCTGCATGGTGGTCAGCGGGCGGTCGTAGGGGATGTCCCGGATGATCGTGAAACGCGGCCCGCAGTTGGTGCAGTTGGTAAAGGGATACCGGTAGCGGCGATCGCCAGGGTCCAACAGTTCCCGCAGGCAGTCGCCACAAGTGGCGATGTCGGGTGAGATAAGCTGGTAGCGACCCTCTTGGGCTACGCTGTGGCGGATCTCGAACGCGCTGTGACCCTTGGGGGGTGCATCGCTGACCTCCACGGCGACGATGCGCGCCAGTGGCGGTGCCTGGGCCGTCAGGTCGTGCACAAAGGCATCCAGGGCCGGCGCGGGTCCCTCTACCTCGATCTCCACCCCGCCAGAGTGGTTGAGCACCCAGCCGGTCAGTTGGTGGTCATGGGCCAGACGGTAGACAAAGGGCCGGAACCCTACCCCCTGCACCACGCCGCGCACGCTGACCTGCTTCAGCCGCGCTGCTGCCTTAGCCATTCCACCCACGCCTCGAGGCCCTCCCCGGTCTTGCACGAAACCTCAAACAGCGGCGCGTCAGCGTTGAGGGCGCGTACCGCGGTTCGAAATGCCTCCAGGTCAAAGTCGATATAGGGCATCAAGTCGATCTTGTTGAGCACGATCGCATCCACCACGGCGAACATGCCGGGATACTTGATCGGCTTGTCGTGGCCCTCTGGCACGTTGGAGATCATCATCTGGACGTGTTCCCCCAAATCCCATCCGGTGGGACAGACCAGGTTGCCCACGTTTTCGACCAGCAGCAGGTCGATCTCGTCCAGGGGAAGTTGCTGCAGGGCGACCTGGATCTGGGGCGCGTCCAGGTGACAGCCGCCGCCGGTGTTGATCTGCACCACCGGCGTCCCGGTCTCGGCGACCTTGTCGGCGTCCACGTGACCGGCGACGTCACCCTCAATGACCCCCAACCGCAGCCCGTCCCGCAGCGCCTCAATGGTGCGCAGGATCAGGCTCGTCTTGCCCGCACCGGGCGAGGCCATGACGTTCACCGCCAACACCCCATGCTCGTCCAGGAGCTTGCGATTCTCCCGGGCAATGCGGTCGTTGGCGCTCAGGATCTCTTCCACCACAGCTACTTCGGTCGGCACGTTCCTCTCCTCATTCAACCTCGATACTGGCGACGTAGAACTCTTTGCCGCCAACCACTTCGCCGCCAAGTGACTGACACTCGGGACAGGTCCACAGGCGGCTGTTGGGTGGGGTGTACTCCGCACCGCAGGTGTGACAGCGGGCGCGGGCTGCGATGCGCTGAAAATTCAGTTGCGCGCCCTCAGCCGTGGTGTCCTTGGACAAAAAATCAAAGTAGAACTGGATCGAGTCATCTATAAACCCGGTCAGCTCGCCGATCACCAGGTTGACGGCCGTGATGCGCCGGGCGCCTGCCCCTTCGGCGTGGCGTTGGACGATGTCCAGAATGCTCTGCGTCACCGATAGCTCATGCATGGGCGCTATTATACCACAAAAAACCGACTGCCAAGAATCTTGAACATCCCAACTCCTTGCTAAACCTTCCGTTCCTTCCACTTGCCGCGCCGGAACCAAAAGAGGAAGAACAAGCTACTGGCCAGGCTGTTGAGTATCCAACGGATGGAGGTGCTTATCGTGAGGGCTGCCAGGGCCGCCGAACCAAGTTGGGCAACCCAGTAGGTATCCAGCACCTGGGAAACGTTCAAGATGCCGGTCTCTAGGATCATAGGCGGTGCCAGGTACCAGATGGCCCGGTGCAGGCTACCCTTGGTCAGATCCCGGTCTTGCACCCTGCGGGTCCGCGCATCTTTGGTCGTCACTGGCTCCCCTTGTCAACAGCCAAGTCAGTCGGCTCTGGCGATAGCAGCGTCTCGCATTGTACCAGAGGAGACAGCAGCCGTCAATAACCAAAGAGCGGGCCGGAGTGGCCCGCTCTATTGATCGCAACTGCTTGTTCGAGGGCTGCTAGCTCTGCGACGTTGTCGTAGGGGAATCGCCACGGCGCCGGGCGCGCTTCGCCTCCAGATCCCGGTCCAGCTCCCGCTTGATCAGCACGAGCGCGATGATCGTCAGCAGGATGACTGCCACGGCGACGCCCATGCCCACATACCGGGTATCGAGGTCCTGCAGGGCCTCGTCCGCGGAAGCCTGTGCCTGCTGGCTTAGCTCGATGGACTCGTCCGCCTTGGCCTGGATCTCCTCCAGGTTGACGTTGTGCTGCAAGGCTCTCGATTCGATCAAAGGGGTGTTCGCCTTTTGCAGCAGCTCTTCCTGTTCAGCCATGATCAAACGCCGCTCGACGGCTTCGGCGATGGTGGCCTCTGCCCGCTCGTACGTCTCGTCAGCCTCTGTGAGCGCCTGGTGCATCGCCTCTACCTGCCCCCCGATCTCGCTCCCAGGCGGGTGACAACTACCGCAGTGACGCTCCTCCGTGCCCACAAAGAGATCCCGTGTGGCCGGCGGGACGTCGTACCGGCCGTGGCAGGTGACACAGCGAGGGGCAGCTTCTCCCGTCATGCCGGTGCGGTGGGCCCCCTCCTTATAGTACTCCTCGGTGGCTGTGTGGCACTGTCCGCAGACATTGGCTACCTGCTGGAAGCCCGGCGGTGCCGCACCATGGGTCCCATGGCATGTGGAACACGTCGGCGCCCGCAGGTCCTGGTTGTCGAGCAACGCCACACCGTGGACACTGTCTTGATACAATTCATACTGGTTGGTGGGGATTTGGTAGGGCGCCATGAGCGCCTCATCCGAGTGACAGCCGGCACACATCGCCGGCTCATTGCTGGGATAGACCTGGGAAGCAGGATCTGACGTCTTGAGGACCCGGTGCCCATCGTGACAATCGAAACAGGTGGCGACATTCTCATCGCCTTCCAGCAGGGCCTGCCCATGCAGGCTCTGCCAGTACTGGTTCAGTTGATCGGTGGGCAGATCAAAAGGACGCATCAATTCCACACGGCTGTGGCACGAGCCGCACAAACCCGGGATGCGGTCCTTGGGCAACGGTCCCAGGTAGCCCGCCTCTGGGGACATGGACAACTCGGCGTCCTCCTGGGTGGGATCGCCGCCATGACAACTCACGCAGCCAACTCCCTGCGTCGCGTGGATGCTTTCGTTCCACTCGGCCGTGATCTCGGCATGTTTACCCCCCAAATCCTCGTGGCATGAAATGCAGGTATTCTCTTCGAACAACACCGGCTCCTGGATGGGTGTAGGCACAACCTCGACAGACGGAGGCAGGGTCGCTGTCGGCGCCGGCGTGGCAGGCAGCGCTTCAACCTCGCCCACTTCGTGGCACATGACACAACTATCGTTCTCCCGGCCTTCATGGTCCTCCGGGAAGGGTACAACTTGCCCTGTGTCGTGGCATTCCAGGCAATCCTCCCGGCCTTCAAGGGAGTGCGGTACCGGTGGGGCAGGCTCAGCTTCCCCCGCCTCGTGACACATGACACAACTATCGTTCTCCCGGCCTTCATGGTCCTCGGGGAAGGGCTCCACTTGCCCTGTATCGTGGCATTCCAGGCAATCCTCCCGGCCCTCAAGGGAGTGCGGCACCGCTGGGGCCGGCTCAGCTTCCCCCACTTCGTGGCACATGACACAACTATCGTTCTCCCGGCCTTCATGGTCCTCCGGGAAGGGTACAACTTGCCCTGTGTCGTGGCATTCCAGGCAGTCCTGCTGATCCTCGATGGGGTGAGGAACTTGGGGGATCTGCAGCAGCGGGAGGCCGTAGACCGAAGCCGCAACCAACAGCAGGGCAGTCAGCACGGCCGTTGCTAGGAAAATCCGGGTGATGCGCATGGCCCTCTCCTTCCTAACTGTACCAGCCCCAGATGGACAGGGCAACAAAGATCGCGAGGATCAACACCGTAATGCCCATGGCCAGCCTGCGCTTGCGTGGATGTCGTTCTGGCTTGCGGTCCAAAAAGGGCAAAAGGATCAGCAGCACGATGCCGATTGCGGGGATCAAGATGCCAGCCAGCTCGGCCAACACGCCCGGACCGATCAAGATGGGAGGCACCTTGATGAACTGGTAGATCCATAGAAAATACCACTCCGGTTTGATGTGCTGCGGTGTGCTGAAGGGATCAGCTTTCTCCTCGAGACCGGTGGGCAACAGTGAGGCGAGGACAATCAGAGCCGCCAGGATAATAAAGCTGACGATCACTTCCAGGATGATATAGTTGGGAAAGAACGGGATGGTATCTTTCTCGGGGTATTCAGGATGTTTATAACGGCGCGGTGCCTCATTCTCCCCCTGAGACATCTTTGTTAGGTCGCCTTCCACGTCGCTACCCTCCTCGACACCGGCCTACAGGGGACCGGAGATCCCCTGGCGGCGGATGATCACAAAGTGGACTCCCAGAAAAATGAAAGCAAGGACAGGGAGCACAAGCATGTGGATGCCGTAGAAGCGAGTCAGCGTCAGGCCGGTGATCTCAAGACCCCCACGCAACAGCTTGAGCAACGCCTCCCCGATCAGCGGGACGACACCCAGGATCTCACTGCCCACTGTCGAGCCCCACAGTGCTTTCTGATCCCAGGGCAAAAGGTAGCCAGTGAAGCCAAAGGCCAGGGTCAGGAGCAGGAGCACCACCCCGGCGATCCAGTTCAGCTCGCGCGGGTTCTTGTACGAAGCGGTGACAAACACACGCAACATGTGCGCCACACAGAAGGCGATCATCAGCGTAGCCGACCAGGAATGGATACTGCGGATCAGCCAGCCGAAGCGGACGTTGTTCATGATGAAAAGGATGCTCTCATAGGCTTCGTTGGGGGTTGGCTTGTAGTACAGAGAAAGCAGAATGCCCGTGACGCCCTGGATTATGAACAGGGCGAACGTGATCCCACCCAAGCAGAAATACCAGCGGATGGCGTGCTTGGGCACCGGTTTCTTCAAAAAGGCCTCGAGCGGGATACGGACGTCGAAACGTTCGTCAAACCAATCCCCAACGCGCGTCCACCACTTCCTGCGAGATGTTGCTTCCATCAAGACTCCCCTCCTTCCACAAAGATCTGGTCCCCCTCCACCTGGACCCGGTAGGGCTCAAGCGGTGCCGGCGGCGGACCCGAGATCACCGCACCATTGGTGTTGAAATAGGCCTCGTGACAGGGGCAGGCGATCACCTGACGCTCCTCGTTCCAGAATAGAATGCACCCCAAATGCGTGCAGGTGGCAGACAAGGCCACATATTCGTCGTCGTCCACGGTGTGGATCACCAGCACTGGCTTGTTGTTGACCGAAAAGACCTCGCCCTGGCCAGGGGGCAGGTCCGACGTCGAGGCAACGTTAACTCGCCCTCCCCCCGCGGCGCCTGCCTGTTTGGGAGGCCACAGGTAGGCCACGATGGGCGTAGCCACGCCGACGGCGGTCGCCGCCCCCGTAAAAACCAGTAGGGCGTATTTGAGGAACCCCCGGCGGCTGAGGGGCTGGTCTTCTGCTCCGTTCCCGAATTGACTCACGGATTCACTCATGGCTCTCTCCCCTCGTCGGTGAGCAGACATGCCTCCATCCCGGCACGCCTGGGCTATCCTGCTTCAAGCGGGTTGCGCACGTCCGTTTATGCAACGCGCCTGGCAGACAATCGATTTGCCTGCCAGGCGCAGTTTTCGTGATCAGGATCCGCATGAGGCAGACCGGTCTACGTTGCACCCGGCATGCCCCCGCCATTCCAATCGGTTAGGGGCGCGTCATGCCGCTCACATCCCCGCCCACGTGCTCGATCGAGTCGTACAGGATCTGGATGACGTACTGGGGGTTGTGGGCAAAGGCGCCGGGATCCTTCTGGGCGTACTGGTAGTTGTAGGCCGCCCTGAGCAGGGCAGGCGTCCAAGTGGCAAACCGTTCGCCCGCATCGTCAAAGAAGTAGGGATAGGCAGCGGCGTCGTACACGATGGCGCTGACGCCCTCCGTGCTGTCGGCATAGGCCTGCATGGCTGCGTACACTGCGTCGGCCATGCCAGCGATCTCTCCAGCGACGCCTTCACCTGTGTCGCCGTCGCCGTCATAGTCGGTGCTGCCCATGCGGATGTCGGTCACATCCTCAAAGGCGCCATGGCAGGTGCTGCACTCCTCGACTTCGACTTCCAGTTCGTGGACGTTGTGGCAGTCGGCACAGGTGCTATAGCCCGACACGTGCTCGTTGCGGCCCAGATAGTCCTTGCCGTCGAACTGGTAGGCGCCCATGACTTCGTCGCCAAAGAGTGTCGCGCCGGCGGCAAAGTAGTGGATGTTGGCAAAGCCCAGGCCCTCTGCTACCTCATTGTCCGCGCTGTCGCCGATCCGGCGATCGACGCTGACTGTCGACTCACGGCCCTGGTGGCATTCCAAGCACAGGTTGCTGGTGGTATCCTCAAAGGACACCGTCGCCCCGCTGGGGAACTCCACTTCTGTGACTTCGTACAGAGCGGGCCATTCCTCTTCGTTGTGGCAAGTGGCGCACATGAAGCCATTGGCTATCTCGGTAGCTACGTTGGCGCCGTTGGCGATGTAGGTGGGCAAGCCATCCGCACTGTGGCACTTGGCGCAGCTACCGGATACTTCCCCGTCCTCGTCCCAGTGTCGGAAGGCCTCGGTCGATCCATCAAAGTGGCCTGCGTCCCCACGGCTGGCAGCCGATAGGTCGATGGGGGTGGACAGGGCCTCGTTCAGATCCTCGATGGAGTCGTACAGGAGCTGGATGATGTACTTGCCGCCGTGGGCAAAATCGCCGGGGTCTTTGTGTGAGACTTGGTAGTTGTAGGCAGCCTTGGCCAGACGGCCCGTCCAGGAGGCAAACGATTCACCCGCATCGTCAAAGAAGTAAGGGTAGCTGGCAGCGTCGTAGACGATGGATGAGCCGGCGACCTCTTCGGCATAGGCCTGCATAGCCTCATACAGCATCTCCTGCAGACCTTCGATCTCGTAGTAGACGCCCTCTTCCACATCACCGTCGCCGTCATAGTCGCTCGCCGAGCTGATCATGCGAATGTCTTGGAATTCACCGTCACCGTGACACTCAGCGCAAGCTTCTGCCTGGAGTTCCAACGTGTGGGGGCTATGGCAGCCGACGCAGGTGTCAAACCCCTCTACGTGCCTGAACTTGGCATCGTACGACTTACCATCGTACTCGTAGCCGCCCTGGGCAAAGGTGCCATACAGGGACGCCGCTGCCGCATAGTAGTGGATATTGGTGAAGCGCAGGTCCTCGCTGACGGTATCGGGGTCATCCACCATGCCTGCTTCCTCAATCCCGGTGTCAACCGTCACCTTGGAGGCCCGACCCTGGTGGCACTCCATGCAGCGCGCCTCGTTGCCCAGGCCGCTGATCTCCAAACCCGAGGGGAAGACCACGGTGTCCCAACCCACGGTTCCTTCGTTGTGGCAGGCGACACACGAGATCACGGTGTTGATGTCGTGATCGCTGTCCACGACGCCCGCCTCTGTGCCATCCGCCCCAAAGAAGTCCAGGGCGCCGCCCTCGCTGTGGCACTTGGCGCAGGAAGCGGGCACTACGGCTGGATCATCCTCGTCCCAGTGACGCTTGGCTTCCGACTCAGCGTCGGCGTGCGCCGAACCAGACCACTGGTCCAAGAAGGGAACCTGGACCTCTGCTGCCTCGGGAGCCGTGACGGGTTCTGGCTCAGGCTCTGCCGTGGGTTCCGGCTCAGGTTCTGCAGTGGGTTCCGCCTCGGGCTCTGCAGTAGGTTCCGCCTCGGGCTCCGTCGGCGGTTCCACGACCGGTTCTTCGGTGGGCTCAGGCTCGGCGTTGACCACCTTGATGCCGGTCACAACATAGTCCTCATAGTTGCCGTCGACCCGCACCACACGCAAGCGCAAACCATAGGTCCCATCGGGAACCGTCGTAGTGTCCCAAACAGCCAACTCCCCCTCGACGACAGCAGTCGTAAAGGGCGAACCGGCGATGGACGTCCACAGAGCCTCATTGCCAGCAACGGGATTGTACTGTAGTTCGTACTTGGCGAAACTGGGATCGCTCGCCGTCCCCTCAATAGAGACCTCTCCGCGCACGGAATCCCCTTGGCTGGGTGACGTGATCCCGTTTTCCGGACCAGCCCCTAGGGTCAGGGCTGCCGGTATGGCCAGCAGCAGTAAACCTACCACGGCCACAATTCCGATTTTCCACTTCATCGTGTCTTCTCCTCCAAAATCATGATGAGCTTCAATGCTGAACATACAACAGTGTCAGTTTGCATACCTCTTGCTTTTGCACACCTCCTTTCATTCCAAAAGGCCCGGAAACGTGAAACAAGCTCGAACAACCCGCACTCGGACGAGCACAGGTCCCCAGAATGATACCACATTTGCGCCAGGTGCGTAGGTGACATTTGTCCCTACTTTTCAGGGACAAAGCGGCAACCTTTGTCGCGACAATTGTCCGGCAAGCCACTTGGTGCTATAATTGAATACCTGGAGGATATGGGTGGTCTCACTGACCGAAATCTTGGGAGTCAACTGGATAATCCTGTATTTCGTCTACGGCCTGGTGTTTTTCGTCACCGGCCTGGT
>Ga0180438_10011961_pt1 | contig 10393 bp, 21 predicted proteins | sample SS_ome_12_FD_132455 | JGI IMG/M metagenome (GOLD analysis project Ga0180438, IMG submission 132455) | Hypersaline lake sediment archaeal communities from the Salton Sea, California, USA - SS_3_D_2 metaG | ecosystem: Environmental > Aquatic > Non-marine Saline and Alkaline > Hypersaline >... | reverse complement strand
GGGTGGGCCAATGCCACCGTTTTAATTCGATTTACTCCGCCTTGATAATTCCGCTTCATATCCAAAGAATGTAATTGTTTCGCTAATCCCTAATTGTAATGCATTTTCATAATTAACCAACTTACGACCACTTACGGAATAAATGAAGTGGTACCAACCCCAAGGGTCGATTTCTCCCCCGTAACCACCTTGTGCGTTGGGAACAAGTTGCTTGAAATATTTAAGCACTTCTGCATGACGGCCAAAAAAAAACCGGCCGAACCCCGTACCACATCCAAAGTCATATGTTTTAAAAACACCGCTTGCCGTTCTTCCCGGTCTTTACTATGTTCTTTAACATACGATTTAAGCCGGTAACGATTGCCAATTTTGGCGTCAACGGGCCGGTAAAGTATAGCCATGATCTTATGTAGATTTTCGGCGTATTTTTCCCCCTTCGTCATTTGGTCAATGTCCACGAACGCCCCCGTTTCCATGTCCCGAACATCTTCTATAAAAGCATATTCCCGACCCAGGTAATTAATGTGACGCCTCAACGGGGCTTCGATCCCACCCCCTTCAATCATGGAGAATATACGGTTGTAAATATGTTCCAGGTCAACCAAATGGACTTCGGCGATTTCCTGGGCCGTCCGTCCCGTCATAATAGCAACCGAATGAACCATCTTCGGGAAATCTTCAATGTCCGGGTTTTGGTCGATCAACAAAACCTTTTGGGCCTGTTCCAACGTAATGTCGGACAATTCTTTTGGTATCTTTAATTTCATGGCGTCGGGTAATTGGTTTCGGTTCGTCGCTTCCTTATCTTTTCAATTCTCCATGCAATCCGTTCGTTCAAAATAGACCACAACGTCCGGGCCTTTAGCCGGTCGATTTCCTTTCCCAAACCTTTCAACAAGTCGTTCAATAATTTGTTGTCACCTTTCAACGATTCGATTTGTTCAAACATCATTGTGTTGGTGTCGAAGATTTTCAAGCAATCAGTTATTAAGGCCTGTCTATCCCTCAACACTAATTCCCTTTCGAGTTCGTCCCGTTCCAAGAACCTGGGGTCTTTTACTGCTTTTCCGTTTGTCTTCTCATTCATGGCATTAATCAATTAATTTATGGGGTTAGTGTAATTATTAAAATTGTTCACGCAAACCGACGTTTGCAAAGTGGGTTGTAATGGTGCAATTCTTATCTGTTTCTGAAGTCAACGTGATAATCGAACCGGCCGCCGCCGGGAAGGAACCGAACCCCGTAATTGGGAATTGTTCCCCGGCTTTGTCCAGGTTAACGACCCGGGTGTTTATCAATGTGTCATCCAAGTATGAACGCAACGTCAACTTGACGGCCTTGTCTGAAGAAATGGAATAATCGGTTGTCCAAACAACATTCATGTCGGCGTTGATTGCCACTTGATTCCCCAACGAAGGGGTGAAACCATACACGTCATTATGAAGGATATAAATAATTGTGTCATACCATTGGGCCAATTCGGGAACACCGGCAACACGGGATTGAACCAAGGGGGTCAAAACGGCCGTGGCCAATGCCGCCGTTTCGTTGGCTAACTGTCCCAGGGGTAACCATTGGAATCCATCGGCGGCCATGTAGATGTTCCGGGTTGAGCAAAACACGATTGCCCCGGGCTTGGGAAACAATCCAACGGTGGTTTTCACAACACCCGTTTGAATTTTAAATGACGAATCCTTATGTAAAGCATTCATGTCGATTTATTTTATGTATTCTTGACGACTTCCGGGCATATCAACTTGGATGTGTACGTCCAAATCCGTGGCGTATTCAACCAGGGCCGACGGATCAGCACCGGCAAACAATCCCGTGGCGTTCGCTGTGTCACGAAAAAATTGGATGGTAAGCAAATCGGAAATGCCGGCATTCGACAAATCAATGTCGGGGAAGTCGGAAATTTGATTCAACACCCCGGAAGAATATTCGAATTCGTGGGACTGAATAATCCCAAAAGTATAATTCGAAAAGTCGCTTTCGATAATATCGGCCGCCCCATTCGAAGATAGTTTCCAGGCAAAAACCCAATTGGGTATGTCTTCCGATTGTTGCTTCCAATGAAGGTGTGGTTTCCCGTTGGTGGTCAACTTCCACCAATGGTTTATTTGGATTTCCTGGGTAATAAGTTCATTCGGGTAACGGGCATCGTTGTCGAATGCAATGGCACCGTTGTATGGATCATAGGCGTAACGGGTCGAAGCGGAATCAATCCGTTGACCAATTAGTGGCCCCAACATATCAATCCAAAAGGCGTCGGAATATGGAATAATTTGGACACGAACCCATTCGGTTCCATTACCTAATACATGGTAACCAAGATTCTTGTCGTACAATAATGCCCCGGCTTCCGGCTTTATACCAACCGATGTTTCCACGTTACTTGCCTTCACCTTGAAACTTGAATTACTAAGTGTCGTTGCCATGTTTTTAAATATTAAAGGATTTTGATTAACGTACCAATCCAGGCGGTCAAAGCCATTACCCGAAAGATGAAAGCGAAATGACCCGGGTGTTGTTTCACCCAACCGCCAATTTTAGTCACCACCAAATCGTAAATGGAATTTGTCCCAACATGGCCAATGGGTAATCCGGCAGTCAAGTTGAACACGATGTCAAACAAAACGATCCGTCCCAACACGTAAAGCAAGACGAATTGAAGATCGAAGGCAAACAAAGCCCAAACGACGACCCAACCGGCAACGTGGAACACTTCCAAAATATGGTGTGGAATCTGCCAACCACGCAAACGGAAGGCGTCGCCCACGGCGTCCAAGACTACCAGGGCCAAAAGGATAAGCGAAACAATCAATTGTTCTTTCATCTGTTCAAAGTTCGTTAATTAATCAATCACTAAAAAACACTTTATGACACCGAATATTTCCCAAAGTTGGGTTTCCGGCGTATGTGGGTAATACCATAACGAAGGGCATCAATCGAATGGTTCCAATTATCAATCGGTTCATTGCTGAATTCCCCGTGTTTGTCTTTCTTCCAAGAATAGTTCCGAAACTCCTTAATGGTGTTCGTTGAATCCTTGGTAATGTTGAGGGTGAAACCCTTCATGGTTTCAATTCCGAACTTGACCGAATCCGGCCCCTTGACGGCCGGAATGATGTTTAACCCCATGCCCTTCAATTCGGCGTTCGATTTGGGTTCGGCCGAATCGGCCACGACTTCCGTTCGTAACTTGACACGCTTCAATTCGTCGTGGGTCTTCGGTTCCTGGGGTTCTTTGCCCGGATCGTTGAGGGAATGAACCTTGATAACGTCGTGGATGTCCGTGTTGAACATCCCGGGTTTGTATTCCAATTCATCGGCCCAAAATTGCCCGTCCGAATAAGCCAATTCCAAAATGGCCGACGGGTCGTGTGTGAATCCATAGTCAACCACATACACCGTCCGTTTCCGTTCATCCATGGGGGGCATGGCGTCACACTTGGCCCAATGGGTGAATTGTTTAAAGATCAACCCTTCAATGGAACCATACTTCCCCAGGACGAACACACGGTAAAAGTTCGGGTCGGTCTTGGCCCGTCGTTCCAATGAATCAATAATGGACTGTTCAACAAAGGGGTTGACCTTGTAAGTGGCATGGATAACCGCCACGTCGTCCCGTTCGTCTTCCAACCGTGTGGCCCAAAAAGGGGAAACGGGGTTCCAGGTCAAAAGGATTTGAACACGGGTTCGGATTTCCACTTGGTCAAATATGCCCTTGGTTACGTTGTACGCTTCATCAATCAAAACGAAATCGTGACGTGGGCCAAGGAACCGCCCTTCGTCGTCGGCCGGGATGAATTGCAGAATGGAACCGTTGTCAAACGAATAGGTCAATTCCAATTTATTGTATTTCTTCCGGTCGAACATTCCACGCATAACGATGCGTTGCCAATCACGAATGACGGACTTTTTAAGGACGGGGACGGATTCACCAATGACGGTCACAACCAGGGGTTCGGAATATTCAAGACACCACGCCGTCAAATACTGAAGGGCCGAAATCGTTTTGGACGACGACGACCCCCCATAAAGGCAAATGATTCTTTTGTCGGCCACGTCGGCAATCTGTTCCAACACCCCCGTTTCTTTCCATTCGACGTTCGTGGCCTGTTCGTTCATATTGATAATTGTTCGTGACTTTCGGCCGTGACCTTGGAATCAATCTTCTTTAACCGCTTCAACACCATTTCCCGAATGGACTTGTTTTTCTTCCCGTCGGAATAAGTGTTCTTCCCGGCCCCAAATACATCAACGATTGCCTCAACACGCATATCCGATTGATTGCTATTTTGCCACAACAACAACCCGATCCCGTTTTCGATCATGGTGGTTACGTGATACGGGGCAATGTATGTTTTGGCATGAACGCAAATGTAAGAATAGTCGGCCCAATACAAATGATCTTTGGCCTGTTCAATGACCCCGGCAATGTCGTTTGTCTTGCATTCTATATTGAAGATTTTATAATCCGTCACCTTGACAATTATGTCGCTTCGTCGTCCAATGTTTGGGATTGTCACTTCCCGGTAAATGGTTCCTTTGACACCTTGCCATTCATGGCCCGTCAATCGGTCGAATTCATAAGCGGCGAAGTAATCCGCAACGGCCTTTTGCATTTGGTCTTCAGACGTGGACACATTATATTTTTCAATCAAGTTCATCGGGAATGTATGGTTTAGTGTTGAGGCCGTCGAACGTCACTTGCCCGACAATTTCTTCTCGGGGTGCTCCAACCGGAGCAATTACCAATTCTCCGTTTTCCTTCGATGTGAGGAACGAACCAAGGGGGAACCAAGCGTTTTCGTTGGGAAGGTGAACCATTTTTCGGTCGTAATAATGGTGTATAATGGCAATGAACATTTCCAATGCCGACATGGATTTATTAACCAATGTGGGATTGACTTCGTTACCACCACCCCAATTTACAAACATGGTTGCTTTGATTTCTTTCAATTCCCGCTTGGTTTCGTCGGCGGTCTGTTCATAGATTTGTAATAGTTCTTGGATGTCTTGAATTTTGACGCCGTTGGATTCTTCAGGTTTGTGTTCTTTATGAACGGCCCCGGTCTTTCTGTCAATGTGTTCAAAGTGTTTGTTCATGGCTATTATTGTTTAAGGTCTTTAATGGCGTCGATAATAACAATGACGCAAATGGCAATAACTAATAATTCCCCGATACAAAGCAGGGCAAAGAATATTTTGTCGCAATCATTCATTCGTTCCGGTCTTCTTATGGATTACGTCCATTACCTTGTTGATGCCCTTTTGGCTTTCATCAACAACGAACGACGCCTTTTCCGTCACTTCGATTTCCTGGCGTTCAACGAACCCCCGGTGTTTCATCTTGGTTTTGGAATACCAAATCAACATTGTGTCCGATCCGGCGTTGATACGTTCAACCATTTTGGTTTCAACGAAATCATAACGGCTTTCTTCAATGTGGCCCACTTCTTCCCGGAATCCTGGGTCGGCCTTCAACCAAGCATAATAAACCGAACGGGCCAAACCAATCATTTCAAGGGCCGGGGTGACAATTCCCATAGAATGTTTTAAGGCCGTTAACATGGCTTCCTTTCTTTTTATTGTTCGGAATGTGTCGTGTTCGCCCCCTATCAATGCCGGCTTTGTTTCGATTGATTTTCCGGCTTCTTTCCCCTTGTTGGACTTGGTGGATGTTTTCCGGGTCTTCGTCGATTTTTGGCCGGTCGGTCGTTTCCGTGTGGTCTTATTTGGTTGTTTCTTTGCCATGTGCTTTTTCCATGTAGCCATAAAATACGTAAACGAAATGTTGCAACCAATTGAATGGAATAATTCTTCGCCACAACCACCATGTATTCCGTTTGTTGAGTAATGCCCGACGCCACGCCCACTTGTCGGGAAGGTTGAATATTTTGACGCTTGGTTTGTAACGTTCGATTAGGTCGATTCTATCAAGGTGGACGGCGCAACAATAAGCCATTAACCACGGGTCTTGTGTCATTCTGAATTGTTGGTCATGTAACCCGGGTGCAATGTGTTCTTTCATGTAGTTGGGCCAACGTTGTCCCCAGGAAAGACAGACAAAAACCATTTCAAGGGAATGTTCCATCTTGGGGCCGGTGTAATTCTTATCAATGATTTCCCGGGATGTGTTGTATAATAGGTCGCCATTCCCGTCACCGATGGACACGTAAAAAAGATTTACCCTTTCTTTCGGCTTGGCAGAATGTCCGGCCCTTAGTGCTTCCCATTTGTTGAAATCAATCATGGCTTTTCTGTTCTTCGCATTTTGAACGTAGGGTGTCCGGACAATGGGAACACATCCCGTCGCAATCGGACACCCAAAGAAATAGTCGTTTAATAAGTCGTTGGAACATTACTTCCGTGTTTGCTTTCTTCCGGCCGATTTCCCGTTCTGCCATATCAAGTAAATGACGGCGAAAACGATAATTCCGATTGCGGCAATGCCGGCAATGGTTCCAAGTGTTGACATAAGTGTAATCATGGTAATGGTTTTAAAGGTGGATAAATGAACAATATATCTTTGGCCGGGGTGTTGGCCATGAATTCGAAAAACTTCTTCCGGTTGCGGTTAATCCTTCGGCGTTTCATGGCCCCGTAATTTCAAGGTTCACATCTTCGCCAAAACGAACGGCCTCAAAGATTTTTTCAACCAACGCCATTTCGTATTTGGTTGACCTTACGACCTTCCCTTTGACCTTGTTTTCCCCTGGCAAAATACAACCATGGGAATCGCCGGCCGTATTGCCCCGGTGAATCCGTATTCCGGTAAAGTGTGGGACACGCTTAACAAGGGGAAGCAATCGTTTAAACTTCGGGGACATGGTCAATTCGACTTCATAAACCCCGTATGGGATTGCGGTTTCGCCGAACACCTTTGTTTCGCCGGCGTCCAACAAGTCACCATCTTTGTTGTAATCCCTGACTTTGTCTTCAATGGTATCGCTGAAATATTGCCCGTCAATGAATAGGGACCCGATTGTGTAATGTTCCCCAAGAAAACGGCGTTTTAGTTCAATGTGCATGATTATAAATTTAAGATGGAATATTTAATGAATTGAACACCTACAACGATAAGTAAAAGAGTTACCCACCAATGTTTTGGAAACAACTTCATTTGCCCGGGTGGTCTGTAAATCCCGGCGGCGGCCCACAAAAGAAAATAACCGATTAGGCTAATAATAATGTCCATGTTATAGGGTTTTTAAAAGTTTCTCAATGGTCTTGTTGGCAATGGTTCGCATATCGTGTAAATGTAATTGCGTTGCTTCCAACTTACCTTCAATCATATTTTCGTTGGGGGTCTTCCTTCCCTTCGATGAATTGTATTCGGCAATGGCTTTGAAAAATGCTTCATACATGGGAAGGGTCAATCGAAGGAATGGTTTTAATTCGGGTGGTTGGGCTTCAAATTGTGGGACAAGTGTGGCAACAAGGTTTTGACCATCCCATGAAATGTAATTTGTCCCGGTTGTGGTTTCATCCAACAACCAAATTTCAACGGCGTTTTCAACGAATAGTTCTTGGATGTGGATTTTAACATTTCGGAAGTCCATGGCTATGCTGATTTTTGGTTGTAATGCAAGATAATGAATTTGTCAATTGGCCCCGTCCACCTGGGGCGTTCTTTCGGATCGTGGACTGTCAACGAGAACGTCCCCAACTTCATGGAGAACCCCCGGAAGGTCAACCGCTTTTCCATTGACCTTTTCGTCTTCGCCAATCTTTTGGATATGGCGTTTAAGTAATTCCCGATTCGATTTAGTAATTTTTTCATTCGATGTATGTGTTATGATTAGGGTACGATACAAATAAAATTGGTTCGTCAACCACCCCCGAAGGGTTGGACGTGAAACCCCAAGGAATTCGCTTGCTTCCTTCCTGGTTCTAAAGTTGTACGCCTGGCCGTCTGCCGTGTCAAGTATTATAATCATTGCATTGTTGAATAATAATGTTCACAAGTGTTTAACCCATTGCGGCCGGTGTTCATCTTTTGGATAAGGGATTCCGGGGCGTTGTCGTCTTGACGCCTACAATGAAAACAGGGGGCGACGTGCAACCCCCTGCATTTTAGTATATCTTTCTTTTTAATTTTACGCTTTGCCATTGTTGAGGTTAGTTTAAACAGATTCCACGGTTGGCCATTTCAACACGAACGTCTAATTTATCGAAGAACTTGTCGGCCGGTTCTCGGTCTGCAAATTCAATGAAGGTGTCCGGGCCGGCAACGCTTTTAATCCCGACGAAATACCCAATGATTTCATGGTCGATTGTAACGTCAAACATGGCCACGTTGTCGGTTTCCCTAACAACCTGGGTAACACATTCGCCGTTTCGTGGGGTTGGTGCCATTCGTTTCATATCGCAAAGATATAAAAGGTAACCATTCTTTCCAAATACGACACTTGTGGTAAACTTTCGTTCCCTTTTGCTATTTCAGTTTAAAGAATACAACCGCCAAAATCAACATGATAAAAGCGGCACCGGCAAACACCCACATAAGGATTCGGGGCCATTTTTCCTTGACCGGCTTTTCAACGATTAGGGTTTCGGTAATGGTTTCCGTGGTGGTGACCGTGGCAATTGCCGAATCCAACTTGAAACGAAGGGTGGTTGAATCAATCCACAATCCAAGGTTCAACCGGCCGTCTTCCACCCATGCCCGGGAATGTGCCAACGGCAAACGGGCCGTCAATGGCCGGATGGTAATAGTTGGAATTACTTGGATTGGGGCGTCGATGGTTGGGGGGGTGTAATCAACGGTCATGTAATCATTGACGAAGATCGAATCGGAAACGATACGAACAAAAACGGTCGTGTCTTTCCATTGTGTAACCGTTTCGGTTTCCACCCTGGTAACGGTGTCCGGGGGGAATAGAGCAAAACAACGGGATTGTGTGGCGCAACCTGACAAAAGGATTGCGGCCAACACGACAAGGGCAACGGCCAAAAGGGCCAATCGGTTCAATCGTTTTTCTTTCATTTTTTTACGGTCTTTGCTTTTATCCATGAACGGAATTGATCCAATCCCAACCCCAGGCCAAAAGAAGACCACATTGTTAATTCAATGGGGGTTTCGCTTTGGAAGATGAACGAAGAAATATTGGGCCAAAACACAATCCCGGCCGCAATCAATAACAGGTTGATAAGTATTCGTTTCCAACCGGCCCAAAATGAAGGCCAAGACCAACCCGTCTTTTTGGCGTTCGATCCAACATTAATTCCGAAGACTATAAACATTGCAATCAACGCCCACAAAAAATATGCGATAAAGTCGGAAACGGGAACACCGTTTAGCATCTTTTCAATTACTTGGTCGTTCATGTCTGTAAAGTTTAAAAAAGGGCCAAGGACAAACCCCCGGCCCTTCAATTATAATTTCAATATTATTACTTTGCCGGTTTCCAAGGGTTGAACTTTTCGGCAACCTTGTCTAATAGGTCGCCAATAAGGGCGTAACCCAAGATTTGTAGTAACATAAGGCCAACCCAATTAACAGGAATCCACCACCAATACGCCCCGTTCAAATATCCGAATGGGACAAAGTAGGCAATTACCAAAACGAGAACGCCAACGGCCCCGGTTATAAGATATTTAACCGTCTTGGATGCTTCGTTCAGATTCAAACCGCCAAGAACAATTGCAACAAGGGGAATGAATGAAACGGCAACACCGGCCCACGATCCCAGGTAAATGGGTAATGCCCCGATCCATTCAACGATTGTCTCGGGTGGGGGGATGTCCTGGGCAATCAAGGCTATGACCGGCAAGAACAAAAGGGCAAAAAGAGCAAAGAAGAATTTAAAGTTTTTCATGGTAATGTTGGTTTTTGGTTTGTGATTTTGATTAATAATTTATGTCGGTAAATGGTTCATTAACTTATCAATAAGAAATAGCATTGTTCCCAAAAGGGAAGCGGCGACGGTTACCAATATGCCGATAATCCATTGGTTGCGTTTTCGGATAATGGTTTTACCATTCTTTTCCCCTTCGTAATTCGCTTGTTTACCAATGACACGATCCAAGTTTCGATCCAAATTCGAAACGGTCATTCGTAAATCCTGGACGTTGTCGGCCAATTTAGGGACGCTTACGGCCAAACCGTCTTTCCCGTTACCCATTACAAACCCTTTTATGGTTTCTAATTCGTTTTGCATCTTTGCAATCTCCGCTTCTTTGCGGCAATACTCGGGATGTTCCTTTGCCATGGATTACGTGTTAACATTTTGACTTTGGCTTTTTTCTTCGGTTGCAAATTACGACACATTTGTAAAAATTACAATTCCCCGGCCCGGGTGGTGAATTGTTGTTCTTCAAACCGGCGGCGGTTCGTTGCCTGGAATCGTTGCAATCTTTGGGTTCGTAATGGTTCCCGGTCGGT
>Ga0180438_10011960_pt1 | contig 10394 bp, 8 predicted proteins | sample SS_ome_12_FD_132455 | JGI IMG/M metagenome (GOLD analysis project Ga0180438, IMG submission 132455) | Hypersaline lake sediment archaeal communities from the Salton Sea, California, USA - SS_3_D_2 metaG | ecosystem: Environmental > Aquatic > Non-marine Saline and Alkaline > Hypersaline >... | reverse complement strand
TTTTTTGCCACAGGCCCTATCTTCTTCGCATATTCATCGCTCATACGGACTCCGTGGACGAATTCCATCTCCATTGCATCAAGGCCAAGCTCTGCGCAGCATTCCACGCCTTCGATTGTGCTGGCCCCTTCGCATTGTATAGGTATGCCTGCAGGTCCGAATCGCACTTTCATAAGAAGAATGGAAAGAAAAAGGATAAAATGCTAAGTCACTGGCAGTAATGGGTGTTCTGGTTGCAGACTTCACCTGAAACGCAGTCTGCATCAGTGTCGCAGTAGCCCAGCCTTGCATTGCAGTAATGGCTTGTGTCGCAGATCTGCCAGTACCCGCAGTCTGAGTCCGAATTGCAGCGGTCTTTCGAAGGAGTGCACTGGTGGCTCTTTGTCGGGCAGTACTCCCATGAGTTGCACTCGCGGTCATCAGCGCAGTACCCCTGCCGTGATACGCATTTCTTTGATTCAATGTCGCAGGTGGCCCACTCTTCGCAGTCATCGTCGTTTATGCAGAAACCGGTCTCTGCCTCGCAGTAGTTTGTCTTCAGGTTGCATGTCTGCCATGCTTCGCAGTCCCCGTCAATCTCGCATCTTCCTGGTATCGTATAGCACTTCCTGCTCACGATATCGCACTTCTCCCAGGCATCGCAGTCAAGGTCGCTAAGGCAGAAGCCTGGCGCAGGGCTGCACTCATGGGTGACAGGGCTGCAGTATTCAAAGGCAGGGTCGCACTGTGAATCAGAATCGCAGTATCCGGGCGCTGCTCTGCAGTAATCCTCTGCATCGCATACCTGCCATGCTTCGCAGTTGGCATTGGTCTTGCAGCGCCCCTCCTTATAGACGCAGAGATGGGTGCCTGCAAGGTCGCACTCCATAAGCTCATCAGTGCATTCCTCATGGGAATCACAGTAGCCTGGGAGCGTCACACATGTGCTGCTTGACTTGTTGCAGAACTGCCATACTTCACAATCAGTATTATCCTCGCATGCGCCTCTGTCCCCAGTACAACCTGAGAGAATCACTGCAAGGAGCATAAGTCCTGATAAGAGTCGTCTCATGGAGAACTATTGGATTGATGGTTTTATAAGCGTTGCAGAATGTCAGGGAGCTCATCTATGGCTTTTGCCACGAAGTCAGCCTTTGAAGGCACATCCGCATATCTGCCTTTCAGAATGCGGACAGTAACGATGCCGGCGCTCTTGGCAGGTGCGATATCTATATCTTCCCTGTCGCCCACCATGATGCAGTCGGAAGCCTGGGCGCCGAGCCGTTTAAGCACCTCGCGGAAGAATCCCTCGTCCTTTGTCCTGCCGATGTCCTCTGAGACAAAAACACGGTCGAAATACACCACGATTCCAAGCCGGATGAGCTTGTCCCACTGCTTTATCGAGGTGCCGTTTGTGGCAATGAAAAGGCCGTAGCCCTGCTCCTTGAGCTTCAGCAGCGTGAGGGGAACCTTCGGAAAGGGCTGTATTGAGGTCTTTGTGTCATGGTAGGCCGCCACAGCCGCTGCCACATATTTTGCAGGCATTTCTACGCCAAGCCTGGCGCAGAGCTCATCGAAATGCTTCGGGTAGTTTGAGCCTTTTTCCTCTATTATTGATTTGAGAGCGCTGCTAAGGGTTTCATGGTCCTTGTCGATACCAAGCCGAATCATTGCGGTAAGCGCATTCTTCCTTGCAAGGGCTGAGAATTCAGTTGAGGGGAATAGGGTATCATCTATGTCGAAGAGTATGTATTTCGCCATAAAGAATTAAAGGAAAAAGAGAATAAAATGCTTGCTACTTGGAAGCGACCGGAATCTTTATTGTCCACATGCATCCTGGTTCTCCGGGGGCATCTATTGTCTTGCCGTCGAAGCCGAGGTTTCCTGTTAAGCTGGTTACTGAGCCTCCGCTCAGTGAAGAGTTGTCGCATCCACCATAACATCTGGCAGTGACGCTTCTCTGCTTCACCTGGCCCTGGGCACTCACTTTGTTTGTGACAAGCACAATCACGCTGCTTCCACTGGTTGCTCCAAGTCCGTCTTCGCCCCTGATACCGCTCTTGCGCACACGGCGTTTTGCCTCTGCAGCCAGCTTGCTTGCCCTGCTTGAGTTCGTAACGCTGGAAGGACAATCAGGGGTCTTCACTTCAGGCTTTTTTTCCTTGACGCACTTGCATCTTCTGCACTTTTCCCCTTCGTCACAGCCGCCATTCTCCAGTATGCTATTCGGGTCGCATTCCTCTGAGCCTGTTTTCCTCCCGTCACCGCAGATGTCTTTTTGGGGTTTTGGAGGAGGGCGCTTAGGAGGCGGGGTGACAACAGCTGGCTTGCATGCAACATGGTTGGTGCATCTGCACGGCCCTTCTGTCAGCGGCCCGCATTCCTGCAGTCCTGTGTTTGTCTTTGTCGGGCATACCTCCTCGTAGCTCCTTGGCTTCCAGAAGCCGGGCTGGATTGGACTGGACTGGAAATCGGCGCTTTCTGCCTGTACAAGCATCTCCGCACGCTCATCCTCTGTCATCAGTCCCCAGTAGAAAGAGGCTTTCTCTTCAAACCCTTCAAGTCTGGTTGGAAGCTTTGTATATCCTGTAATCAAAGGCCTTGTGATATCAGGGCATGCTTCATCATGGTTCTCTCCGCACTGGTTTCCGCACTGCTCCCTTGCGCAGTCGATGGAGAAGTTAGGGTCATTAGGGTCTGCACTTTCACCCTCGAACTTGTAGGGCCTTCCGAAAGCATCAGTCTCAACAAGCTTCACAGGATTCCCTGCCGGGTCGGTGGGATTGTCTGCTGGGTCGCATTTGCCGTCCCTGTCATGGCAGTCCTCAAATGAATAGTAGGGGTTCAGTACCGGCTTGCCTTCTGCATCAAGCTTCCTGGTGCCGTCTTCATTGTGCATGTACGGGGATGCCTCGTTTGCCGCATCGCAGACACCGTCTGCGCGCCTTGGCGGATTCGGCATGATGGGCCCTTCGTCCACAGGGGGGCGGCTGCACCACATGGGAAGAAGCACTGCAGCTGTACATGCTGCCACCACTGCTGCCGAGCCTACATAAGCCTTGTTGTTCTTGACCTTGTCAAGAGCCTTTCTCATAAATGTTTTTTTCACTCTCATATAAACACCTCATAGTATTATTCTTTCACCGTCATGTTTAAGCGTCGGTAATCATGATAGAGTTCCTGGAGAAGCGCTGCCATAATCTCAGGCGGCTTGCTCTCATCCTCAAAGTTGAATCTGACTGCCTTCAGTCCTTTGTAAAGGGACGAATTCTGGCATGATACTGCATCAGCATCAGAAGGGAAAAGCTGGGCAATCTTTATGCTGAAGAACGGGCTGGTGTTGCACAGAACATTCAGCATATGGGCTCTTTCCCTGGGGTTGTTCAGAAGCGGGGCGAGCTGCTTGAAATATTTCCTCATCAGCACATCCCTTGATGCCACTTCAAGCATGAAGTTAAAGGTTGGAGGTGCCCGTATCTCCGAAGGCATACGGACATCAGTGAAGATTCCTTCCAGTGTTTCAGGATATTTGCGTGAGAATATGTCAAGATAGGTGAGCAGCTTCTCATTCTTCTTAAGAACGCTTGAAAGTGCGCTCTGCTGGCTGTCGACAGTGCTGTGGCTTCTGAGCACGGCGTTAAGCTTCTCCACAGTATACTGCCTTGCAAGGCCATAGCTCTTGTCTGATTCCACTCTCCTCTGCTCATTCTTCGCCTCTTTCCTGACCCTGATGCGCCTTCCGATTTCGCTGAACACAAAGATGCCGCCTATCAGGGCTCCGTAGGCTGCCATTGTTGTATTGGCAGTCACCTGTATAGCAGGCTGGTTAAGTGCAGTGTTCCAGAGCCATTCTGCCGTCTCGGCAAGTTTCTGGAATGAATCAGTATAAAGCAAAGCTCCGGTATAAGCTCCAATAAGGCCGATGCCCCACGTGTGCCTATTGGTGAAGAATTTCCCCAGAGTACTCTTTTCCTCTGCCTCTCTCTCCTCAGCTTCTGACTCAAGCAGTCTGGCAGGGGCCATCTCACCGTCCAGCTCCATAGGCTGGGGGGCCGGAGCGACTTCGGCCGGCGGAGGGCTCTGGACCTTTGGGCGCTCAACTGCTGTGGCTTTGGCATCCTCCCCCATAGGCGGAGGCCTGTCTGAACCATTCTTCTGCCTGCTAAGGTCATCCTGGAGCGACCTCACCTTATCCATCTGGCGCTCCTTATCCACTTCGCCTTTCAGGTCCATAAACTCCCTTTTCAGGTCCAGGAGAGCTTTTACATCAATAACATAATTCTCAAGCTGGTCTCTTTCTTCCGGCTGCTTCTGCTGTGCTGTTTTCAGAATTGCCACGACCTCTTCATCTGTATGGTTTTCGCGCAGCTTTCTGTGTATTTCCTTGAGATAGCCGTCAACCCTCGCAATCCTTTCGCTCAAAGGAGCTTTGGAGCGTTTTAATTCATCAATCAGCTGAGCCAGATTGGATGGTTTTACAGATTTGCGTGGGGGTTCTGGAGGTTTTACAGGGCCGGCATTTGTGTTGTCTTTAAGCAGCGGTGTTTCTTCTGAATAAACAGTGTCATCATAAGCGCCTGACTGCGGGTCCTTTATATTTTCAATGTCCGGGCTGGAGACTGACACTTCAATCGAGGAGCCTGCCTTTTCCGCATCAGGGATTGGGCTGGCTGCGCCCGCCACTGTAGCATCCCGCTCAGGCTTCTTTGCAGGAGGCTGCTCAAGAGACAATAAGTCCTCTTCTGCTGAGGGTTCGAGCAGGGGTCCGAGCTGGCTGAAATCAGCCGCAGGGATTGCCTGAAGCAGGTCTTCGGACTCGACATGCTGGCCTGCCTGCTTTCTCCTTTCTGCATCCCTTATGACCTCAAAACCAGCCGCAGCAGGGCTCAGTTCTCTTGTTTGATGCTTATCACTAATAGAGGGCTTTTCAGCGGTAGGGTTGGGTCTCTCTCCATTGCCCTGTTTCAGCTGACGAAGCCTGTTTTTTATACTCATCTTAGCACCGGTGTAAATACTGTTTTAGTTCACATATAATTGTGTAATAACGTCTTTTTAAATATATTGTTAAGGGGAAAAATGAAAGAGAATGCTATTTGGAAGCGACAGGAATCTTAACTGTCCAGGTGCAGGATTTGTCGCCAGGGGCATCTATTGTCTTGCCGTCGAAGCCGAGGTTTCCTGTTAAGCTGGTTACTGCTCCTCCGCCCATTGAAGACTTGTCGCAGCCACCATAACATCTGGCAGTGACGCTTCTCTGCTCTACCTGGCCCTGGGCACTCACTTTGTTTGTGACAAGCACAATCACGCTGCTTCCACTGGTTGCTCCAAGCCCTTCTTCGCCCCTGATGCCGCTCTTGCGCACACGGCGTTTTGCCTCTGCAGCTAGCTTGCGTGCCCTGCTTGAGTTCGCAACATGGCCAGGACAGTCTGCAGATTTAGGACCTGAAGGCCTTTCTCTTTCTGCTGAGCCTCTGTCTGAGCTTGAACGCCTGCTTCTCCTTCTGGAGGTTCTTGCAGTCTTTTCCTCTTTAGGACAGTCTGCTTCGCAGTAATTATCATCCTTTTCTCTGCATGATTCGCCAGCCTTTTCTATGATTCCGTAGGTGGGCCATCCATCAGATGGAAGAAGAACTATGCCAGCATAAGAAGCTGCACTGTCGACCTTGCCGTTTCCGCAGTAATGGAAATCAGCAGCACATTCTGTTTCTGTTTCACGTCCGACTTCTACCCCATGGTCTATCCAGACATTTATTTCACCGTCGCCGCAGTAGCCGCAGCTCTTTGGGTCAAAGGTTTCTGACCATGGGAATGCCTCTCCTTTTTTCACTTCACAGTTGCCGTCTCCTTTGACAGCTGCCGGCGGAGTTTTGTCTACAGTCTTTGTAATCGTCTCAACAACAGGAGTGCGTGAGGCGAAATACAATGAGCCGATAATACCGGCCCCTACTACTGCAGCACCTGCTGCCTTCCCCCATTTGCTGAACCACAGTCCTACTGCGGTCCTCTTCTTCTTTTGTTCTGCCTGAGGTGCTTTAGCACCAGGTTTTCCATCTTCAGTCTTCTGAGCATTCATATCTATTCACCTTTAACTTCACCAACATTATCATTTCTCTTGTACTTGTCACGGATGTGCAATATAGCAAGACCGTCCATGACTGCTGTAGCAACAGCAAGGGCTGCTATATCAAACTGTCCCAGCCAAGGGCCGAGCCATCCTTCCACACCGCCGATAACGGCAGCTGTGGTTCCTGTAACCATGCCTATCACTGTGACAGAGTTGTCGGCAAGGAATGTTCCGGCTTTCTTCAGGGCTGATGTGAGCTTGTCACCCTTGCTTATTCCGCCTTCGACTGTTACCTTCATTCCTTTCTCAGCATATGCGACTGTTATTGTGAGGGGTCCTTCTTTGGACTGAAGATTCTCAAATGTCCTTGCCTCTCCGGGGGACAGGTTGAATCCTGCCGTAGTTTTTTCCGGTAGCGCCACTGCCCCTCCCTGCGGGTTCAGTAAAGTGAACTCTTTGGCAGCGCCTGCCTGGCTTGTGTATACAAGGGTGTATCCCAGGCGGAGCTTTGTCCTGTCGCCGATGGCCTGCGTAGTGGCCCAGTGTGCGGAGAAAGCACCTTCCGTTTTTGTTTTCTTTTCCACTGGCGCTGGAGGAGGCTGCGGCTTTTCCTTTACAACCGAGCTTCTTGCCTGTGCAGCCAGAGCGTCAAGGTCCAGTTCCCCTTCGGGCTCTGCAGAAGATTCCGGAGGTAAATCCTCAACCATGCTGTCAGTAACTTCATGCATCTGGCCTGATAAGGGCTCAATCATGCTGGGAGAAACTTCCTGTGTCTCGCCGCTTGGCTCTTCGGAAATTGATTCAGCGCCTTCAATCATGCTTGGAGAAACCTCCCTTGTCTCTCCGGATGAAGTTCCATCCAGAAGGGAGAATTCTGAGCTGCCGAGTTCTGGAATGCTCTGCTCTCCAGATGATGCTTCTCCATCTGGCTCGCTGGCTCTTTCCATTGCTGCGAAAAGGTCATCTTCGCTATCTATGACTTCTCCAGCAGTTTTTCCGCGGGGCTTTTGCTCTATCTTGGTTGCAACCTCGCTTTCTGAATCTTCAGGTAAACGTACTCTGGTTTCTGCAGCATCCTCCGGGTCATCTTCAGGCAGCTGCAACTTGGTCAGAGCATCGCTGTCTGCATCCTCAGGCGGTTTGCGCTGAGGCGCAGGTGCTCTTACAGGGGCCTTCTCCACCAGTCCCTTGTCGCCTTCTGTTGGCACGCTGGGCTTTGGAACTGCAGGCTTTGCAGGTTCCTGCTTTCCCTGCTGCGCTTTGAGCTTTTCAAGTCTCTTCTTTATAGACATCAGGCACTACCTCCAATCAATGCTTTCGCATTTTCCAGTATGACAGGGGTTGCTGTTTCCACCTGTTTCCTGACCTCGACAATCCTTGGATTCTGTGGATTATCGAGCTGCTCGGGTTTTACTCCCTGTAGTCTTGCAAGCTCCCGCACAACAATCTGCGGGTCCTGAACAAATTCATTCAAGAGCTGGGTAATTGTCTCTTTTCCGTATTTCTCTGTCATCTTTACGACTCTTGTACTTACTGTCTTCTGGTTTTTGCTGGCAAGGGCCTGGACAAGCAGTCTGATTGTTGCTTCAGTGCGGATTTCACCCAGTCCTCCATCTCCTTCAAATTTTCCGCCTGCTATTTTCTCTGCTGATGTTTTAGCACTCACATCTTCAATGAAAGGTCCTGCGACGGTCTCGAGCGCATTGTGATGAGCGACCAGATAGGCTTCGGCTTCGGCAACGTCTTTCACGAGGCCAAGATTATCTTTGCCGTCTCCGCTCACCTGTAGTTTGAGTGCTGCAACATCCTGGTTTACAGGCTTCAGTGCCTCTTCAACTGCAGTTTTTGCCAGCTGTCTGACTCTCTGCGGGAAAACGGTCGCCGCCTCTGTATCTTCAGGCATTTTCTCCATGCTCAGAATGCCTCTGATTTCTCCGTCAAAGGCTGTTGCAAGCAGGTCGTTCGCTTGGTCAACATCATCTTTAGTGGCAAGTCCGCCGAGCTGGTCCTTGAGCTGCTCAACCTCTTCTTTGAGAGGCTGGACAAGTGAGTCTACCATCGTGCCGAGCTCTGTCTTCAACCTTGCCAGGACCGCATCAACAATCGCTGAAACGTCAGGCTGTTTTTCCTCAGGTTCAGGCTCTGGTTCTTTCTCCTCAGGCTCTGGAGGCGGAGGATGGACTGCATGTAAAGGTTCTTGTGTCTGTGGGAGTTCGGCTTCACCGGATGGTTCTTCAGAAGCACCTATGTCCTGTGCCGGCGGAACTTCGCCCATGCCCGCAAACAAATCATCCGCAGTTGGTTCACCGGCACCTGCTTTTGCATCCGGTCCCGCAGGAGCTTCGCTTTCATCAGTTATGCTGGCAAACATTCTGCTTACATTTACTTCACCGGAATCTTCCCTTGCCTCCGGTTCTGCCTGCGCTTCCTGCTGGCCTGTCCTTTTAGCCTCTGGCGGGATTTCGACTTTAGACTGGACTCTGGTTTCTGCACTGTCGCTTGCAGGAGCATCGGCCCCAACAAGAGGCAGCTTTGAACCAGGCTTTTCCCTAGGCTTTGGCTCTTCCTTCTTTGCTTTCTTCCTCTTATCCAACATTGCTCTTATTTTCGGATCCATAAATGTCACCCTTTTTCTTTCTCCTTGAAGCTAGGTACTTCCAAGGCTTTCTGTTCGTCGGTTTTACGAGCCTCAGCTTCAGGACCATCATCAGCTACATAATCATCTGCTAATAGCATAGCACCAATAAGCTGGAGCTTGCCGTCAATGTTCTCAAAGGCCTCTGCAATACATGCCTTAAACCCGGCAACTGCAGCTTCGACCTTTTCCGTAACGTTGTTGGTTCCTTCAGTTATTACTTCCCCTTGATCCTTCAAGAGCTGGTTTGCGTTTTCAAGAAGGTCTTTTGCCTCCTCAGCATCCCTTGAGGCCTGTTCTGCTGTTTTCACAACTTCGTCAAGCTTGTCTCCGTAGGTCCCCAATGCGGCTTTTTGATTTTCCACTTCGGCAACCAAATGAGCAAGAAGTTCCTTGCCTTTCTTTGTTTTTTGCTCTGAGCGGCCGTCTTCGCCAACCACGCTGACCTCATGGGTCATGGACTCTGCCACAACCTTGAGCTCATGCTTTACACTGTTTAGTCCTTTTTCAGTTTCATCAACACGGCCCTTTAGGGCATTGTACTCATCCTTTGTGGCTGCTTGTTCTGCCAGCCTCTGTGCTTTTGCTGCATCCTTTTCTGCTGAGTCCAGACCAAGGGTTGTCTGCCTCACGGTATTGCTTAGTTCATCAACGTGTTTTGAAGCCTCCCTAGAGACCCTTGCTGCAGTTGAAACCTCGTTCCTTAGATTCCTCATCCTGCCGTCAGTATCGGTTTCCAGGCCCCTTGTGATATCATTAAGGTTGTTCTCCAAGAGCTGGAGCCCTTCGATAATCGCTTTTCCCGTCTCTCCGCTTCCCAATGCCTTCCTGATTGCAGGCACCACATTCTCCCTTACAGAAGGGTGCTCTGGGGCCGCTTTGGGTGGTATGCTGTTCCTTTTTGGAGGAACGCTGGTCCTCTTCGGTGGAGTAGTAGTTCTCCCGTTTTGATTTCCCGCCATATTTTTCACCATAAGTTTACAATTTAAGTGTGTTATTGTATACATTAGTGGGATTATCTATTTAAATGTTTGCATATGTAAACAAACGTGGAATTTCACCTCTTTGCCTCCCGGGGCCCTGGCGGCTGGGAGGTCCTGTGCCTGAAGAGCTCCGCCTTATTGGCAAAGCTCATCCAGTAGGGGGCATTGCCGCCCATGCTCCTGACAAGGACGGATAAGCGCCTGGAGAAGTCCTGCGCCTTGTCATGTTTGAGAAGGCCGGTGTTCAGGTAGTATATATAATATGAGGCTTCAAGAATCCTGCCGGCATCATCAGAGCCCAGGTGCAGAGATAATTCCGCAATGAGATTGGAGATGTCGCCTCTTTTGTGCGGCTCAATCGCCCTGGCAAGGTTGAAATCAGAACGGGATTCGCTGGTGTCGAAAACCACGTCAGGGTCTGAATCCGAATAAACGTAAAAGACCATTATCTCAAGGTCCCTTGGGCGTATGCCCAGCCTGAGTGCAGTCTCCTGCATAACACTCGACTCATGCACATCGAAAATCATAGAGTCAAGATATCTTGTCTGCCATGCACTGAGCGGTTTTCCATGAATATCTGTATGAGGGTCTTTAGGGACATTCCTGAAATTGAAGACCGGTTTTATCTTCTCAAAACAGGCCTGGTAGAATTTTATTTTTTCATCTCTTGGGAGGTCAATCATGCGCCTGAAAGCCCATTCTGAGATTTCTGGGTTTTCAGCATCGAAAAGAA
>Ga0180438_10011959_pt1 | contig 10394 bp, 16 predicted proteins | sample SS_ome_12_FD_132455 | JGI IMG/M metagenome (GOLD analysis project Ga0180438, IMG submission 132455) | Hypersaline lake sediment archaeal communities from the Salton Sea, California, USA - SS_3_D_2 metaG | ecosystem: Environmental > Aquatic > Non-marine Saline and Alkaline > Hypersaline >... | reverse complement strand
TACTCGGACACGCTCCTGATTTTCCTCCTCAAGGGAAATAAGCCGGAGAAATTCAAGGAGCGATCCGAACTCTCAGGACCGGGAGGAACGCCGCTCCGCCTTTCATGGGACGACGGCGACGAGGAGGAGACCGATGACGACTGAGTTCGATGAGCATCCGCCCGGGGCGGAGATCCTCCTGAAGGTTGAGACTGACGGGTCCCTGACGGTCGTCGTTGAGCCGGACGAGGGACCGAAAATCCGGGGACGATTCCCGGTCGAGACGATGGTCCCTATCGCTCAGAAGATCCTCGCTCGACACGGTCACGTTTCCGCGATTGCGAAACAGGACGTCGAGAACCTGATCAGATCGCTCGACGATCCGAACCTCGGGGAGGCGTGATATGGGTCGAGGTCGAGGACGTCCGGATCTCGTCGAGATGTTCGAGAAAACCGAGCGTCATTTCAGAACGAATCAATTTCCGATCTCTCATCCGAACGGAATCAGGACCCGGGAGTATCGAGGAAAGGAACCTCCTCGCCCGGGGAACTGGGGTCTCCGATGGAAAGTCGAGGAAACGGCGTCAGAGCGTCCTTTAAAGTACGAGACGAGTCAGTGGTCGCCGGAGCCGGAGATCGCCCGGGAGGAGCCGCGAGAGCCTCGTTCCTATCGATCCTCGACAATGTGTCCCGACTGTAAGGGACAAGGCGGGGAGGTCGTATATAATCCGGTCGGGGACGATGACTGGTTCCGATGCGAGAAGTGTGTCGGGATCGGGTATATCATCACGGAGAGGATCGTCCCGGACGAGGAGCCGCCCGAGATCGAGGTCAAGATCCTCCCGCCGCCCGAGGTCCGGGTTCCTCAGAGGGTCGGCGAGATTATCGAGTGTTACGTCTGTAAAGGCGAGGGGACCCTGACCCTGTTCTGTACTCGATGCAGAGGCTCCGGACGGTACGCCGGAGGGAACTGTCCTCTCTGTGAGGGGACCGCGAAACGGGTCATCGATTGTACGATCTGTCACGGAGCGAGGTTCCTGATCATGCATCGGGACCGGAACGGCATGACGTCGAATCAGCCGTATCGACCGCCTCCGGCTTTCGAGGTCCCGGGAAACGACGAGGATCAGCGTGTTCAGTGGCTCCGGAGCATCGCCCGGGAGATGTCCCGGGTCATCGATGAGAACAATCGGCGAATCGAACGAGAGCGGAGAGGATGGGTCGATCATGCTTGACAGGTCATGTCAACACTGTTCCGGACGGCGGACCCTCGCGTATAAAATCATCATTTCCCGGGGCAAGCGATACGAGTCTAATTATAAACCGTGTCCGCATTGTCAAGGAACGGGTCAGAGATCGCGTCTCCGGGCGTTTCTCTCCCTGATAGGACTCAGAGGATGAACAAGGGACTCGCGGTCTATAAAGCGGCGAGAGAGACGCTCAAACGGTATCGGGTTCTGTACGGCGGAGCCGGATCAGGGAAGTCAGTCACGTCGGCTCAGTTTCATCTCGACGCCGCGATGAGCGGAGAGAAAGAGCGAATCCTCGTCATCCGGAAAGTCGCCCGGACGATCCGTCATTCGACGTTTGCTCTGTTCCGCGATGTGATCGACGCCCTCCGATGGAACGGAGAGGTAAATGTTCATAAAGGCGACATGAAAATCGAGTTCAGAAACGGGAACGAGATTATTCACGCCGGACTCGATGACGTCGAGAAACTGAAATTAGTGACCGGGATCACGCGGATATGGATCGAGGAGGCGACCGAGGTTGACATCGAGGACCTCGCTCAACTCGATCTCCGGCTCCGGGGCGATCAGGTCGAGAACCCTCAGATCACGCTCACATTTAATCCCGTTTTTACGGCGAGAAAGATTTTCGATTATATCGGCTTTCCGACCGCCGATCTCCCGTCGCGAGGGTTCAAGGAGAACGAGGACGCTTTCGTTCAACATTCGACTTTTGAGGACAACAAACACGCCGGAAAGAAATACTCGACCGCCCTCCGGCGTCTCGCCTCGGTCTCTCAGGCGATGCATGACATTTATTATCTCGGACTCCTCGCGATCTCGGATGAGCCGGATCAGTTGATCAAGTATGAATGGGTCAAGAGGGCGTTCGAGACGGACCCGTCCCTTGTGTTCAACGACGGGCGTCAGAGGCTCGGGGTCGATGTCGGTCGCCTCGGGGACGACCCGAGCGTGATCGCTCACCTTGAGGGATATGTCCTGAATCAGTTTATCAAATATCCGCCTCAACGGACCTCGATCACGGGACACTCGGTCGGGAACTATATCCGGGAGAACGGAATCCCGAGCGAGTTCGTCGGGGTCGATGCGGTCGGTCTCGGAGCCGGGGTCCTCGATACACTTTACGACGATGGGATCGAGGCGGTCGAGATCATCGGCGGAGCCTCCCCGCTCGAATACGTTGACCTCGGGACGCCGATCTCGGTCGTCAACCTCCGATCTCAAATGTACTGGTATATGCGGCATTTATTCGAGGAGGGTCTCGTCGCGATACAGGAGGACAACGAGGAGTATCGGCGGCTTTTACAGGAGGACCTCCTCGCCCCGAGATATAGGTTCGTCGGCGAAAAGGTCGTCGAGGTCGAGCCGAAAGAGTCGAAGTCGAAAGACTGGGGTCTCAAGAGCCGCCTCGGTCGGTCGCCGGATTTCGGGGACTCTCTCGCTTACGGTCTGTTTGTTGACCGATACCTGATCGAGATCCCGGACGACGAATATGAGGAGCCTCAAGAGGAGGGCGTTTTCGCGTTCGAGATGGAGGACGATGACAACGCCGTATTTTTATAAGGGGACGACATGACCGAGGCGACGTTTGTTTCAGACAACGGAGAGTCCGGTCCTATTTTTGAGGGTCAATGTCCTGACTGTAAGGCAACGATTCGAGTCGCTGAGTATCAACGGTGGGACTCAAAGTGTGAGTGTGGTCATGAATGGACTCTTGACATTAGTATCCGGAGGAAATACGCATGAATCGAGCGAGAACGAGATATATCGAGCCGAGCGGGACGGCGGTCAATCCGCTCCGGCGTGAGAGAAAGCGACGGGCGGCGGAACTCGGGATCACGAATAAGCAACTCCGGAAACGCGAACGGAGGGAACGGAGGCGGTCATGACGCTGACAATGTCCGAGCGACTCGGCGGTCAATGGACGGCGTCGTTCGCCGGATTCGAGGGCGAGGGGCGGACGCCTCTCGAATGTCTCGAACAGATCGAGGCGATGATCAAGGTCACGACGTTCGGTCGATACGACATCGTTCCGAACGGAAAGGGAGGGACGGAGGCGATCTCGTTCGGGGAGAATACGGAATATAAGGATTATGTCCTGACGGCGGTCGAGGAGTTCAAGGAGGCGTATCATGACGATAGAAAGCCGGATCATGTCGGTCCTGATCGAGGCGAGACCGTATTTCCTGACGCTTGACGTGATCAAGAAACGAATCCCGGAGCCGACTGTTTCCCGGGGACAGATCCGGGCGGGATTATACAGGCTCAGAAAGAAAGAGTTCGTCAGAAATCATCATCATTTCAAAGAGGGTTATTTGTGGGCGGTCCGAGGGAGGATGACGGGATGAATGAGGTCAAGAACGGAAAGGTCGGTCTCGGGACCCTGATCGCTGACGCGGTCCGGAGTCCTTTCGAGAGGTTGAGGGCGAGGACGGTCGAGGCGAGGGTCTCGATCAAGGAGGATGAGTATTACGAGACGATGATCGGCGAGGCGGCGAAAGTCGTCTATCCGGAGGACGATTCGGGATGGGAACTGATCTCGAATAAGCCTCTCGGAGGGACCGCCGCGACGACGGCGGGAAAGGACGACCTCCGGACTCAGGCGAGGAAAGCGTTCTATCAGTCCCCGCTTATCGTCGGATTCATCAAGTCTCTGATCCGGTTCGTGATCGGTCCCGGGGCGGCATACTCCGCCTCGACCGATGATGACGACAAGAACGAGGTCATAAATGAGACGTGGTCAGACTGGACTCAGGCGGTCCGATGGTCGGAGATCGAGAAAGAGATATGTTCCCGAACGTGGCGGGACGGGGAGTGTTTTATTCATCGTCAAAAGAACCCGGGATTCAGGGACCCGTCAATCGCGGCGACGATAGGGTTCTCGGCGAAACAGAAAAACACCCTCGCCCGGGCGAATATCACGACGGCGATGATGACGCCTCAAAAGCCTTATCTCACGCTCCGGATGCTCGACCCGGAACATATCAAGGACCCGACGTCGGCGTTCTCTGACGGGATCGTGACCGATCCGAACGACGTCGAGACGGTCCTCGGTTATCTCTATTGTCCGTCGAGCAACACGGACGACCTGACGTTCCTCCCGGTTGAGGACGTCCTTCACATCAAGATCCGGGTCGATAGAAACACGAAACGGGGACGGAGCCTCCTCGAACCGCTCCTCCCGCTCAACACGAAGTACGAACAGTGGTTACATTATCGGATCGTTTTGAACAAGGTCAGATCCGCCGTCGCGTGGATCAAGTCGGTCTCCGGTCCGGCGTCGAACCGGAACGCGATCCGGAACAGTCGAAAGGCTCAGAGGGACGGCGTCGAGGTCGCCCGGGGCGAAAACAGGGTTCAAGTCCCGAGGGCGGGAACGACGGTCACGGCGACGCCCGGGGTCGATTACGATTTCAAAAATCCGAACCTACAGGCGGCGGACGCTCAACACGACGGACGGGAGATCAAACTCAATATCGCGGCGACGACGGGTCTCCCGGAATACATGATCACGGGCGACGCCTCGAACGCGAATTACTCCTCGACGATGGTCGCGGAGAGTCCCGGGGTCCGAGAGTTTGAATACTGGCAGGACGTTTTCTCCGAGTATTTCGGCTATATATGGAACTGGGTCCTCTCGGCGGCGATTGAGTTCGGCGTGATGACCGGGGTCGATCCCGAGGAGATCGCCTCGTCTGAGGTTCAGATTTCCTTTCCGCCTCTGATCGCCCGGAACAAACTCGACGAGGCGAAAGCGAATCAGATCAAGGCGGGAGCCGGGATTCTGAGTAAACAGACGTGGTCCGAGGAGGACGGGCGGGACTGGCAAACTGAGAAAGAACGGATCGAGGCGGAGGCGGAGGAGGAGATCGGTCTCGGGGTTCCCTCCCTGAGTCAGTTCGGGGTCGATCCGAACGAGGAGGATGAGGAGGTCGATTAATGGCTCATGCACTCGGAAAGGCGACGACGACGATCACGATTGACGGGTTCGAGTTCGAGGTCGAGGACATCTCGGTCAATATGAATCCCGATCCGCCGATTCATGAGGCGTATGACTGGCAAAAATCAGAGGGCGGTCTGTTCGTTCCGATTGACCTGACTGTAAGCGGGACCGTCTCGAATATGTCCGGGACGACGGAAAAAACGACCGAGGAAATGAGGCGGGAACAGGAGGAGGTCTTGAGGATTCTCCGGGAACAGGGGACGGCGTCAGACTGGACCGTTCCTCCGATCAACAATCGGGCGGAGTATGTTCATTTTCATGAGGAGGACCCCGATCAGGAGCCGACCGAGGAGGCGGAGTTCGAGGTCATCGATCCGCCTCAACTCACGGAGGGCGACCGATGAGTATTATCAAGCATTTCAAAACCGACCGCCTCGGATGCGAAATAAACGAGGCGGATGAGGGATCTCGACCGCCGATAGACGGGAATCATCGACGGGACATCGAGAACCTGATCGGATCAAAGATCCGGGAGGCGTTCGTCGAGATCGGTCATCCGACCGACAACGGCGGCGGGCGGATCGTCATCATCTCAGAGGATTCGAGGCGATGGGAGATCACGGTCAACAAGGCTCTCACGGACCCGTCTCTCATCGTTATAGAGACGCGGACGCCCCGGAATATGGGCGGCGATAAAATGTCCTCAGAGAGCGGCGAGAAACAACTCTCCGGACAGTACGAGACACATATCGGTCTCAAGGATCGAGGACATCAATGATCGCTCATGAGTTCCCGTATCACGGATCGAGAATCCGGATCACGTTCTCCGAGGTCGGACGGCTCAAACTGTTCCGCCTCGTCCCGGTCGAGGGCGGGACGTTTCCGGACGAGATCGAGGACCGGGAGGAGATCGTCAAGATCCTCGCGGCATACAAGCGACATTGTCGAGTGACAGGAACACCCTCAACCGTTTATCTCAAGGAGTGATCGATGACACAGACGAAACGGAAACCCGTCAAGGACCCGGAACCGACCGAGCGAGAGGTCAAGATCGACAAGGCGAGAGGGATCATCACTCAGATCGGTCAACTCGCCGACCTCGCAAAAAGCGACGCCTCCGGGATGGGCGATTATGCGACGCTGACTCAGATCGTGACCCGGATCGAGTATCTCGTCGAGAGATGGGAGATGGAAATCCTCCCGGGAGAATCGACGTGATCGACATCGACACGGCTCAGACCCTCCTCGATACGGCGGCGGCTTTCGATCTCCCGCCGCGTCAGATCGTCGCTCAGTGGGAAAAGGATCACGGTCGGATTTTTCGTCCGCTCTCGGCGAAATCGCTGACCCTCCTCGCGGAGCGGAATCCGGTCTCCCTGTATGACATCGATTTTATGTTCGGATATGGGGCGAGGGTCAGGCGTCATCTCACGGGAGGAGAGTTCGCGTGATCGCTTTCATGAAAACGCTCGGCGGCGGAACGATCATTCGGAGAGATGTCGTCGAGACCCGGGTCGCCCGGGAGGAACTCGACATCGACAAGTTCAATCCGGAGCGGATATTCGATCCGAGCGAACTCCCGTTTCCCTCGTTTATGCGAGATGCGAACTCCCGTTTCGTGAACTCGTTCCTCCGACATCGTCACTTTTTACTCCGGGTCGAGAACGGGATCGCGGCGGAGGCGGTCGTCCCGATCTTACAGGCTCTCAATCAGGTCAAGGAGAGGCTCCTCGATCAGGCGGCTCGACCGCTCTCGGATCTCTCACAGAGGCGGATGTCAACGCTCGTCGATCAACTCAACTCGCTCGTCGGGTTCGGTTACGGTCAGACGGCGGAGGTCATCAACGAACGGCTCCGGGGCGTCATCACGAAAGAACATCAGATCCTCTCGAATCAGTTCAACGAGATCCTCCCGCCGACGCATATCCCGACCGACCTCTCGTTCCCTGACGCCCGGGCGATCAATCGGATGATTACTCAACCGCTCGGCGGGGCGAACTGGGCGGCGAGACTTCAAAGATCATACGGCGACTCGATCACGACGATGCAATCGCTCTTGACGACCGGGATCGCCCTCGGCGAGAACCCGAGGCGGACGGCTCAAAAGATCCGGAAAGAGATCGGAAACCTCTCGCGTTATCAGGTCGAACGGATCGCCCGGACCGAGGTTCAACGGGTCTCGAACGACGTCGCCCTCGGGATATACGATCAGAACCGGGACATCCTGAAAGGCGTCCGCTCGGTCGAGACGCTCGACGGGAGGACGTGTCTCCTCTGTGCGAACCTTGACGGGCGAGTATGGGATCTCGACGACAAGAACCGTCCTCATTATCCGGTACATCCTTTTTGTCGAGGGTTCCTGTCCCCGGTCACGAAATCAATCGACGAACTACACGACGACGGGATCATCGACAAGGCGGAGGTCCCGGATCGGCTCAGGAAATCCCTTACAGGAAAGATCCCCGCTCGAATCGATTATCCGGCATGGTTCGCCCGTCAGGATGCGGCGTTTCAACTCGACGTACTCGGACCGAAAAAATACCGATTATTCAAGGCGGGAAAAATGGGGATCAGGGATTTTTCCGACATCAAGACCCTCCGGATCTTGAGGATTGATGAACTCCCCGTCATCCCGGGAGACCTCCCCGATATTGATCTCCCCGAGGTCCCCGATCCTCCTCCGCCTCCTCCTCCGCCTCCGCCGATCACGACTCAGGTCAAGGACAAACTCCGGCAGATCGACCGGAAGTTCGACGACAAGGTCACGAAACTCGCTCAAGAACTCCCCGAGGTTGATCAAAAATTAATGGACATCCGTTCCGCCGAACTGGACCTCGTCAACCGTCACGCGATGCTTGACAGGTCGATGAGACCGGAGCGTCTCGCGATCCGTCAGAAACTTGAGGATCTCAAGGGTCAGAAAGCCGTCCTCGGAAAACAACGGGATCGGATCATGAAAGAGACCGGGGAGATCGAGACACTCCGGAGAGACGAGTTCCTCGATGCGATCAAGCCGGAGGACGGTCTCACGACGAAATTTCACCGGGGACCGATCTCGTATACTCAAGAGAATTTCGGAATCGGAAAGCCGGACAAAACTCACTCGTTCAAGAGCGTCAATATCCCCGAGGGATTCACACTCAACGGGAAATTCGAGTTCTCGGGAAAAACGGGGAACATCATCTCAAGCGTCAAGTGGAAAAAAGCCGAGATCGAATATGTCGGGCGGAGGTTCGCTGAGTTCCGCTCGTTCTTTTCCGAAAAGACCGGGGTCAAGTTCATGTCGGCTCTCGGGTTCAAAAAGATGGGAAAGAGTTTTCGCGCTCACTACAGGCGGAGCGACCGGACCGTCACGACCTCCTCCCGGGACGTCGCCCCGGGCGGCGACGGTCAAGTCCTGTTTCATGAGATAGGTCATCACGTCGAATATGAGGACCCGAAAATATGGGCGAAAATTAAGAAATTTTACGCGGAGCGGACGGCGGGAGAGTCCTTTCAGAAACTCCGGGACCTCCGTCCGGGATGGGGCTATAAGTCGAACGAGATCACGAAACAGGACAAGTTTTTCGACCCTTACGTCGGGCGATTCTATGACGACGGAAACGGCGTTCAGAGGTCGAGCGAGATCCTCACGATGGGCGTTCAAGAGATGTTCGTCAATCCGCTCCGGTTCCTCAATATGGACGAGGGTCATTTCGACCTCATCATCGAGATTTTACACGGAGTCGAATAATGGCATCGATCACACTGTTCGGAATCGAAACGGAGAAATACACGCTCGATCCCTCGGACGTTTTCCGGGGACCGGACGCTCTGACGGGGCGGATTCTCACGGACCGATACCGGAGGCTCCTCCCGGAGGTCTCCGGGGCGGCGGATAAGACGAACGCGGTCCTCGCTCTCATGCGGGACGAATACGAGGAGATCACGGGGATCGAGGAGGACCCTCCGCTCGACGAGGCGGGTCCCGAGGTCGATCATTAAGGGGTCAGGGATGAACGAGGAGAGGACTGTCACGATGATAAGGACGCCGAATATCCCGACGTGGAAAGAACTCGATAGGGTCCTACAGGAGAATAAATTGACGGGGAAAATCACGCTTAACTGTCATCAAGGATCGGTCGTCGAGTTTGAAATCATGCAGAGGTTCAAGGCGGAAAAGGAGGGAAAGGATGAGGACTGACGACGGCGAAATCATCAAGCGTCAGATCGCGGAGACCGAGGACTATGACGGGGCGGATCTCGGAAAGATCGTTGAGATCCGGAAAAAGGTCAACGACATCCTGACGATGTCGATCCCGCTCGATAAGAGGGCGGACCTGATCAAGGAACGGATCGAGGAGATCCCGCTCACTGAGGAGGAGGCTTTTGAACTGGGTCAGGTCGAAAAGAACCTCCGGCTCCGACATCTCCTCCGGAAACGAGCGTCGAAGATTTGACAGACTGACAAAAAAGTATTGACATTTTGTCGAGGACTCATTATCGTGTGAATATCCTCGACGTGTTACCCTATAAAATGGGACACAGAAAGAGCGACACCCGCTCGGACTGTGTCCTTTTTTTTTGTCCGAAAACCCCGGGAGGCTCAGAATGGAACGAGAACTATTTGAGATGACGACGGATAAGGCTTTCCCGGACATCTCTATCGACAGGGACAACGCTATAATCAGAGGAATGACGCTCCTCGGGCGGACCTCACAGAACGGTCGAGTATACTCGGAAAAGGCGATTGAGTCGGCGATGCGGCTATATGCCGGGGCGTCATATTACATCGATCATCCGACGCCGACCGAGGAGAAGGAACGGTTCAACGGACGCTCGATCCGGGACCTCGCCGGAAAGATTATCCCCGAGTCGGTCAAGCGGGGAGCGGACGGAATGGTTCGAGGCGATGTACAACTCATCAAGGGTGATCCGATCACGGACAAGGTCCTCGCAATCGCTGAACAAATGCCGGATCGAGCGGGGAACTCTCATCGGGTCATCGCGACGATGTCGCAGGGTAACGAGGGGACCGAGTCAGTCGATGACGTCGTTCATGTCTACGGGGTCGAACTTGTGACCGATCCGGCGACGACCCGGGGACTGTTCGAGTCAAAACAAACTCCCGGACGGGAGGAGGAGGGAATCATGACGTTGAAAGAACTCCGGGAGAAACACCCGGACCTCGTCACGCAGTTGATCAAGGAGGAGAACGACAAGTCTGACACGGCGGCGGTCAT
>Ga0180438_10011958_pt1 | contig 10394 bp, 7 predicted proteins | sample SS_ome_12_FD_132455 | JGI IMG/M metagenome (GOLD analysis project Ga0180438, IMG submission 132455) | Hypersaline lake sediment archaeal communities from the Salton Sea, California, USA - SS_3_D_2 metaG | ecosystem: Environmental > Aquatic > Non-marine Saline and Alkaline > Hypersaline >... | reverse complement strand
TACCGGCGATCCATACAAGTCAAAGTTTACTATACCGACGGTGGAGCGTATCGTCTTCCGAACCGGAACGTGGCGGATGAAGGACTTCAGCAGGTACGGATTCAGCGCCAACGATTTTCGCAAGAATGAGCCGGACCTGGCCGGCGCTGATGAAGCTGTTGATAACGCTGTTTTCGACATTGATAATTTCCGGACTGTCACGCGAAAGCCTGCAGGGTAAATGGAAATACCCGGCCTGCTCCGGCCGGGCAGCAGCCAACACAACTTCAGAAACCAATAGGTACGCGAGGCCGAAACGTGAAAGATGAAGACCAGGATGCTGGAAAGGGTAAGGATACTGTGTCGAAACACTTTTGCAGCCCACAGGAGCTGCTGATTTGACCCATACAACGATACTGCAACCGAGAGGTCGTGTATCGCACCAACCAACAAAGAACCTCTATTCATAAGGTAAGTAATATCACAGACTTAAAGAATGCGCAGGAAGAGCAAATACTTTCAATGACCTCTGCCCGCACCGTAGCCTGTCGTGTGAATTTCACTGAAGAGCCGGCGCCGGTACAGTGATGGATCGGAGGTTCAACTTCCCGAGCAAAAATGCCTTTGCTCCCGAGTCTTCTTTTTGATAGATGATTATGTTTGCTCAATCATAGCTGCCGAACTCCCTGATGGTATCGAACATGGCGAGAACGTTTTCAAGGGGGGTCTCTTCGAGAATTGTATCGTGACTGGCACCGGCGATATATCCGCCGCCGGCTTTCATAATCTCGAGTACCTCGCGTGTTTTTTGCCGAACGGTGTGCGGATTTCCTCCGATAAGCACATGGTGTGAGTCAATGGCGCCGTTGAATACCATCTTGTCGCCGAAATCGCTTTTCAACGTCGCAAGGTCCATACCACGACAGCAGGGCTGCACAGCGTGAAGTGCATCGAGACCGGCCTCGATAAGCAGCGGTATCAGTTCGGCAAAACCTCCGCAGCAATGGAGCTGCACCTTCAGGTTGTAAGCGTGGCCAAGGTCGATGAGCCGCTTCAGATGCGGCAGAACAAACCGACTAAAAAGCTTCGGTCCCAACAGGGGGCCTGTCATGCTTCCGAAGTCGTTCCCCATAAAAAATATGTCGATGGCATCGGCGGCCGCATCGAATATCCGTCGGCCGACCTCGGCATAATAGTCAACAAGATGCTTCATCACCGCGTCAATCAACTCCGGTTCGGAATACATCTTGACGTAAAGCTCCTCCATCCCCAACAAATCGATGGCATCGTGCCAGAAGGGCGACCAGTCCCCACCTAAGATTGCATATTCTCGACCGTAGGCCAGGGCCTCATCCCGGATAGCCGAGGCATCCATCCATTTCGGGTCCGGCCAATCGTAATCGTGAACATCTTTAAGACTCGCCTGTGCGAGTGGGTGACTTGTAGGTTGACCGTACCCCATTCCACGGCGTTCAACACCGAATACGGTCCGGGACGTTACTCTGTCGGAAAGTTCGAAGTTTGGGCCCGCATATTTCGCAAAGACGCGTCTGAAATCATCCCCGAACCGAATGCGCAGTGCCTCGTCGTCCAGTGCCAGCTCGTTTTTTGCTTTTTGCCAGAACTCCACCGAAGCACCGCACCAGATTGGGACACGGTCGGGCTCCTGGTGTTCAAATGTGGTGAGGACACGCTCTCTCGAAGTCATCCTTTCCCTGGTTGTCATATTCCCGGCTCCAATAGCCGCTCAACCCAGATCGGGCAGGTCAAATTCGCCCAGATCAAGAGGGTACTTCCCGTATTCTCTGACGAGTTTGATAACATAATCGTAGTTCGTTCCGGAAACATCGCTGGGTATCGAATGGTCTGACTGGAAAATATACCCGCCACCCTTTGCGGCATTAAGCTTGGTAAGCACGACCTGTCGCAGCCGGTCTTCGGTCGCATTTGCCCAGGTGATTACATCCATATTTCCGCAGAATCCCAATCGGTGACCAAGGCGGCGCCGCAGATTTACCACGTCGAGGCCGGCCTTTGCTTCCAGCGGATTGAGCGAATCAATCCCAGCCTCGATGAGGTCCTCAAGAATTTCGGTGACGTTGCCGCAACCGTGATAGATAACCGGCAGATTGTGCCGGTGGCAGGTCGCTGCAATTGCCGTCACTACCGGCTTGAAGTACCAGCGCCAATAGTCGGGAGAAAAGAACATTGATTTGGTATAGGCAACGTCGCCCCAAACAACCATTCCGTCGATCAGCCCGTCGGCGGCTTCGACCTGTGCCTTTGTGCATTCGACGTAGAATTGTCCAATTCGCTCTATAATTTTGCCGAGTCTCTCGGGGTACATACCCACCCACAGCAGGGTATTTGCCTGTCCGATAAGTCGCGTCAGACATTCCGAGCATTCGGTAATGCTCCCAAACACCGGATAATCTCTTCGCAGCGCCTTGACTGTTTCAATCCACGGCGGCGAATTCCGCTGGAAAGTGTCGCCCACACCGGCAATTTGATTGTCACCGGCCTCGAAATAACGCCTTCGGTCGTGTGGATCACCGAATTCAAACTGTTCGAGCTTTTCGATAGTATCGATGTCCCAACTCACGAATTCAGGCATCGGAAAGGCAAACTTCTTTCTGATTACGGCGCCAAAGCCGGTCTTTACAACTACTTGTTCCCTATTCTCTTCGAGTATCTCAAACTTTTTGACGTGCGGATCCATATTGGGTATCGTCACAATCCAGTCAAGGTCGTAAAAGCTGTAGATATCCGTATCGTCAGGAAGATTCAGGTCCTTGCACCAACGTTCGACAAAACTCGACCAGAAGAACTCACCGATGGGGACGCGGTCCGCTTCTTCGTGACGCAGCGTTTTCATCATCCGTTCGAGTTTCTTGAGACAGTTGGCCGTTCGTTCCACGGCGCTACATCCTCTTTACCTTGGCAGAGTTCATTATCAACGTTATCTAATCTATGTGAAAAACTTCTTCCATAGCAGCCCACCACTCGCCCTTGGCGCAGCTGTCCAGCGGCTCCTGGCAGGGCTTACAGACGTCCCACCATTTTTGTGTCATGAGGTCGGCCGCCATTTTTGCCATGTCCTCATCGAAATCGCTGCCGGTATATTCGAGGTAACCAAACAAAAATCCGTCCTTGTGATAAATCGAATAATTACAGATATTACACCGCTTTATCATATCCAGAACCTCAGGCCAGACCGCCGCATGAAGCTGCTTGTATTCTTCGAACTTCTCAGGCCTGACCTTAATCAACATCCCGTAACGCTTCATACTAACCACCTCTTACATCTTAAGAACCGTCTCTTTAATCGTTACTGCCACACAACAGCCAGCATTATCCGATGAATACAGCCGGGATTCAAGTCCGTTCGCCCCTTGATTTGTGCGGCAGTAAACTTATAATGCTTCAGAACGCCAAAACGGCTCGTTCTGCCTTTGGAAGAACCAGAATCGAAGGAGTCTCACATTGACAATTTCCAGCACGAAACAAGCAAAGCCCCTCCTTCAGATGACAGGCGTAAGTAAGGATTTTGTCGGCGTACGCGCCCTTGATGACGTTGATTTCGACGTGCGTCCGGGTGAAGTTCACGCATTGATAGGCGAAAACGGCGCAGGTAAATCAACACTTGTTAACGTACTGGCCGGACGTTTCACCGACTACAGAGGCACGATTGTCTTCGAAGGAAAACACGTCAGACTTGCCAATCCCCGCCAGGCACGCAAAATGGGTATCGCCGTCATATACCAGGACTTAAGCGTGCTTGCTAATTTTACCGTTGCCGAGAATATCATGCTCGGCGACGAGAAAGCTTCGCGGTACCTGCGCAAAATGGACCGCGCCTCAATTCGAGCTTGTGCCTGTGAGGTGATAGATTATCTGAACTTCGATCTGGACCCCGACAGACGCGTCGCCGACCTTGGCAGGGCGCGCCGCTGCATGGTTGAAATAGCCGCTGCGATCCGTCGCAACGTCAAGCTAATTATTTTCGACGAGCCAACCGCGTGCCTGGCAAGTGGGGACGTCGACAAGCTCTTTGGAGTGATAAGGGACCTCTGCAACCGAGGACTTGGAGTAATTTACATTTCACATCGCATTGCGGAGTTGCCCGTAATCGCCGACCGTGTCACCGTCCTGCGTGATGCAAGGGTTGTCGGCACAAGAGAAATCGCCGACTGTAAAATAGCCCACCTGACTCGAATGATGCTCGGACACGAACTGAAGGAGGTCTTCCCCATCAAAACAAACCGCCCGGGCAAAGTCATCCTGAAGGTAAAACAGCTCACACGTGCCGGTGTATTCGAGGACATCAGCTTCCAGTTGCGTGAAGGTGAAGTTCTTGGCATCGCCGGGCTTGTGGGCTCGGGAAGAACCGAGATCGCGCGCGCGATCTTTGGCGCGGATAAATCGGCCGGGACGGTTGAGATTGGGGATACCGTACTCGAAAAACGCCTCCCGCCTTTGTCCCGAAATGTCGGCATAGCTATGGTCCCTGAGAACCGCCAGACCGAGGGCAAAATTACTCAAAGGACGGTTTCTGAAAATATCAATATCACTATCCTTGATCGTCTCTCGCGCAGGTTCGGTTTTCTGCGGCCAAGAGACTGCACACGCCAGACCTGTCGCATGATCAAGCGGCTAAATATAGAGCCTCCCGCACCTGGCCGGAACATCCGGAATCTCAGCGGAGGAAATCAGCAGAAGGTCATCATTGCACGCTGGCTCGCCGCCGAATCAAGGGTAATTATATTCGACGAACCCACACAGGGCATCGACGTCGGAACCAAGGCACAACTCTATAAACTCATTATTGAACTTGCATCCAAGGGACACGCCATCATCCTTATCAGTTCGGAAATGCTGGAAATCGCAAAGTTGGCCGACCGCATCCTGATCATCCAAAATGGCCGACTTGTTCAGCAATTAAGCGGGCCGCTGGACGACGAAACACAATTAATAGACGCGTGCTATTCGAGAGGAAAGTCTAAATGACGGACCGCGAAAAAGACAGACTCTTGAATGCCGTCGGCAGCCGCATTTCCCTGAGAAGGTTGCAACGCGCTTCAATACTTATTCTGTTGTTCGTACTCGGGGCCGTCGCTTCGGCAAAAAGTCCGACGTTCCTGACGTGGTACAATCTCGTTGATAATCTCTTTACCAATGCCGCGGCTGTCGGTATCATTGCCCTCGGGATGACCTTCGTAATGATAGCGGGCGGATTTGATCTTTCCGTAGCCGCCAACACCGCCGTTTGCAGCATAGTACTCGTACTGACAGTAAACGCACTTCTGCCGTGTGGGCCGCTCGCCGCGGTGATAGTAGCGCTGATGCTGACCGCAATTGTCGGAATCGCACTCGGTGCGATAAACGGAACGCTGGTCGCATACGTCGGCGTCAATCCTTTTGTTGTTACGCTCAGCACCATGTTCGTCTTCAGGGGTTTCGGGCTTATCCTCACACAGGGCGGGCAGTCCATGCAGATTGCCAGTCTCACACTGCGCAGACAATTCACCGATTGGCTCTACGATTTCAAGTGTCCATTTCTTGGGGCAGAATATCAAATATCTATGCCGATTATTGTTTTTATCGCACTTTTTTTAATCGGCTTCTATCTGCTCAGGCTGACGCGTTTCGGACACTACATCTATGCCATAGGCGGTAACGAACAGGCGGCATGGCTCGCCGGAGTAAACACCAGACTTATAAAGGCCTGCACCTATATGCTCTGCGGCTTTACGTGTGCGGTCGCCGGAGCACTGTTTCTTGCCAATGCCACCACAGCCGAGGCAACAAGCCATATGGGTAAGGAACTCGACGTAATTGCCGCTGTTATCGTAGGCGGCACGCCGCTGGGCGGGGGCAGCGGCGGTCTGGTCCTGACACTTATTGGTCTTATACTTCTTAAGGTAATCGAAAACCTCCTTACCCAGTTTAATGTCGGCGCCGAATATCGCCCCGTTGTCACCGGCTTGATTATTCTGGTCGTAGTGACAATAGACGTTTTGGTAAACAAAAAAACAAGACAATAGACTGTAAAGGGAAATGATACGTGAATATAAACAAATCAACGCGGTTCGCAGCATTGGTCCTGCTCGCGGTGCTTGTGCTGCCGATGCTTGGCTGTCGTGACCGCGGGACCCGAAACCGACAGGTAGGATTTTTGATTACGCTGGACCATCCATACTGGCACAACATGCGTCTCGGCGCCGAAGACCAGGGAAAGAAACTCGGCGTCGATGTCACCGTCCTCAACGCGAGAGAGGACCCAGTCCTGCAAATCGAGCAAATAAAGGAAATGATTGCAAAGCGCGTGGACATTGTCTGCCTGGCGCCAATGAAGAAAGAGCCGCTTGTCCGGGGCGTGCAAATGCTCAACGAAGCTAATATCCCGGTTATTATTGTTAATCGAGAGATTGGCGAAGGTTGCAGCTATGTTTGCTTCGTCGGCACGGATACTTATTCGGGGGCGGTAACTTCCGCGAAGATATTGGCCGAAGCAATGGGAGGCAAAGGGCGCATCGTCGAATTCCACCAGCACCTCGGAAGCGGCCCGGAGCTCGCCCGAAGCCGGGCCCTTCGGGACGTCCTCAAGGATTATCCCGCCATAGAACCTGTCGCACGCATCCCGCATCGCGGTGACCGCGATTTCGTCAAGACCCAAATGCAGACCCTCCTTCAGAAATTTCCTGATATGGCAGGTGTTTACGCCCACGGTGACAACTTCGCCATTGCAGCGGCGCAGGTCTGCGTAAATTCAGGACGAACCGACATCAAAGTAGTTGGAATGGGCGGCAGCCAGGAAGCCATCGAGGCTGTAAAAGACGGTCTTATTACCGGGACCAGTTACCAGCAGCCGGAGCAGGAAGGAAGGCTCGCAATTGAGCTTGCAGTAAAATATCTAAATGGCGAAACGCTTGAAAAAGCATATCCAATCGAGTGCCCACCCATAACAAGAGATAACGCCCACAGATTCAAAGGCCAGTTCTGACAATCCTTAACTCAGTAAACCGGGATTTGTTATGAAGAAGTCAGCTGCATTAATGGTGTTGAATGTGTCTTTAATGCTCTGTGTCTCAGTTTACGGCACCAGTTATAAAGACATGCTCGAAAAATACAATGTGATCTGGCATTCTCAGAGTGAGAAGTCGCCGGATTCAATGCCTGTCGGAGGCGGTGACATCGGTCTCAACGTATGGGTCGAGGAAAACGAGCTGCTGTTTTACATAGGGCGAAGCGGAACGTTTGACGAAAACAACCAGATGCTCAAGCTCGGCCGGGTGCGAATCAAGGTTACTCCGAATCCCTTCAGTGAAGACGGAGAATTCCGGCAGGAGCTGAAGCTGCGGCAGGGCTATATTGAAATCAGCGGCAGGAATCCCGGCACGGTCTCAGCAGCAATCAAGATATGGGTGGAGGTGTTCAGGCCGGTGATTCATGTCGAGCTTGACAGTGACACGCCTGTTGTTATGGAGGCCCAATACGAGTGCTGGCGAACAGCCCCCCGAGAGTTGCAGGACGGAAAAGTCCATCGTACTTCCTGCTTTAGTATGGTGGGATACCCTGGCAAAGTCGTGACTTATCCGGACCAGGTCGCTTTTGACGGCAATGGTGTCCTTTGGTACCATCGCAACAACAATGATGATCTGGTTTTTGACAAGGACGTGTACGAGCAGGGTCTTGACGAGGTCAAAGACCAGCTATGGAATCCGCTTAAAGACATGATTTTCGGCGGACTGATGGGCGGTGCGGGGATGGTTCCAGCCGGCACTTCAAACGGTCGTTACGTGGACACGGATTTTAAGGCGTGGAAGCTTCGCAGCAGCAAGCCCATAAGAACACATGAGCTGATACTATTCCTTCATACCGCCCAGACGGCGTTGGTGGATGACTGGAAAAACCAATTGAATCAACTGACAGCCGCCGCCGAGCCGGACAGGGCAAAGCCGTTCAAGAAGAACCTGGCCTGGTGGGCGGGTTTCTGGGAGCGAAGCCATATTGTGCTCAATCCGGACGAGCCGGATGCGAACGATAAGGTCTGGCAAATTGGCCGAAACTATCAGCTTTTCCGCTATATCTTGGGCTGCAATGCGTATGGTGAGTATCCAAGCAAGTTCAACGGTAGCCTCTTTACCACCGACCCCGGCTTTATGGGCGGCAAGTATGGCAAGGGCGAGACACCGGACTTTCGAGCGTGGGGAGGGGGCAGCTTCACCGCGCAGAACCAGCGGCTGGTTTACTGGCCGATGCTAAAGAGCGGGGACTTTGACATGATGCCGTCACAGTTTGATTTCTACCGCCGGGCACTCGGCGCGGCGGAAATCAGAACGAAGGTGTACTGGGGACATCAAGGCTGCTCATTCACGGAGCAGATTGAGCAATTCGGCCTGCCCATCGGTTCGCATTATGGGTGGACGGGGTCGTCAATCCCGAGGCGCAATCGCCCGGAGGACTTCGAATTCGGTGTTCAGGTCAACACATCATGCCGGTATGAATTCGTTCATCAACTGGACTTTGCGTACATGATTCTCGAATACTTTCGTTTTTCCGACAGGGACATCGCCGGCTACATGCCTTTTATCGAGAGCGCCGTGACATTCTACGATCAGCATTATCAGTTTCGCTGCAAACAGCTCACGGGCAAGCAGCTGGACGAGAACGGGCACTTGGTGATTTGTCCTTCGACCGGCGGTGAATCTTTTGTCGGCGCGAAAAATCCTGCTGACTCTATCGCTGGACTAAAGGCGGTGCTCTCGCGGATGCTCGAGCTTCCGGAGCGCTATGCGCGGCCCGAGAAAAAACGTCAGTGGCGGGTGATGCTCGAACGTGTTCCACCGCTGCCGTTGAGAAAAGTAAACGGCCGGAAGATTCTATCTCCGGCAGTATCGTGGACGAAGTTTCAGTGCGGTGAAATCACGCAACTGTACTCGGTATTTCCGTTCGGATTGTACGGCATCGGCAGGCCCGATTTGAAACTGGCAGTAGATACCTGGCAATACGATGACCTCTTAGGTGACCGGGATACTGATGAGGACCTGCGAGCCGGACCAAGAAACTATATCTGCTGGTATCAGGGCCCCATATTCACCGCCCGGCTTGGGCTTACAGATGAGGCTAAAGACTACGCCGTCAGGAAGCTGACGCATCAATCCCGGCGCTATCCCGCGTTCTGGATAAGCCCGGGGTTCGATCAGGAACCGGATGTCGACCACGGCGGGGCCGGAATAATCGCGCTGCAGGAGATGCTCATGCAGACGGTCGGTCGTAAGATATATCTGTTGCCGGCCTGGCCGAAGGACTGGGACGTGACATTCAAGCTTCATGCACCTTATCAAACGGTAGTTGAATGTGTGTATCGCAACGGGAAGATAGAAATCTTGAAGACCACCCCAGCAGAACGTGCAGCAGATGTCGCGGTCATGACCAGATAATCCAACATTTGTTCAGGCCCTTTTGGGATAACAACTTCGACCAGTTGATTAAAATATAGCTGTTCTGCGTTTTCGTCCTCCACCGGACAAAACCATAGATTGCTCCGGCCATATACTAATTCTGGAATCATAAATATTTGTCTGCAGCGATTCATGTGCAAACTTGCTCAAAATGCTCAGCCCGTTCTCAGTGGGACTTAGGCTGGTTTCCATAAACTCAGACACTGAAGCATACTGATAACGTCAGACTATAACGTTACATGCAGGCTGGCCTGAACTGATTGCCGTGGAAGACCTTTGGCAGGTAAAGGGTGGAGCGAGACTGCCGCGGGGCTGTAACCAGACTGCAGCCGGAGTGTTTGATAACATGCAAGATGCCAGCGAACTGAATCTGTAGGGTCGCTACATTCAAAGACTTGAGGAATCCACAGAAAACGCAGGCCTTCAATCTTTCTTCCTGCTGTGCCGGGTCTCCGGGTTCAGGCTGACTGTTTGGGTATTGAGTGGTTGCCTGATGTTATTTCAATCCTATCGCTTTTGAGGCTCAACGGCCTCAAGACTGATTTTCGTTATTTTATTGTGACTGAACCATTGTTGGTTTCCAGATGCAATCTGCCCTCGCCGGTGCCGATAGCCCCCTGCAGTTTTGTTCTGCTCAGCTTTCCCGACAGAGTTATCGGCAGCTTGGTGCTTATCGTTCCGTTGCTCGTAGAGACGTCGGCCCTGGCCGAATAGTGGGGCGGGGCGGCAAATTCGACACTGCCGTTATACGTGACAATCGACACGTCGCACACGGCCGGGGCGCTTTGCGAGTATGCCGCTCGCACGTTGCCGTTGTAGGTCTTGAGTTGTATGTCACCTGAAACCTTCTCGCAGATAATGGAGCCGTTGTGTGTTTGTAATTTTGTGGCGCCGACGACCCGCGATGCCCTTACTTTTCCGTTGTGCGTTGTCGCGTCAATCCGGCCCCTC
>Ga0180438_10011956_pt1 | contig 10394 bp, 10 predicted proteins | sample SS_ome_12_FD_132455 | JGI IMG/M metagenome (GOLD analysis project Ga0180438, IMG submission 132455) | Hypersaline lake sediment archaeal communities from the Salton Sea, California, USA - SS_3_D_2 metaG | ecosystem: Environmental > Aquatic > Non-marine Saline and Alkaline > Hypersaline >... | reverse complement strand
TCCTATAGTAGTAACTCAATACAAAAAAAGTATCTAAGGCGCGAAATAGTAAAAACATTTGGTCATGCAAAAAGAAAAAATAGAAAGCTATATGCTATGCTTAGAAATATAGAAATTGTTTGGGGTGATTTGAAAAACATTTCTGGCAAAAAAAGACGTGAAAGTTTAGAATCTGCGGTTGTAGGAAAAATAATAAATTTTACTGGTTCGGATACATTTAGAAAGAAAAAAGTTTATTTCTCGTAAAAGAAAATAGCAATTCATTCATTTTTACCCAACAACGGATATTCTTTAAATCCGACTAATTGACATTCTGGTTGTGGAATGATTCTAAACTTGTTTTGTACCATTTCTTGCATAGAGCGTGCTAAATCAATTATGTCTTGCGACGTTGTTTCATGATTGCTTACAATCATGTTTGCGTGTTTATGTGAAACAATAGCGCCACCGACTTTCAGGTTTCCCTTCACACCAAGTTTGTCAAGATAGTATCCGACGTAAATCATTTTTTTGTTTGTTCCTCCTATTTGTAGATTAACTTCGTTATCGAAAAAATTTCTAAAAAAACTTCCACAGGTATTTGAAGTTGGGTATCTTGCATTTCTGTGTCTGATTATTTCTGCTCTACGACCCTTGGCATATGCAGTTTGATTGCTGTTTGTTTTTTTAAGCAAAAATGATGCATCGATAAGAAAATGTTTTTTTAGCATCAATTTTGATTTATCGTAACCAAAGTCAAACCAGTTTTTATCGACCGTTTTTATTTCTGCTGTATGTCTATCTATAATAGTAGCTTCAATCAAAAAATTACTTAAAAAATGCTTAAAATAGTGGATGTTTATATAAACTGAGCCACCTACGGTTCCAGGTATTCCGCTAAATTCTTCAAGTCCTACCAGGTTGTTTTCAAGACAATATTCTATTACGGTATCTATCGATAAGCCTGTCCCAGCGTCAACTTGTGCATAGTTTGCATCAATTGTTTTGTGAGAAATGGTGGTAATGTTGGGTCGGATGACGAGTCCGTTAAATCCGGAGTCGCTGATCAAAATATTTGCCCCTTGGCCCAAGATAAAAATATCTAAATTGTATTTTTGGGAATGTTGAATTGCTTTTGCAAATTCGATTTCGCTTGTGGGAGCGGCATACCATGTTGCCGGGCCGCCGGTCTTGAACCAATTTTTATCATGTAAGCTTATATTTTTTTTGATTTTCATTTGGGGACTTTTTTTCTATTTCTTGTTATAATATATGACTATAAAATATACTATTCCTAGATCTTTTTGCAAAAAATGAGGTGAATGTGAATAAACCAAAAGGAATCCTTGAATCTATGTTTGGGTCTCTTTGGCTCGCAAATATGGCCGAAGAAAAAAATTCAACCAATGAGCAAATTGAGTCATTGGTACATCTGGCCTTTTCTTATTACGAAAATGGGAAAAGTGATGATGCAATCAACTATTTTAAAAAAGCATTGAAAATAAAAAAGAGAGCTGATTTATACAACAATATTGGTTTTGTTTATGTCAATGAAGATGAGAGTGGAAAAGCGGCAAATGCCTTTAAAAATTCTTTGGGTATTGATCCTGGTTTTCTTCCGGCCTTTTACAATCTTGGTGTAGCTATGTATCACGAAAAAGCTTACGATAGTGCGATTAAAATTTTTGAGAGAATTATTAAAGTTCCTAATATTGAAAAACATATGCTTGTGACAGCTCACAATGATAAAGGGTGCGCTTATCTTAGAAAAGAGCAATATGTGGAGGCGATCAAATCCTTTGAAACGGCCGTTGTTTTGGATGATAAGTTTGCACGGGGTTATGTCAATATTGCAAATGCTTATGTTCACCAAGGAAAAATAGATGAAGCGAGAGCTAAATATAACAAAGCTCTAAAGATTGATGTGGATTGCGCAGCTGCATACAATGGACTAGGCGCAATTTGCATGAATGGGAATGATTTTATTGGTGCGAAAAAATATTTTGATCAGGCATTAGAAAAAAATAAATATTGCTATGCTGCTTATGCAAATAAAGTGATTTTAAAAAACTCTTCCCCTGAAAAATAGTTGCTTGCCTACTCCGTTCCAAAATAGCGGTCGCCAAAATCGCCCAAGCCGGGAACAATAAATTTTTGTTTGTTCAGTTTTTCATCGATTGCGGCGGTTAAGATTGTGATGTTAGGAAATTGGGACTTAACTGTATCAACTCCTTCTTGAGAACAGATAATTGAAGCAAAAATGATATCTTCTTCTTTCACACCCATTGTTTTTACAATTTTTAATGTTTCTATTCCGGTTCCACCAGTTGCGATCATAGGATCAAGAATTATTATTTTTGTTGGGTGTTTTATTGGTGGAATATTGTTGTAATACAAATGTGCTTGGGCTGTTTTTTCATCACGCTTCAACCCAACAACGCCGATGTCTGCATTTTGAAAATAATGTAAAAATGGATGCACCATGATGATTCCAGAACGCAGTATGGGAACAAGTGTTATTGAAGGTTTTATTGTTGTTCCTGTTGATTTTTCTATTGGGGTTTCAATATCTATTGCTTGTGTTTCAATGTACGTCATTGCTTCGTGTGCAAGAATGTGTGAAAGGGTGTGTGCAGCTTTTCTAAATTCTGGCCTTGTTGTTTTTTTATTTCGCAATACTGTTAAAAATATTTTTTTTACTTTTTCCATCTTTTGCCTTTCTGGTAATTTTGATTAAATCTAAAAAAGTTAGAGTTAGAGAGTCAATAGTTAATTTTGTGTCAGGGGAGTTGTGTGGCAATGAAATTCAAAGATCGTAGTGATGCTGGTAAAAAGTTGGTGCCTAAATTGAAAAAATATAAAAATAATCCGGATGCGATTGTTCTTGGTTTACCGCGTGGAGGTGTGGTGACCGCATTTGAGGTTGCAAAAGCGTTGCATTTACCACTCGATATTATTGTGACAAGAAAGATTGCTTCTCCGATGCAACCGGAACTTGCGTTGGGTGCGTTGACCCAAGAAGGAGCTCCAATATTTGACGACAATTTGTTGGCCATGGTAGGTGTTACAAAAGAAAGTTTGCAACCTATTGTGGTAGCTGAAAGAAAAGAGGCTCAAAGAAGACTTGAGCTGTATCGAGGTGATAGACCGCCGTTGGATTTGGAAAATAAAATTGCGATTATTGTTGATGATGGTGTTGCGACTGGAGCCACCATGCGTGCAGCAATTATGTCAGCTAAAAATATGAAAGCTCAAAAAACTGTTGTTGCTGTTCCGGTAAGCCCGCCAGAAACAGTTGAAAAAATAAAAAAGGAGGCTAATGAGGTTATCTGTTTATATGCAAGTGAGGTTTTTTGGGGTGTTGGGCAATTTTATGATCTTTTTTTGCAAACAGAGGATGAGGAGGTGATTGAGTTGTTGGGGCAGGATGAGTTGAGTTGAACCTTTTTTGTGTTTTTCGTATACTGAATAATATTAGTTTGTTATAAGAATAGCCTCAAAAATGTTTGAAAAGTTTGACTCAGAGGAAGATGCCTTCTTCCGCTCATCCTGAGCTTGTCGCGCTCATCCTGAGCTTGTCGCGCTCATCCTGAGCTTGTCGAAGGATGCTTCCTTATAAAGTTTTAGAATTTTAAAATCAAAACTGCTTTTTAAGCAGATATTTAAAGCAATAAAAAATTTTACCAATCCTTCGACAAGCTCAGGATGAGCGGAGGGGGAGGTGCTTGGTTTTAGTTTTGAGCAGGTTTTTTAAGGAGAGCCGAAGGATTCTCTAAAAAAAGATTTTTGTATTAAATTTAATTTAGTCTTCGAGCTTGCGGGCGCTTTGTTTTAACCATTTTTTATGTCGGGCCATAATTATGAAAATATCGTTACGGTGGGTTTTTGATCATATCGATGCGGATTGGAAAAAGGTTAATATTGATCGACTGGTTGATACATTTAACAAAAAGACAGCTGAAATAGAGCATGTGCAAAAAGTAGATTTTGATTTTTCAGATTTTAGTCTCTGTGAGGTAAAAAAGAGAAGTGATGATTCTGTAACCGTTTTTTCTTTCGAATGGTCACAAGAAATGACGCTATCGGCAAGAGATGATACTGTTGTTGGAAATGTTTATCTGATCAAAAAAGAAAACAAATCATATGTGTGGGCAAAGTTAGACGATTTTAATTGCCCGAAAGAAGGTCTTGTCCCGGCAGTTTATTGTGATGAATCATTTTTTGCAGGAGGGTGGAAAAAAACCGTTGAGTCTCATGATTATATTTTGGAAATAGATAACAAATCAATTACTCATAGGCCTGATATGTGGGCTCATCGTGGTTTTGCTCGTGAAATTGCAGCAATTTTAGATCTATCATTTAAGCCAATTGATGGTTTTATTAAAACAGTCGATGTTAAAGAGGTTGATCAGGAGCATAAGGCAAAAAGCAGGGATGAGTTTTTCATAAAAATTGAGAATAAAGAAATAGGAAAAAGATTTGCAGGTCTTTCTTTTTCTCAGATAAAAAACAGGCCATCATCATTGCCGATGGCGTTTCGTTTGATGAAGATTGGTAGCAGGCCGATTGATGCGATTGTTGATTTTACAAACTATGTGATGCTTGATCTTGGTCAGCCAATGCATGCATTTGATGCGAATAAATTGTCAGGCAAAACTATTGTTCCACGATTGGCAAAAAAGGGGGAGAAAATTACCTTGTTGGATGATGACGAGGTAGCGTTAACTTCTAGGGATTATGTGATTGCAGATGGGAAAAAACCGATTGCTTTAGCAGGAGTTATGGGTGGGCAAGAAACAGGCATAAGTCCGGATACGAATGCTATTTTTTTAGAGTCGGCAAATTTTGATGCGTCCACTATTAGATTAACATCGTTGAGAATTGCAAAAAGAACGGAAGCTTCTGCACGATTTGAAAAAAGCCTTGATCCAAATCAAAACGTTGTGGGAATTTTTAGATTTTTAAAACTACTTGAGGATGAGAAGATTGCATACCAATGTTTAGCTCAGATTGCTTCTCTTGGTAAAGAGTTACAGAAACAAGAAATTGTTGTCGCTCACGATTTTATTGAAAAATGTTTGGGCGCAGAAATTGATTATGATTTTATTTTCAAAACATTACAAAAGATCGAATTTTCCGTTGAAAGCCACAAAAAGAACGGAAAGGTCGAATACAAAGTTGCCATTCCCACGTTCCGTTTTACAAAAGATGTGATTATTCAGGAAGATGTTGTCGAAGAAATTGGTAGATTTTTTGGATATGAAAATATTGCATTTCAGTTGCCAAAAAAAATAACAGCGGCACATGATTTGACTCCTGTCTTTCAGATACGAAAAATAAAAAGACATCTGGCATATGGCCTGAAAATGCGTGAAGTGTGCAACTATCCATTCTATGATGAGTCATTTTTAAAAAAGTTACGTTGGGAACCTGTAGATTTTGCACAGGTGGTAAATCCTGAATCGGAAAATGAAAAACGTTTGGCAACATCTTTGATTCCTCATCTGATAAAAAATATCGATCACAATGTTGCGAGGTATGACAAGCTAAGGTTTTTTGAGTGGGGGAGAATATGGAAAAGAAAAAAAGATCAGGTTGTAGAAAAAAAATCTTTGGCTGGAATATTTTTTGATGCAAAGCATATTGATTTTTATTGTGCAAAATTTTGGTTAACTTCGCTCTTTGAGCTTTTGGGCATGGATTGCAAGTGGGAAAAAGTTGACGTCACGTTATTGGAAAATAAATCTCCGTGGTTTTTCCCATATCAAGCGGCAAAAATAGTTTGTGCAGGTAACGAGGTTGGTTTTGCGGGAAAAATGGATCAGGCATTTTTATCACCTCTTGTTGAAGGTGATGCATTTGCCTTTGAACTTGACGGTGATTTTTTGTTGAATTACAAAGCTCCTGAGAAAGTTTGTAAACCATTGTCAAAATATCCAGAAAGCACCAGAGATATCAGTATGTTTGTTCCGTTGACTGTCACGGTAGATGAATTAATAACTAATATAAAATCTTGTGATGATAAAATTGTTGCGGTTCATTTAGTTGATTTTTTTCAAAAAGATGAATGGAAAAATAAAAAATCGTTGACATTTAGATTTATTCTGCAAGATTATACAAAGACGCTACAAAAAGAGGAGGTTGATTCTATTTGCGAAATTGTTGTAAAAAAACTTGAAAAGTTTGGAGCAGCCTTAAGATGAGAAGGTATTCCTCCTTATTTTGGTATGTGACTCTGTTTCTTTCTGTTTTTGCATTGGACAGAGTCACAAAATTTTTTGTTCTAAAATACCAATATTCACATTACCATGTGACATCATTTTTATCGTTTAATATTGTGTTTAACAGGGGATTTTCTTGGGGGATATGTGATTCACAAGATTCTTTTGTCTTTTTTATTGTTAGTGCAACTATTTTTTTGATTACCGTTGGGCTTGGTTTTTTTGCATGGAGGCGATACAGCAAAGGACATATGATTATTGGCGAGACGGTGGCAGTTGCAGGGTCGCTATCGAATATTATTGATAGAATTTTTTATGGTGGAGTGGTTGATTTTATTGTATTGAGTTTTGGCAAATTTTCTTGGCCTATCTTTAATTTTGCTGATTTTTTTATTTTTTTTGGCATTCTGTTGGTTTGTTGTTTTGTTTGGTTTGAAAACAATTAATTGAAGTTTTTACATGATAAAAATAAAACATGGATTAAAAAAGTATTCTACAACTGCTTTCAATTTTATTTCAGATCTGCTTTATCCCAACATCTGTTTTTATTGCAAAGATTTTATTAAAACGAAAGATACGCTTTGTAAGCAATGCTTGGAACTTGTGTGTCCTGTTGTTTCAAAAACAATTTGTGTTACTCCAAAATATTCTGTTAAGGTTTTTGCAATTTCAGATTACAAAGATCCTATTCGTGCATTAATTTTATCAAAAGGATATTCCGATATTGTTACGAGTCGGAGGCTTGGCCAATTGATCTGGGATATGACCTATGTTTCGAATGTTGATTTTGATGTGATTATTCCTATTCCACTTCATTGGAGCAGATTTGCAACTCGTGGTTTTAATCAAGCAAAAGAGATAGCTTCTGTTATTTCTAAAAAAAGTGGAAAGCCAATAAGAGATATTTTAAAAAGAAAAAAGATGACTAAGCGGCAGTCTGGGCTTACTGCAAAGAAGCGAATTGAAAATCTTGCAAAGGCATTTGCATTACGGGGTAATGCTAGTGAGCTTGCGGATTATAGAGGAAAGAATCTTTTGCTTGTTGATGATCTTATGACTACTGGTTCTACCATGCTCGTGGCAGCGAGAACGTTGGTAGCATTGCATCCCGGATCAATAACAGCTGCTGTTGCGTCTCGTGTGGTTTAATGCTAGATTGTTTTTTGTCTAAATTTGCATTTGATTATATTTTATGGAATGGTAAAATTGCTTAAGCAAACCTTTTTGGGTGTAAGTTGAGTGTTGTATTTTTTAACCAAAAACAAATTTTAAAGGGTGGATATGAAGGTTGGTAGAGTAAAAAACAAAAATCTTCGACTTTTTTTGATGTTGTCAGGAGTAGTACTATTTTCTGGGTGTAAATGGTTTGGTGTTGACAGGGCTGAGCCGCCAAGAGTTGCCGATGGGATAGCGATGCCTACAATACCTGGTCAAACGACTGATCTTCCGAAAGGGATGCTTGCGGTGTGGGGAGATGGCACCCCAATGGTGACGGAAAAAGAATTTGATGCCAGGCTTGAGATGATAATGAAACAAAAACCTGAGTTAAAGGATATGCAAGAGGCGTTTATGCCGATGTTGAAAGCACAGCTATTTACAGGTTTGGTTTATACAAAAGTGATTGATAAATGGATAAAAGAAAATAAAATTGACCAGTCGCAAGAATATAAACAGATGTTTGATCAATTTCTAGAGGAAGTTAAAATACATGTCAATACCAACTTTTTCTCGAAGGAGATTGTAGTTGAACCGTCAAAAGCAGATTTGAAAGATTATTACGAAAAAAATAAAGATCAGATAGCCTTAATTTCCCGTGGTGGGGTAAAGGCTATGGGTGTGAAGTTTGAAGATGAAAAGTCTGCTAATGAATTTTTACAAAAGGCTCAAGCAAAGGGCGCAGATTTTGCTAAACTTGTCGAAGCTGATCCTGTGTTAAAAGCGAATATGCAGGATTTCCATCTTGTAAATAGGCAAAGTCGTGGTATTGACAGGGTTTTAGTTAAGAAGATTTCAGAGATTAAGGACTTTCCATCTGTAGAAATATTCAAGATAGGTGACAAGGCATTCTGGGTTGTGAGTGCTTCTGGTAAGGAAGAGGCTGCGTATCAACCATATTCTGAAGTGAAAGATAATATTTACAATACGGTAAAACAGATAAAACAAGGGGAAGCTACCCAAAAGAAACTTGATGAGCTAAAAACAAAATATGGCGTAAGGGTGAAAGAAAAGGCATTCATGCCGCCGGCTCCTCCGAAGGATGCCGCTATGCCTCTACCAGCTCCTGCCGAGGAGACTAAAAAGAAAAAGGGAAAAAGAGGCAAAAAGGTAGCTGATGCTCAGGATACTAAGCCATTGGCGCCTGCGACAAAGGCTGCGTAATTTTAAATTGTTGTTTGCATAAATTAAAGGGGAATTTCCTTGATAAAAGGTAGATTCCCCTTTAATTTTATTCTTAATATTGTAAGGTATTTTACATTCTTTATTTTTTCATGTGGTGTATATATGACAAAAAAACGTATCTTATTTTTTCTATTTTTTCTTAGCGGTCCATTAAGTCTGTTTTCTAAAGATCTGTTTTTAATCGATAAAATTGAAAAGGTAATTTACCCGCCGCATGGGGTTGATTTTAAAGAGACGGTTGTGATTACCAAATCCGAGATTGGTATGCCTAGTTTAGACGGGACAGTAAAAACAAGAGATGATATTATTTTAGAATGGCTCATATATCTCGATGGGAAAAAATACAATATTGTTGATGAAAAAATGGTTGATAGTTATATATCGGCGTTGCAAAGACAACATGATATGACATTAGGTGATATAAAAAGGATGTTTGCGGAAGCAGGACTTACATATGAGGAGGGACGCGAGCAACTTCTGAAGGTATATACGGTCAATTCAATGTTGGATTTTAAGGTCCGTTCGCAGTTGATTGTTCCTGAAAAAGAAGCACGCGAATATTATGATAATAATCCTCTGCATGAAGAAGAGCAGTACCAATTGCAACGTATATTTGTTCCAAAAAACAGTAAAAAAATTGATAAAAAAAGAATTAAACAACAAGTAACAATAGGGCAAAAAATTGCGGGAGCAGAATATAGTGATCCATTTTGGGTACAGGAGCCAGATCTTGCTGAAGAAAAACAGTTTATAAAAAAAATGGAAGTTGGGCAGGTTTCGGCGTTGCAAGAATTTGATGATGGGTATGAATTATTTAAGTTGATTGACAAAAAAGAAAAAAGGCTTGTGCCATTTGAAGACAGATATAACGAAATAGCAGATACACTTCGCCGGCCACTATATGAAAAACTGTTTGAAGAGTACAAGAAAAAACTGTATGACGAATATGGGGTAGAGCGTTAGGTTTGGAAGACATCATTATGATCAATAAAAAATATTTCTTGTTTCTATTTGCTTTTTTATTTTTGTCCACTTACTTTAGTCGCTCTTTTTCTATGTTTCGAAGGAAACATGATATACAGAACAAAGAGGATAAAAGCCAAAAGTTTGCTGAGAAGGTTTTGTTTGTGGGTGTGCCTGTATCATCAGCAGTTTTGAGCTATTTTTTATCGAGAAGGTCGTCGTGTATATCAAGATTAAAAAGAGCGATGAAAATATGTAAGGCTGTTGACTCGAACTCCCTTTTTGGTGCAGTTATAACTTTTGACCAAGACTATGAGAAATTAACAAAAGAAATAGAAAAAATTTACTCACAAAAAAATTCTCCATTCATTTTTTACAAAGAGCCATATCTGGTAAAGGCACATAATGATTTAATTGACATGCGGTATTGTCTTGCTGATGCGAGAATTTTGCTTGCGCGTATAGACAAAGAGCCGAATGGGTATTTAAATGTTTTAAGTGATATAAAATCTTCTATGGAATATATCAATTCGGCGCTTGATTTGATCGCTGATAATTTGCACAAAGAAGACGATTTTTAACTAGTTTCTTGTTGAAAAAACTGAGATTGCTCAAAAAGAAGTAGCGCCTTTTCTATGATTTTTTTCTTTTTATTTTTTATCTCTGGTTTTGTATCGAGATATGCTCCAAGCAATGTTTCAAAATCCATGGAAACTTTTAATGTTGACCTTTTTTCTCTTGTGTGAGCATGTAAAACGGGGATAATTCCAACAACGTGCATTGCTTTTACGCATTCTTGTTGTATCATCTGTAGGTTGACAGTGTCTTTCT
>Ga0180438_10011955_pt1 | contig 10395 bp, 7 predicted proteins | sample SS_ome_12_FD_132455 | JGI IMG/M metagenome (GOLD analysis project Ga0180438, IMG submission 132455) | Hypersaline lake sediment archaeal communities from the Salton Sea, California, USA - SS_3_D_2 metaG | ecosystem: Environmental > Aquatic > Non-marine Saline and Alkaline > Hypersaline >... | reverse complement strand
TCCCGCGGGTGGGGGTCGGTTCTGCGAGGCGATTGTTGAATCGTACCGAAGGCCCCTGATCGCCACGCCTCAGAGCATCACGTGCCCGGGAGCCCAGAATGCTTTTGGTTGGAACCAGACGAGTCAACCAGAGATGGTGACCAATTTCTGCAGCGAACTGGGTTTTTCTCAGGAGCAGGCGGAAACGATCATCGCTCAGATCCCCAGGTTGGAAAAAGGTTATGGAGGCATCGGTCTGAATCAGAAGGATGTTCCCGATGTTTTCGTGTCCCATCTCCAGCCCCAGCAGGTCATGACCTTTGTGCAAGCGTACCAACAAGAAACGGGTGACGAGCTCAAGATGGGACTCGCTTCGGTGGCATCCATATGCGGGCATGGTGTTGTGAAGGCCTTTGTGAGACAGGAAATCGCCCTTTCTTTCGGTTGTCCTAATGCAAGGAAATACGGTGAGGTGAGCCGGGACCGGCTGACTGTGGCCGTTCCTTTTGGATTGGCTAAGGCATTGGCCGGCTGAGTGTCCGGCTTGGAACGGCCTCTGCTTTCTCAGACGACTCGATCCGGAGTGACAAAGAAGGGATGGAATTTCGATGGTGGCAACAAGAGATTTACTGAGTGCCAGCCTCGAAGATTACCTGAAGGCGATTCATCAGATTGTTGCAGAGAAACAGGCGGCACGAGGCAAAGACATTGCCCAGCGTCTTGGCGTCAGTAATCCGTCAGTGACCGCGGCCCTCCATTCTTTGGCAGAGAAAGGACTCATCAACTATACGCCGTATGACATCGTGACCCTGACGGATCGGGGAAAAGAGATGTCCGAGGACATCATGGGGCGTCACAAGGCGCTTCGTGACTTCTTTGTGAAAGTTCTTTTTGTCAGCGAGGATCTGGCCGGCAAGGCCGCGTGCGACATGGAACATGCCCTTCCGCGGGACATCCTGGTCTCGCTGACCGAATTTGTCGAATTTGTCGAACGCTCTCCTCAGTGTCTCGTGGAGTTCCGGGAGCGACAGCCTTCGCGCAAGATCTCACCGTAGGAAGTTGCCTGTCATAGCGGGCGACCGAGCTGAATCAGAAAGATGGGTCCCTCTTCGTCCAGGTACCCGGGCTGTCTCACGGGCCATGCGACTCCCATCCTGAACCCTGAGAAGTTCCCCCAGGCGATTTCCATGGACGTGAACAGCTCAATCCCGACACTCACCAGACGATCGTCCCAGGAGAGGCTCTCGCTGGCGGCTCCGGCATCGACGAATGTTCCCAGTCGAAGCCTGTGGAGAAACAGGGGGAGGGTCTTGTAGCCCCTCTGGAGGTTGGCCAGGGGCCAGAAAAACTCGACGCCGGCTGTGACGGCCTGGCTGGCATCGAGGACGTTGGACTCAAAGCCACGAAGTGGAAAGAGGCGGGTCGGCCTCTGGGTGAAATACCCTTCGACCCCATTGCCGCCGATTCGGTAGGTTTGATGCCCGGCCCTGATATCACCCCAGCTTTTGCCTGCCTGGAGATGGATGGACGAATAGATGGTCTCGCCGAACAAAAAACGAAAACCGCCAAAAAGTGATTGAGTCCCCTCCGTGTAAAGCTCGAGATTACCCCACAACCGAAGATCTCCAAACGCCTCATCCGCCCGGAGTGCCCCCCAGAATTCATCTTTTTTTGACCCGCTCTCCTCAAGGGGCTCAAAAGTCCGGTAGTTGACCGAGACCTCGAACCATCCATCCGTCCCAAAGGGCATCCAGGAAGCCTTCACCTCGTTTCTGGCTTCCTCGATATCGGTGCCAAGGGCTGTGGTGTAGTCCAGGGGGTACCGGGTCAACCGGAGACCGAGATCCTTGGCCGTCCCCCCCAATCGCCACGAGAAGAAATCCGAATCGAGGGAGTAACGAATACCGGCATCGGTCGTGTAGTCGCGGCTCACATCCCGGCTTCTTGTGGCCGCGCCGATCTGGAGGTCCTCATCACTGATGAAAACATCGGGTATCCAGTAATTGGGCAGAAGGCTCTTGAGTGGGGTGAAGGGTTTGGAATCGAGGCTCACCTTGCCGGAATCGTCCGGCTCCTCAACCGCGGGGGTCTCTGGAAGGCCGTTTGTGGAAGTTTGGCTGACATCCATCCCCATGACCTCCCAGCCGGTTGGCCTGAGACAGAGGTAATGCTGACCCCTTGGCAGGGCGGCGGCGTACTCGCACTCGGTGAGGGGGTGCATGTCGACGCCGTGGATCTGAAAAGGCCCCGACACATTGGAGGCAAACACCATCCGGTCTTGGTCCCACCAGGGGTCCATCTCGATGGACGGGACAGGCGTGACACAGATCCATGCGCCGTCGTACACCCATATGTCCCAATTACCCTGACGATTGGCCGCGACGGCTATGCGTCCACGGCTGTCCTGAACCGGTCCCGACAACTGGAGGACATCCGGCGGTGCCGGAATCAGCTCGAGCCGGCTTTTCTTGACTCGGACCTGATCGGGGAGGATTCCCCTTTTCTTGGATAGCCGGATCAACGCAGGCCGGCTCCCCTCCCGGGTGACGGCGATCCCGTCAGGCCCGGGATCCCACAGGTGATCGAGATCAACGGGCGAGACGATTCCTCTGGTGTGCCTGATGATCTTGGACACACCCTTCTCGTCGTACCCGGACAGCCAGAGGGTGTTTTTCTTGTCCACATAACCGTATCTTCCCCTCACTCGGACCTTTACAAGACCCGGGTAGACACCGGCTGCATTCCAAAAGACGAACGGATCGCTCCAGTATCCGGTCATGAGGCGCCCCTGCCCGTTGCTCTGTCTGGCGGGGAGGTCTTCCCGGAACATGTCCCACAGCCCGGGCCAGGATGTACCAAAGCTCTGTTTGGCCTTGTAGTCGATTTCGATGGGGATGATCCCTGCGCCATGGATTCCGATGAACGACAACAACGGCTCCCACCCGTATTTGTCATAGATCCACCGGATGAAAGGCCGTCCATAAATCTGATAGCTGAAGTATCCCGGCCATATTCCAGGATGATTGCTCGTTTTGGCGATGTCCGGAAGGGGAGAGGTCTCGAAGATCGCGGCATGAAAGGGATCGTGGAGTTCTCTCTCTTGATACAGGGTGTAGAGCAAATGAGAGGTTCCATCGGCCAGCCAATCCGGAATGATAATGTTCGGAGAGACGATCTCGCCGAACACCTGATGAAGCCGGCCGGGGATCCCTGAACGAACGTTGTAAAGCCCCTGGAGACACAGACCCTGGAACAGGAAATAGGCCCAGGGGTCTGCTTCCGTGTATCCGTCCTCAAGGACCCCGGGTGCCCTGAGGGGAATCCGGATCTCCCGATGGGGGATCATGTGGACCTCCGCTTCAGGGAGGTCCAGCTCATCGTCGAGGATCACATGGAGGGGATGCTTGACGGGTAATCCCTGCTGTTTCAGGAATGCCGACATCCTGGGGTATTCTTCAAGCAGGCGTCCTGCGATTTCCGGTTCATTCTCAGGGTAATAGAAAAAGAGGCCCTCTCTTTCGACAAAGACAAGGGCGAACCCGTTGGACACAGAGAGAAGCAACATGACCACAATCAGAAACAGCCGTCGCATCACCGTACCTCAGCCGAGCGCGAGCACGCACATATTCCAATAAATTAGCAAATGAAGCCGTGTGTTTCCAGGTTTGGGACAATGAGGCCTGGTGCTGCCGGATGTCGTGAACCGGGGCGGGTAAAGGGGGGAGAAGTCGAGGATTTTGGATTGGACTGCCTATCCGATGATTCGGACAACGACCAACCAGGCACGTGGGTCAGTGTCCGATGTGAGGTGCGGCTCCGCCAAACCTCTGTCCCTTGCGGGACAGGGTTCGGCGGAGCCATCCAGATCATTCACCGCGTAGACTTGTCCTATAGAAAAAGGTAAATCCGTGGATGATCACCACAATCCCCACGATGATGGAAACGATTGGAAACACGTACATGGCAAAGGTGAACATAGCTTTCTCCTCTTCTTGTGACCTCGATTACCTCGACTCCGGTGCGAACACCCGGGAGACTTCCTTCCAGTCCTTTGTCAGGAAATGGACAACCCAGAACGCGATCTGGTTCGCGATAATTCCCGGCACCAGACCGTCAAGGCCCCAGGGTTTTTTGAAGACCCATATCCATAGCGCCGTGACCAGGCCGCCAAAGATGATCGCGTAGACCCCACAGTAGGGACTGGCCTTTTTCCAGAGCACAATAATGACGAGGGGAAGAATGATGGTGGGTGCCCACAATGCGTAGATGTAGAGCAGACCATCGATCAGGGAAGGGATAGAGATTGCGAAAACAATCCCTAAAACCCCCATAATGATCGTGAAAAGCCTGCCAACGGCAATCGCGCCACGATCGCTCACCCCAGGATGGAAGAAAGGCTTGTAGATATCCCGGAAGAAGTGGGTGGCCCCGGAATTCAGAAAAGAATCCTGGGTCGACATGATCACACACACAATCGAGGCAATCACAAAACCAATCATTCCGTGAGGCAGGAACTTTAGGACCATCTCAACCATCGCGGCATCCGGGTCCACACCTGGCACCAATGGATAGGCCACGATCCCGATCGCGATCACGATAAAGAACCAGATAAAGGAGTAGATACCGGCAGCGATGAACCCGTTCCGTGCGCCTCTCACGTCCTTCGATACAAAGGCTCGTTGAGCATAAGGTGGGACGAGAGTTTCCCCGAGCAAAAAGCCCAGGAAGGGTCCGAGAAACGCCAGTAAGGAAAACCCGTGGAAGGGTTTCAGAAACTCCCCGGGGATTTTCTCCACCAAGCCTCCGACACCACCGACGTCGGACAGCCCGAGCAGAAGCGTCAGGGGCACGGCAATCACAATGACAACAAACTGCAGGATATCCGTTTGAACCACGGACCACATCCCACCGATCGCCGCGTACACGACGACGATCCCGGCACTGAGGATAACGCCGTATACAAATGGTATACCTGTCACACTCTCCAGCACAAAACCGGAAGCACGGGCCACGACGCCCACGATTCCTGCGCAGAAGATAATGGCAATAACCCCCGTGAGGAGTCTCGCGAGGGGACCGAAGTGATATCCCATAATATCCCCGATGGTATACGCATTCTCGTACTCCCTCAGTTTGGGAGCGATGAATATACCAACGAGGACTGTCTGAATAGAGAACGCGGCGATGATGAACAGAAACCCGATGCCTGAAACATATCCCTTCGCGGCGGTACCCATGGTATAGCCTGCGCCGATAAATGAGGCTGAAAGGGTCGCAAAGACAACGATCGAAGGCACTCTATGGCCGGCGATAGCGAAGTCATCCATTGATTTGAGACTCCGCACTGCAGCAATCCCCATGAAAATGAGAATAACAAAATAGACAATCATCATGACCCAATCGATTGTAATCACGATTCTTCTCCTTTTGTTGTGGCTTCACGAACAAGGTCAACTAGAGGTAGACAGACGGAAAGTCCTCCAAAGGGCCGATTGGGCCCTTCAGAGGCCATATACAGGTACCTTTCGGGGCCCTCCTTTCAAAGGTATCCTCCGTAAGATTCACAGTATATTGTCAGTTGGGAATGAATGAAATGACACGTTGGGTATACCACGCTAAAGGTAAGAAGGCAACCTCACGTCCGGGCCGGCGTCACACCACCCGATCCCGGCTCCTGCAACATATCCCTGCCCATCAAGTCGTTGACAGAATAGAGCGTTTGCCATACTCTTTGACGGCACTCCATGGAAATCCGTATGTTGTGAAAAACGTGAGAAAAAGGCTAAATGGCCACATGAGGCTCGAGGTTGACACGCCGGGGGCCTTTGCGTTTTCTGGCGCCGGAGGCCTTTACGTTTTCTGGATTGAAGATTCCGCCGCGGATCGGCTCATCCGTGTCACGTCGTGAAATGTGTCAGTCTGATCCGGCTGCCGGATATTTCAGGAATACATTCCGAGGGACATAGGGTTTGAATAATTCAACCGACCGTTCACGCTGGATATTGCTCGGGTCCGTCTGGTTGGTCACGCTGTTTCTGTACATTCTGTTTCAGTGCGTCTCGCCGTTGCTGCCTCTTCTGATTATGGAATTCCATCTTGACCACTGGATGGGTGGTTTTCTTTACGCCCTTCCAGTCTTGATGGTCGCCCTTTTTTCATATCCCTTGGGTGTGGTTTCTGATCGGATGGGTCTGGAACTCGCCGTGGGATGCGGAGCAACGGTGGCCGTCCTGTCCTCGCTCGCGCGACCATGGGCGACGAACTACGTCATGCTCGTCGTCTCAACAGCCATCTTTGGTCTTGGCCTTGCCATGTGTTTCACAAATCTGCCAAAACTGGTCAAAACAAACTTTCCTCAGCGCCTTGCTGGGACCGCGACGGGCGTGTATACCGCAGCGATACCCCTGGGCACGGGTTTGGGGATTGCCCTGACAAAACCCATCTTCGCTGTGACGGGCAGTTGGCGTCAGGTTGTTTTGGTATGGAGTCTGATGGCAATCCCGGTCGTCCTCCTGTGGTGGGTCGTCGGGCGACTGGTTAGAAGGCGAAAAAGGCGTTCTGATGGTGGTTTTTTCCATCAAGCAACCGATCGGCAGGTCGAGTCAGACCGGATCAGCCCCGGAGAACCGGCAGACCCAGAGCCCCCTGACACCCTATCTCGGGGTCGACTCGTAGGCTCGGTACTCATCTGTGGCTTACTGCTCATGTTTCTGAATCTTATGTTTTATGCGACCTTGGGATGGCTTCCAACCTATCTGATTGAAGAGGGATGGGATGCGGTTTCAGCAGCTACCGCGACCTCGGTGATCTCTTTTGTGGAGGTACCGGCGGTGCTCCTCATCCCCATCCTTTCCGACGTTACGGGAGGAAGGAGGTTTGTCCCTGTTGTGGGCTTTTTCTTGATATCCATCTGTTCTGCCGGTCTGGCGTTAGATCCGGCCTTGAGCTGGATTGTGAACCCCGTCTTGGGCGCAACATTTGGGGGCATATTCGCCCTGCTTCTTGTCACACCCGTCGAGCTTGTCGGAAAAGAGAAAGTCGCCAGCGCAGCTGGTGCCATCATTTCCATAGGATATGTCGGTGCTTTGACCGGCCCCCTTATTACGGGGTACTTACGAGATTCGACAGGGAGTTTTGCCGTTGGATTTCTGGTCCTGGCCTTGGTTGGGCTGGTCTCGGCAGGTCTTTCTTATGTGCTATACGCGGTCCGACCTCGACGCCCGGCGGCCTCGATTCATTAAAGCGTATACCCGGCTCCTCGGTCACTCGTTGGATGCTCTCGACGACCGGAGAGAAGTGCCATGATCTCGTCGCCGGCGGAGGCGACTGAACCAGGCGAGAAAGGCGAGAATACGGGGCCGGCCCGCCACAAGGCTACGCTTTGAGCCTCATCACACCCTGCACGACCTTCACCCGGTCCTCTTCCAGGTTCCGAAACAGGTTCTTGCTTTTCTCGGGTGCAGATGGACCCATCAACAGGCTGAGCCCCAGTCGCGGTCCTTTGTTCGTTGTCCGCGGAGTCTTTGACGCGCTCAACCGCCGGAACCATTCGAGTGAAATTGCGGTCACGTCCCTCCAGTGCAATTCTTCGAATCCCGCCTCGTTGAGCAGGTGACGCAGGTTCTCCGGCGTCGTCAGAAAGCTGATGCTCGAATCGCCGGCCCAGGGCACGGGGAAATAGGGGGGAGACACCGGGCCGGCGCACACTTCGTACAGACCAAGAAGTCCGCGGGAGCAAAGCACACGCCGGACGCCACGGAACAGCTCTGCCTTGTCCGGGACATTCATAATGCTGTGTTCTGCCCACACCGCATCAAAACATCGGTCCTCAAATGGAAGCACCGCCATGTCGCCATACTCGAAGGTGATCTTGTGGCTCAGACCGACTCGTTTGGTTAACATGGTGGCGGTTTGGCAGTACTCCTCAACGAGATCGATTCCGGTCACGCTGCATCCGAACTCGGCAGCCAGCGTGCGGGCAGACCCCCCGACCCCGCAGCCGAGATCGAGAACTTTCATGCCTTCCCGTAAACCGGCCAATCGGGCGAACTCTCTGGTTGCTTCGCGACCCCGGATATGGAATCCATCAAACGATGCTGTGTCCTCGTGGGTCTCGATTCTCTTGCCGGCACGCTCGAATGCCCCGATGATGTTGTCGCCGAGGTTCGCCTGCCCGTAATATTGGACGATCGATTTCTTGTGGTTTCTCATCGAATCTTTCTCTTGTCTCCCTTTGATCTGTCCCTCTCCGCTTCTGCAGTCACAGCCATGCGGAGCCAAAGAGGCTTCCTTCGGTTCACCGCTCTTTTCCCTTGACCGTGATTGCCACTTCGACGTCTGGCCAGCCCTTGTCCACAGGCTGGATGGCTGGCGGCGCGATGATTTTGCAGAAGATTGTCGTGTCTTCCCGGATGTTTTCCAGGTAGATCGGTGTTGTCATCACCATCACGCTCGCCTCTTTGGTCTTTGAATCACCGGGTGGAGCCAGAATCCGAATTTTCTGAGGATTGACCGAAACGGCTACGATTTGGAGTCCCTCGGGTAGCTTCCCAATCAGCTGTGGTTTCACAGTCACAACTTTTTCACGGATTTCCCTAAAAGACAGGACAAAGGTCGACGGGTCCGCATCGAGAAGCTTCACTCTCTTGGGCAGCTGGAGGTTTGACTCCGTCACAACGAAGGTGTGTTTTCCCGGGGCCATCTTTGACAGGTCGATCTTGAAGGCGAGTTGACTGGAATTGATTCCGTTGAGATCCGCCTTGGGCCCGGACAGGAGGGCCTTGATCTCGTTAGGCTTGTCGCCCACAATGGCAATATGCTCCGGCGCCGCCACGAATTCGACGGGAACAGAGAAAACCCTCTCCAGCATTTCTGCCTGGGCAAAGATCACAGTGAACCAGAACAAGAAGGCCAGGGAAAGACTGATGCTCAGCTCCCAGACAAGACTCCATTTTCGGCTTTTTTTCAACGATGTAAGCCTGGGCGAAGCCGCCTCTTGCCAGTGAGACACGATTCTCGATGTCAATGCATCGGCATTCTGGACGACCCTCATTTTGCCTCTGTGGAAGACGGTGACGCTTCCCCGTTCCTCGGAGACCGTCACCAGGAGGGCATCCGACACCTCGGACAAACCCATGGCAGCATGGTGGCGGGTTCCCAGTTCCTCGGGCACAGTCTGTGTTTTGGATAGAGGAAGGCGGATTGCAAAGGAAGAGATTTTGCCGTTCTGGATAAGAATCGCGCCGTCATGGCCGGGGGAATTCGGGTCAGAGAGACTCAGAATGAGCGGTGCGCTGGGTTCCGCATCAAGCACAAACCCTCCACTCAGCCATTCGGTGATCGGTTCTCGCCCGGGGAACACCAGAATGGCTCCCCTTTTTTGCTCGGCAAGTCTGAAAACGGCCTGACTGATCACAACAGCCAGGCTCGAGTCTCCTCTTCGCCATCCCCTTCGGCCGAGAGCGGCCGCCACGGCGAACATCTTTCTGAGTTCAGGTTGGAAGATGACAATGAGAGCGATTATGGCAACATGGGTGAGATTGGTATAGATCCAGATAATCCCTCTCAGATTGAGGACCTCGGCGGCAGCAAAAAAGGCGATCGCAACCAAGAGCCCCGCCATGATTCGCCATGTTCCGAGTGTTCGCAGCGTCCTATAGATGAGAAACAAGCCGATACCGATCAGCACGATGTCGAGAACGACTCTCCAGCTGATGATCTGTGTGAGGACTTCCGGAACCAGCGCTGTCACGTCCATGCTCCATTCTCAGTAAGGGCCGGGTTGTTTTCGGTGAAGAAGTGAGTCCGATAATCATGCATCCATAAACAATCTTTTCATATCTCAGGCCCCACTTCAACCCAATGACCACCGAAGCGACTCAAAAAAAAGGGGGGGCCGCAGGTTTTTGAGGCTCACATCGGCGTGCAGATGATTGACCGGTGATTCAGGACGTGGTCCCCGCTCATCGAACAGCCGGTTTGGACGGTTTCGGCCTGATGTCCCTCAGTATACGCTTCTGTCTCTCTCTCCCGCGGAAAGTTTTTTCGACAAAACAGGGTTTGCCGGTGAAGGGGTCCCGCTCTGTCCAGTACATGAGGGTCGAATAGGTCGACGGCGCCGGTGTGAACACCTGGACCTGTTCGGGAAGCGTTCTGAGCTCTTTGAGGGCAAACGACCTGAGTCGTGCCATATCATTGTCGGTGCAACCGGGATGGGCGGCAATCATGTAGTAGGTAAGAAACTGTTTTCGCCCTTCCTTTTTCGTCAGCCTGTAGAAGAGATCCTTGAACGTGAGAAGGACATCGCGGCCCGGTTTGCCCATCTTCTCCAACACACGCTCTTCAGAATGCTCGGGGGCTATCTTCATTTGTCCGGAGACATGATGGCGAACAACTTCCCGCAGGTACCGGGTGCCG
>Ga0180438_10011954_pt1 | contig 10396 bp, 13 predicted proteins | sample SS_ome_12_FD_132455 | JGI IMG/M metagenome (GOLD analysis project Ga0180438, IMG submission 132455) | Hypersaline lake sediment archaeal communities from the Salton Sea, California, USA - SS_3_D_2 metaG | ecosystem: Environmental > Aquatic > Non-marine Saline and Alkaline > Hypersaline >... | reverse complement strand
TTCCTCGAATTGCTCTAGGAGACCTAGTGGATTCTTGGCGACAACAACTTTGGAGTTCTATGCCCGCAGACAGGAAGGTCACCCTGTTGTCAGGGGTTGTTGCTCTGATAGCTGCCAGAGTGCTCTTGTACAACAAGAAAGTGCTTACCATGACGGCGGGAAGGCGCTCAGCGTAAGGCCCCGGCGGTCCTTAAGGCTGAATGACTTTGCACATGCTCGAAAAAACACAGGTCACTGTTGAGGTGGCTGACGGATTGGACATAAAGTATGCGGCCGCTCTTTTTGCTATCGGGTAAGCATGGAAAGAGTAGCAGCCGTAGCAGCATCGCCACCGAGTCACAGTGGTTTTTTCATCAAATTGAACGCGGCGGTGTTGTCACCCGGACTTCGTCTCCCACCACTGCCCCCAGGAAATCGCAGGCGCTGCCGTCTCTTAGCGATACTTCCAGGTAACCACTGCTGCCTATGATGGCCATTGCTCCTTTGCCTTGAGCATAGTAATCAGTAATGCCCTGAATAGACACGCCAGCTATCTCAACAGTAACATCTTTGCCGGGCAAGTCATTGCTTTTGACATTGCTAATTAGGTTGCCGAAGCGGTCAATATGTAAAACCTGACCGACGAGATTATCTTCGGGATCACGGACCGGCTTTGGGATGGGAAGCACACGCAAGGAGTTGATTCTCGATCCGAATTCGTAGATTGAGATGTCCAGGGACAGGCCGGCGGCTACTGGAGCGAAAACATCTCTTCCGTGGAAAGTATGGCTGACCGGATGGCGCCAGAAACGAGGGTCGGTGATGGCTACAGCTTCAAGCCCCGTCTTGAACACTACTTTAGTGAGGCCTTGGGTAGCTTGAGTCGAAGGGGTTTCAACGGGAAACAGATCATCGACTATGTAACTCAGGATTCCATTATCGGGAGCGACGAACAGCGCTGAAGGCGTTTTGAGGATTATTCCTTGCCGCTCGCTGCCCACGCCGGGGTCGATCACAGCCACGTGAATCGTTTGCTTGGGGAAACTACGATAGGCGGTGTTAAGTATGAACGCACCCTGAAAGATGTTCTGGGGCTGGATGGAGTGGCTGATGTCTATGATGTGGGCTTCGGGATTAGTACTCAGTATTGCTCCTTTCACGGCAGCAACATAGGCATCGTCACAGCCAAAATCAGTGGTCAGGGTTATTATGGAACTCATATGTAGGTACTAGGGTTGAGTGGCAGCCAAAATAGCAAACACGACCAGCAGGACAATCAAGACAATAGTCAGCTTCAGAAGGGTACTTTCTATTCCTCGCCGCGTGCGGTATACAGAATCGGCCTGACCGAAAATACCCCCTATGCCCCCACCGCGTAGTTGAAACAGCACCGTGGCGACCAAAGCGACTGCTATTAGTATTTGAGCGACAGAAAGATAAACAGGCAATTTACTTCCCTCCTAGTTCTTGAAAGATGACCTGTCTAACGAGGCCAGGATTAGCTCTTCCTCTGGTGGCTTTCATTACTTGTCCTATTATGAACGTCAAAGCTTGTTCTTTGCCAGAGCTATAGTCTGCCACTGCCTCCTTATTATTGGCGATCACCCGTCTCACCACGTCTCCTATTTGGTCAGCATCGCTGATCTGGCTCAGTTTCTTCTCGGCTGTGATCTCGCTGGCTGTCCTGCCGGTGCGAAACATCTCCTCGAACACTGCTTTTGCGACCGGCCCGCTCAATGTACCATCTTCCACCAGCATAAGCATGTCGCGCAGGTGCTCCGGGCCTATTTTAACACTTTGGATATCAGTGTTGGTAGCGTTAAGTAGTCGGCTGAAATCCCCCAACAGCCAGTTGCTTACCGTCTTTGCTCGGCCGGGGCCGGTTAGCGTGATGCAATTCTCAAAATAGTCTGCCATGGCCTTGGAATTGATGAGGATAGTAGCATCATACGAGGATAAGCCGTATTGTGCCATGAACCGATCCCTGCGTGCTTCGGGTAATTCTGGAAGGACGGCTCTGATTTCCTCTATCCACGCTCTATCCAGAACCAGGGGAGGCAAATCAGGTTCGGGGAAATACCGATAATCGTCAGCGTACTCTTTAGTTCTTTGGGTCACGGTCATGCTGGCTGCTTCTATCCATCCCCTGGTTTCCTGTACCAGTTCACCCCCACCAGCAAGGACTTCTTTTTGTCGCTGGGATTCGTATTCTAGGGCTTGATACACTGCTTTGAAGCTATTCATGTTCTTGACTTCTACTTTGGGCAAGAACTCTCTGCTATCCGATGGGCGTATGCTTATATTGGCGTCGCATCTAAAGCTGCCTTCCTCCATGTTACCTGTGGAGACTCCGAGATAGCGCAAGATACTACGCAATTTGACGAGATAGTCGCGAGCTTCTTTGGGAGAGGTTATCTCAGGCTCACTAACAATCTCCATCAAAGGAACTCCAGAGCGATTCACATCTATGAGACTACAGTCTCCCCGGTGCCAAAGCTTGGCTACGTCCTCTTCGAGGTGCACCCGGGTGATATTGATTCTTTTCTTACCACCATCGCTATCAATGGCTAGCGAACCTCCTTTTCCGATGGGAGCATCGTACTGGGAAATCTGATAGCCTTTCATCAAGTCGGGATAGAAGTAGTTCTTGCGGTCGAATTTCGTATACTCAGGGATGGTGCAGTTCAGAGCGAGGGCGGACATTACTGCATATTCCACTGCTTGCTTGTTGATGACCGGCAGGGTGCCGGGCATGCCCAGGCAGACGGGGCAGACGTGGGTATTGGGGGCAGCACTGGCGTAACCACAACCGCAACCGCAGAACATTTTGCTCTTAGTTAGAAGCTGCGTATGGACCTCCAGGCCGATGATGGTTTCGTAGGTCATTGCTTGTATGCAGTATAACAATGTCAACACGCAGGGGCAAGGAGCGAATAAATTGACCCCCGGTTTGCGGTATTGGTAGAATTGAATCTGTGGGGATATAGCTCAGTCGGGAGAGCGCTGCGCTCGCATCGCAGAGGTCGGGGGTTCGAATCCCCCTATCTCCAGAACTCGGCAAGATGCGTGGACGCGGATGGCGACCTGCAACTCAGTGAGGTTGGTCGTGTGCCTATCGGGATGTCATAGGCGCAACGATGAGTGCCGATGGCGTTGGTTCTTGGCAATCCTTCCGCCTTGGTCCTAGCCCGCTGCTAGATGTCCCTCCGGTGCCAGGCAAGACAAGCTGCCCGTCGCCCACAGTGTAGCACCTGCGCGAATTGGAGTAGGGTGGGCCGGGTGTCTTGCTGGCTCACCTTTTCCCTTAGCTACGCAGGTTTTGCCAGAACTCTTTCAGCTCCCGGGGCAAGGTGGCCATTATGTCTTCAATCTCACCGTTGGCGACATGTTTGTCCAGTGTCCTAAATACCGCCCGGGTTATTTTGTCGGCCTCCACTTGCGGTTCCGCCGCAAACTGCTCTCGAATAGAGGAAAGGAATTCATCTTTATCAAACTTGACCGGCTTACCCGACGGATTCCAAGCGTCGTAATAAAGACCGCGGACCAGCATGGGCAGTTGTGCCCCAAGATCGGTAGCCTCCTCAACGGTGAGACGGTCGCGCAACGAGTGTAGCACGCTGCGGAGCGCTAGATATGCCCTGTGGCGATTATCCGAGCCGAGTTCATCCATAACCTCCTTAAGCCATATATTCGTCTTTTGTATGGTGGTGTCAAGAGCGGATACTCCCGTACTTTGCATCGCAACCTCCTCTGACGATATTGTTTATGACGGCGGATGGTGTCCGTTGAACCTGCGGGACTCCGTATCCTACGCAAATCGAGACGGAGCAGCCCCGTATGTTGGTCTCCACTGTGTCACTACGAGAACGGGAAGCGAGCTGGCCGTGACAGCAGTGCTACTTCGCCGGTTTTATCTGCTTTGCCGGTTTTGTCTGCTTTGCCGACTTCGGCTGCTTCCTGGCCGAAACCTTGACCTTCTTAGGCTTAACCGCCGCAGTCTTTGGTATTGTCACCTCAAGAACACCATCGTCGTAGCTGGCTTCAATCCTGTCAGGATCGGCGTCGGCGGGAAGGTCTATCGAGCGAAAGAAGCTGCCGTACGACCGTTCACTCCGGTAGTAGTTTTCCTCCTTGACTTCGCTCTCGGCCTTCTTCTCGCCTTTAATAGTCAGTCTATCACCAACAACCGAGACATCCACATCTTCCTCTTTCATCCCTGGGACTTCTGCCTTCACCATATACTTGTCGTCCTTCTCGTACATGTCTACGGCCGGCACCCATTCTCTGGATTCAAACGGAAACCGCCGTAGTGATGGCCAGAATGACCAGAAGTCCTCCAGCCTACGCTGTAGGTCCTCCAGATCTCTGGAGGGACTCCAGGGCGTCAAACCACGCCTTGGCCTCCATCTTTCCATTGACATAGCTACACCTCCTTTTTTGGTTCTTTTGATTGCCAATTCTGGCGCGTCTTCTACACTCGAATCTTGCTCTGCGTCCGAGGCCAAGTCCCAGGCACGCAGTAATTCGCGTCGATGCCACACACGTTGCAATCACGCTAACGGCGTTTGTTGCCGGAAAGCAAGCAAGTATAGTGTTTGTGTTCCCCTTCCACCGGCTGTTCGGCGGGCAGCCGTTGTTGAACATACTCGTCTTCTGCGTGACGCTTGTTGTGGCCTCTCTCTACGAAGTACCTTTCTATATAGTATGCCAATTCGTTCATGTTATACCTCCTCTAACTTGTCATCCTTCGTGCAGACTTTGCAGGACTTTTTGCTAAAGATTGGTCTACTGGTAGTACGCGCAGATTCTCAATCGTGCCATCCACAGAGTCCAAAACATCTACGAGATACTCCCCTGCCTTCAATCTTTCCGGTGCTTCAATTACCATGATAATGCTGGGCGCTCCATCCAATAGGTCTATTTGAGCTACTCCAGGCTTCGTCCGCAGAATTTGGGCCACGTGGGCGCTATATGTGTGTACCAAATCAAGGATCACGTATACTTTGGCTGGCATCAGCGAATACCTCCCTGTGCCTGCGTTTGGAGGGCAGACGTATCCTTACGCGAAACTACACTATTTGACGTAACTACTTTCCAAATTCACCGCTTCGTCCAAGATGCAGCGATCAACTACACTGTGATAGCCAATGAAGCTGTTGGCCATGACTATCGAGTTTCTAATTTCTGCTTTCTCCTCGAGGTAGATGGCCATAGCAGATCGCTGGCAGTCAGTGAGAACAGCGATATCTCCCAGCTCAGAATAAATGCAGTTGCTCAGGGTAAAATCAATGACACGAACGTTGCCGGCGAACGGCAGAATTACTTTGGCTTTGTTCCTGCATAGAATCCCCATCCTTTGCCCCCACCCCCCCAGCCAGGATCATGGCTGACGATGCTTCCACAGTGCACCTCCTGCGCTATTTTCACCAGCAGCCTGGTGACACAATATATCTTAAGAGTTGTTGCAAAGTGGAGGTATCCGTAAAGCTACCTAATTATGAAGAAAATGGTGCGGAAATTGGAATTGTTGTACCACGTGGTTGATCTGTTGAGGCTGTGAAGGTTAGGGCGACGGGATGGCAAATCGACCGTCTCTCATTTGTGAGTTGGTCTATGCCCATGTGGGGTGAGAGGTAGTTCGCAAGTTATGCAGGTGCCAACTCCTGGTGAGGAATCAACCGTCACCGTTCCATCCATCAGATAGGCGCGGCCCTGCATACCGCTGATTCCACTGGACAGGGACTCTGTCTGGGCAGGGTCGAAACCACAACCGTCGTCCCGTATCTGTACGCTCAGTCTACCGCGTTGACAAGTCATATGGATGTTCACCTCACTCGCCTTGGCGTGACGGGCAACGTTTACCAGGGCTTCTTGCACAATGCGGAAGGCGGTTATCTCCACTTCCGAAGAAAGACGTCTCTTCATCTTCGTGGGCTTAAAGTGGACTTTGACCCCGCATCGGTTCGTATAGTCTTCAAAATGCGCATCCAGTGCGTCCACCAGGCCGAGACCGGTCAGCATATCCGGTCTCAGGGAGTGTGATAGACTGCGTACTTGTTCATATATCTCGTTCACTATTTCTTCTATTTCTGCCAATGACGCCTCGGTCTTCTCCGGTCTGCCCTGTCTGGCTTTGTGCATTGCTAGCTTGAGCAAGGTCAACGAGCCGCCAATCTGGTCGTGCAGCTCTTGCCCCACCCTTTGACGCTCTTTTTCCTCTGCGTTGACGAGTCTGAGAGACAGTGCTCGCACCTGCCTGACAGCCTGCTGGTGTTCCGTCATCTCCCGCTTGAGTTCTTTGTTAGCCCGCAACAGTTCCTGTGTTTGCTGTACTACCAGCCGCTGAAGATTGTTCTGATGGTCACGCAGCGCCGCTTGTGTTTGCTTACGCCTGCTGATATCGTGAAATATGCCCACCGCCGCAAGAATATTGCCGCCATCATCTATCACCGGGGCGGCACTAGCACTTACCGTGACGCGGGTACCCCATGGCTGCTCTATTAGCAGTTCTTCATTGCGCACTGTTTCTCCATGGAGCAAGGCACGGCTGGCCGGTAGCCTCTCCGGCAGGTATACATCCCCATCGGCTGTCAACAGCTTCATGGCCCGGGTGGAATGACTTTCCATCTGGAGTCCTCTGGGGTCAACACCATAAAGCTCAATAGCGCGTTTGTTGACATAGCTGATTTTTCCGTCGGGACTCTCGATTATCACAATCCCTGAGGGCACAACATCGAGTAACGCCTCCAGTCGCCTCTCTGGCACACTGCTGGAGTGCGAGGAGCTTTCGGTCATAGTGGACTTCTCTGCCTTCGTAGTTTTCTGAGATCCGGCTTTAGCCATATGCGCATCTGCTCACTGGGCGTCGCACGCCTATGGCCCTACAGAGATTGCTATCCAAACCGTTTACCAGCCGAATCGTGTGACCACCTGGAGAGCATAACCCCCGACATACAGTAGCAGTTTACATAATTATTATATACAGTGGAATAACGTGCATGTCAAGGTGTGTCCCTGTGTACTAAATTGGATTTGGGGACCGCAATTTGAAATCGCCTGTTGGAGTGCGAAGAACATTTCAGAACGACCAATGGATAGTCTCTCTGGCGATTGGTTAGGGCGGGAGGGAGTGGTGGCCCCGGGATGACGGCTAGCCGTGATCGAAGAAATACTCTCCCCCGGCCGACACTTCGTGGATTGCCTTAGCAAGCTCGTGAGGTCTCTTCTTGGGAACATAGCCGCTGGCACCGACCTCCTGTGCCTTCAGAACATATTTCCCGTCCCAATGTATAGAGAATATGATTACCCTTGTTGGAGATGAGTTCTGTCTGATGCGCTTGGTAACTTCAAAGCCGCTGATGTCACCCAGTACTAGGTCGAGCACCAGTACCTCGGGTCTTGTTTCGTCCACGAGGGTTAGGGCCTGTAAGCCACTGGCTGCTTCCCCTACTACAGAGATATCGGACTCAGCTTCCAGCATTGCTCGTATGCCCTGCCTGACCTTCGTCTGGTCATCAGCTATTGCCACAGTAGTTTTGTTCATCGATCCAAGTGCATCTTATAGACTATTGGTCGACACATACATCCGTAAAGATACTCAATTTGGCGGGGTATCTGACTAATTCGGAGGTTCAGGTAGGTGAGCCATTGCCCTGACGTGGATGCCGTTGTTGACGGGCATTGCCTATGTATCTGGCGGCAGGATCCCCCGCTGCAGGGCGTAGCGAAGAAGCTCGGTGTGGTTGGCCAGATTAAGTTTGCGCATGGCATTGGCCCGGTGTGTCTCTACGGTGCGTCGGCTGATGAACAGACGCTCGGCAATCTCAGCATTGGTGTACCCATGAGCTGCCAGGTGCAAGACTTCACGCTCTCGACTGCTCAGAGATTCATAAGGGTCGGCCGGCTGGGATTCTGCCTTTTCAAGGTAGGCGTCAACTACGACATCTGCTAAAGATGGGCCCAGGTACCGGCGCCCGATACTGGTTTCTTTCACCGCCTGGATCAGTTCCGAGGAAACCGATTTCTTAACTACGTAGCCTCTTGCTCCCGCTTGCAGCGCTTCCAGCACATGTTTCTTGTCGCCGTACATGGAAAGAACAACAATTGCTGTGCCCGGGCAGTTGTCCTTGACCTGGCGTGCTACCTCGATCCCGCTGATATCCCCCATCATAATGTCCAGAACCAGAACGTCGGGCGCGAGTTCGCTGCACATACGGATGGCCTCCAGTCCACTGCCCGCCTCCCCAATAACACTGAAGTTGGGTTCATCCTCGAGCAGAGCTTTCAAACCCTGCCTGACCACCGCATGGTCATCAGCTAGTAGAATCGTTGTCATTTCTGCTTCCTGAAGTGTGCTAGTCGTGCCAAACAGACGGCTATCGTGTATTTTATCCTAACTTTGTGCTTTTTTGGAAGTGTGTCTTAAAGTATTCTGGGTTACTACGACTTGCCCTCGATTTGTGACAACTGAGAGTGGTTGCCTGACAATATCCGTATTGTTACGGATTTACTACTTGGATTGCGCGCATTAGAATAGTTGGTGCAAATACTGATGCGAAAGGGAGATGAAGACTATGGCGAGGATAACGAAGGGTATAGCGGAGAAGCGCTTAGGTGATGTGCCAGAGAGTTTCGTTTTCAGATGCCGGGATGGCCGGACCTTCAAGAACTTGAGGGAACTCAGGGATGCACTGGCTGGAATGGAAAACGAGGCCTATGTCCATCATGTGACTGGGCAAAACAATGACTTCGGCAGATGGGTCAGGGACGTAATCGGTGACGAAAAGTTGGCCACGGACCTCGAGAAGGCGGCTAACAAGAGCCAGGCAGCTAAGGCAGTATCGGCCAGGATTAGCTTCTTGGAAAGCAAGTCAGTCTAACAAGAAAACAAGGATAGGCTGCCTCGCTGGCGCTGCCAGTATGACTGGTTGATGGGATTCGAAGGATGCCGGCAGAAGGGTCGATTCCCTGGAGCGGAGACGTGTATATGAGGATATTGTCAAGGGAAGAACTGGGGACAATTGTGCAAACTCCAGGAAGTCCAGCAGTATCTATGTATATGCCTACTCATCGTACGGGCGACACCGAACAGGATCCGATCAGGTTGAAGAACCTGCTTGCAGACACAGAGGGACAGTTAGTGGATTACGGGCTGCGCGTGCCTGATGCTCGCCAACTGCTCGAACCGGTTCACCGATTGTTGCCCGATTGGGATTTCTGGCAGCACCAGGGGGATGGCCTCGCTGTGTTCCTATCGCCGGAGTTCGTTCGGTACTACCGTGCCCCTTGCGCCTTCCAGGAGCTGGTAGTGGTTGGTGGGCGGTTCCACGTGAAGCCCCTGCTGCAACTATTCAGCGAAGACGGAGTCTTCTACATCGTGGCTGTAAGTCAGAACCAGGTCAGATTGCTTCAATGCACTCGCTATTATGTGCGGGAAATAACGCCGAAGAATGTACCCTCAACACTGGCCGAGGCTCTGCACTACGATCAGCCGGAGAAGCAACAGCAATTCCACACTACAGGACCAGGGGGCCTAACCATATCACATGGCCATGGGGTCAGCAAAGACTACGATAAGGTAAGTATCCTGCGTTACTTGCAGAAGGTGGATCGAGGAGTGAATGAAGTATTAACCGGAGAACGGAGCCCTCTTGTCATCGCGGCAGTCGATTACCTTCACCCCATCTACCGAGAGGCAAATACCTATTCTCATCTGTTAGATGAGGGAATCACAGGTAACCCCGACGGATTATCTGAGGGAACACTGAAGGACCGGGCATGGGCCATTGTGCAGCCTTATTTTGAACGCGAGCGAACGCACGCCCTGCAGCGGTACCAGCAGGCTATGTCCGAAGGTCTGGCGAGTAATGATGTCAAGCAGGTACTTCTGGCTGCCTATGACGGGCGGGTTTCAACACTGTTCGTGGCTACGGGCGTCCAGGTGTGGGGAGAATTTGATTCAGAGCATCGTAAAATCCGCCTCTACAAACAGAAAAGGCCTGGGGCAGAGGATTTGCTGGATTTGGCCGCTGCTAATACGGTGATGAGAGGAGGGACGGTGTACGTTGTGGAGCCGCACCAAGCCCCTGGTGATGCCTCTGTGGCGGCCCTGTTACGTTACTAGGGTGGGCTCCGTTAGCCTCTGCGGTGATCTTTTCCGGTTGAAGAGGTGACATGCCTTACGAAGAGTTGGAAGAACTCCCAGAGAGCATAAGAGGCAGTCTGCCCAAACACGCCCAGGAGATATATCTTGCCGCCTTTAACAACGCTTTCAGACAGTACAGAGATCCGGACAAGCGGCGGGGCCAAGCGGATCTGGAAGAGACTGCCCACAGGGTTGCCTGGGCAGCTGTAAAGGAACAGTATCGGAAAGATCGTGAGACAGGCAAATGGAAGAAGAAATAGATACACGTGAGTG
>Ga0180438_10011953_pt1 | contig 10397 bp, 9 predicted proteins | sample SS_ome_12_FD_132455 | JGI IMG/M metagenome (GOLD analysis project Ga0180438, IMG submission 132455) | Hypersaline lake sediment archaeal communities from the Salton Sea, California, USA - SS_3_D_2 metaG | ecosystem: Environmental > Aquatic > Non-marine Saline and Alkaline > Hypersaline >... | reverse complement strand
TTAACTTGAGTTTCCTAAGCTGTTTTGTTATATTCCTGAATAGGACGGGGCTGTAGCTCAATTGGGAGAGCGTCTGACTGGCAGTCAGAAGGTAGTGGGTTCGAATCCCATCAGCTCCACCAACTCATATAATGCTCACAAAACAAAGCCTGAACACCTTCCTATTAGTCCGAATTCATGCACTCAACTAGATATACCCTTACACCGTTTGATTGAAGGATTTCTGCTATCCTGTAGAGTAGAAAACAAATCTCCTAAAACAATATCGTTCTACAAAAACAATCTTGAGAAGTTCGAATGGTACTTTAACAAGTTCGACATAGACACTATTGATGCCAGCACAATTAGGGGCTTCTTGGCATATGTCAAAGATACGGCCAGCAGATGGGATAGTAACAATGCTAGGGCTAACCGAATGGTATCCCCTACTACAGTAAAAAGTTACTATATCAGCTTATCGGCATTATTCACCTGGGCATTGGAGGAACAGTTGATTGCGTTTAATCCCATGGCTACTGTAAAGAAGCCTAAGTTACCACACAAATCAGTCAAAGGCTTCGAATCTGAAACGATAAAAACGCTATTAAGCTCTTTCAATGGCAGGAGCCTCAACGATTTACGTAATAAGGCCATGCTGTTCATGTTCCTAGATACTGGATTGAGGTTATCCGAACTGGCAGGACTTACTCTGTCTGATATCAACATTGAGAAAGGCATCATCAAGATAGTAGGTAAAGGTAACAAGGAACGATACGCCAGGGTAGGAGTTAAAACACAAAAAGCATTATGGAATTATCTGGCTCATAGGCCGGTGGAGGAAGATTATGTATGGTTAGGCAAAGGCTATGGCAAAATGACTGCTGATGGCATTGCTCAGATGATTAGGAACTTAGGCAAAAGACTGGGCATTAAACTATCTCCACATAGACTTAGGCATAGCTTTGCCATTAGCTTCCTGAGGAATGGGGCGAATCCGTTTGAGTTACAGATAGCATTGGGACATACAACGCTGGAGATGACGAGAAAATACACTCAGGCGTTAGGATTTGAAGATGTATTTAAAAGGCATGTGATGGCTAGTCCCGTGGATAGACTGACACACTAGTTGTAATAGTACTAAGCCGACAAAGATCGCGTCGCTATAGTAATTTGGATTGTGGAGGGATTATATCAACGTTTGGGTTAAGAGTCTGATGGCAGATTGTCAGGAAGTCTGAATAATGCTTGTGATAGTTTGCATCAAAATCAGCGTAATACAACATACCTCCTTGCCCTTCAGTTTTGAATTGCCTCTCCAATAGATTAAATGCCAAAGCTTCGGCAACTACCTCAGCTAAGATACTATGGTACAATTGTGAATCTCTCCCAGGATAGTTCTCACCCTCTGGAATTCCTAAGTATTGTCTAATGGAAGGATGTTTTGCTGCAATCTTCAGAATATACGGGTGTTCATCGTCCCATTTATACCTGACGGAACCAAAATCATCTTCATCAGGCAAGAACTGTAATTTAATGTGGCTTCTTGGTACCTTATCTTCTACTATGAGGTCAGTGTGCGCTGGCTGGAATCCGTGGACAACAGCAGTGGTGATACCTTTTGCTTTCGACTGCCGGCCAATGACATGACATTTACCAGTGAGAATACCCGAATCGTCAGTCCTCCTAAGCATACATTTACCGCCACCTTTAACAGCTATCTCCCGCCGGTCTGAGATGACCTTGGCTGCACACTCATTTAGTAGAGGGTTCCCTGAGTTCAAATAAAGATACAGCGTCTTCTCTTTATTCACTTTAAGATGATAGATTGGTTTATCAAACGATAACCCTGGTGGAAGTTCTGGAGGTATTGATGGTTCCACAACATCGACCAATATGCAGTTATCGTAGCCGTCATAATTGACTTCAATCAGTGCTTCTGCTCCAACTACATCGCTTTCCAGTATGAATGTTGTCGTAGCAACTTTTTTATCATCAGAAAATCTTTTGAGATAGATGGGTGATAATCGAACAGTTATACTCGGGTCGCTACTGCTTATGGTGATTGGTAACGATTCGTTTAATCCTTCATATCCTACTATCTTTACGGTGAATACCTTTGGCACGTCTACGGTAATATGTTCTTCACCAGGAGGTATTATATGAAGCCCAATTGGAAGATTGGCTATCTCACCCTGTAATTCCGAAGTTGATTCAATATCTTCTTCAAGCTCTTTTAGTTTGCTTTCGAATAATCTCGAAATCGCTTTGGATAACGAATCCAACTTCTTATCTAGAAATTCACTGCTTACCTTTTTCTTTGGGGGAGCCTCACACTCTCTGAGGTCATCAACAAGTGCCTTCAGTATTTTCCGACACAGTTGGTTTACCGCCGATGTGAATGGATGGTTTTCATCTAAGCCATTACGATTTGGGTCGAGCAACATTATTGGATTGTTACCTGGATGGATTGGATTATCTGTAGTGCTTTCTCTGTCATCATATTCTCTGATTAGTCTGTCAATGTAGTCACAACTGACTTCACCAGTGAATCGCCAGCAGTATACATCTGGTTCAAGATGAAAATAGGTGCAATCGTGTATCGCTGCTCCGCTTTTTATTAATATTCCTTCCCTAAGTGGCAATGTGTCAACTTGAAACGCTGTTTCATGTTGCCGGATTAATAAATGAGCTTTAGCATCAGAATAACCAGGAATCTCAAGATCTGTATCTAATACAACATCTCCCGCTGGATATTCATATAAAAGGCGAGTAGATTTCCTTGACTTTACATCAGACAAAATAATCTCACGATGGGTATCAGACATGATGTCTCTAAGACTATAGTAACGCGATAATATGTCCAAAAGCTTTTCATGTTGAGGTATACGGCATCCACTACTAACTTCAATAGTTACGGCCGTTCCGTTACCCCTTGCTATTCCAAGTCTTCCTCGTTCCTTTTCACCAGCTTTTTTATCAAAAGCCTCAAAACTACCTTCTAGAGAGGGGGATATGATTAGGTGGCTATATTTGCCATCTTTAATGCTCTCAAAATGTGTTGAACCGAATATAGCCACATCCTTTGCTCCTCTACCATGCAGACCGCGACGGGCCTTGCCTTTTTCATATCCAGAAGTCCGATCTCCAACAGTACCCAGTTTGTTATACATCTCTTCCCCACTCATTCCAGCTGCTCTATCGAGGACTCTAACGATTGTAGGACTATAACCTCTTTTCCTTTCAACCTCAATCTTTATCTTTCCTGAAACTTTGAACCCAAGTTCCTCCAAATCTCGGTAACTGTCATCACTATTCGTAATTAATTCAACAATACCGCGTTCAATCTTGCCTCCCATGGCTTTTGCCATGTTTTGGCGTCTATATCGGCGTGTTGCTTTCAGTTCGAATTTTTGTTGTATTCTGGCTTTAACCATCACAACCTCCCCCTAAGTTGTTTGGCAAAGAATTTTCGATAGAAATTCAAATATTGCTTCACCTTATCCTGATTTAACAGGTCTGCTGTAGAATGTAATTGCTCAATGCGCTCAGATAATATGGCAGGCTTGGTATTGACTGTACAAACCAGGGATTCAGCGAACTCAGCATGGGAAATCTCAGCATTCTCACCCTCGACGAGGTATTTTTTAAACGCTTGACTTTTTATCAATACTTTCATTCTGCGATTATCGACTAAACGCTCAGTCGGTGGTTGCTTTTTGCCGAGTTGCTTTTCTATCCTACTAAGATGCACTTTCATCCATTGAATTCCATCGCTAGTAAAACGCCACCCAGTTATCGGTGTGGGTGATTTCCTTTCACTACTACCGATTATTAATGGTTTACACTTTTCTAAGGCAAATCTTACAGGCTGTATGTCCGGATACTGAGGGTATTTCGTCCAGGAAAATCGTGCAGGAGCGATCTCGTAGCATTTCAGAGCAATATCTTCAGTGTGTACTCTCCTCTGGTAGCCACCGAGAACGTATAGAGCATAAATAACAATATCTTTATCGTTCAACCATACTTCCTGTATCATGTTATTCGCGGCCTCTACAGTTTGAATCTGCCTTTATTCCTCGAGCCATTCTCGAAATGCAGTTTAATTTCCTTCACTTTGCGCCCTATTTCTCGAAATATTCTTCGAACTTCCTCGTCAGAATATTCATAGTTTCTCTTATTTGAGCATTTTGCCAGACTATCCAAATTCGTTAATATTTTATTCACCCTACTCTCAGCAATTTTCTTGAATCGTCTCCTTTTAATATCATTCTTTGGTGCTAAATACTCATTATTTACATCCATATTTGCCTCCTTTCTCAATAAAATAATAACATTGGTGCTAATATTTGTCAAGTTCCATATCATAATTATATTATAATATAGCTGTTAAAACGTGATATATAGCATGAAATATAATAAGAGTGACTGAAGGAAGGCAATAATAAACCAGTGCGTCATGCTACGAGATATTATGACGCCGTGTAGATATAAAGTAGACCTAGCCCTGGATAAACTTATAGTGCTATTCAAATTTTTAAAGCAAAAGAGGGTAATATTCTCTGGACTATTGTCCATGTCCACCACCCCCGGTCCACCACCATGTCGGGGTGATTAAAAGGGTGATTCTTTAATATTTATATATATTTAAATCACCGAATTGATCACCCTGGCTCGAAATACTACGATAGCTTGACGGCGTGGCCTAGTTTACGGTGCTTGACGGTGTAACCCATTTCTTCCCGCAGTATCTTGGATACCCTCTTTGATGTTGGTTTCCACATGTAATGGTCATTTAAATGTGCAATCAATGTAGAAAGATATACGAATTTCTTGTTTTCTTCGCTTTCAAAGTAATTCAGTGCATAAGCGAGTATCTTATCTGGCTCAAAATCGCTATCCCCTTTTAGTAAACTCTCAGCGATCTTCTGTTGCTTATGTGCATACTCAATCCATTTATCGTCTTCCCGGAATTGAGCTACGATAATAAGTGGCCACCAGTTTGTTGCAGTTCTGCCTGAAGGATTCTGGTCGCCCCTATTCTTCCATGCACCCTTCCATAACTTTTCCAGTCTTTCTCCATAGTCATCAGGTAGCTCGGCTTTCTGGAATTCCCGCTCTACCTTCCTAGTTTTGATGACTATGGTACGGGTTTGCAGTGCCAAATCCTCAAAGCTATGTCTTCTATGTAACAATGTCGCGCCATAAATATTGCCCTCATTTGTGTAGAAACCCCATGAGCCTCTCACTTTAATATGAACTTGACCACTCTCTCTAGAGTATCTCTTGAGGATCATTGGCTCCTCTACTTTATCGCCTTCTTCAATGCACACAATACGATTATCCGCCAACTGGTCCCTGAACTCAGCCTTTGTTGTTGTAGAAATAACATGGGCATTGATCAATTTAGCTACAAACTTCAAAATGGTGGACTTCCCCGTTTCAGGTGCTCCATATATCACCATAGGAGGAAAACAATCCAGTTTATTCAAGCCATAGGTTGCTACGGCCCAATAGACTATTGTTTTTGCCTCGTTCAGTGTTAGCCCAGTCGCGTCTCGCAAAGCGAGTATCGCCTTGTCTCCTCTTTTCAACTCATTTCTCCCGAGTTTTCGGAGCTTTCTGCCGTTCTTTTAGCGGATTCGAGAAGCCTTTTGGCTATTTGGTACGGCTTGATTTGCTATCCTTGGAGAACTTGTCGACTGCACGCCTCAGTTCGTCCCAAGTCATAGTCGGGCATGTGCCTTTCTTGGCCATATACTCTCCAAATAGCCGAAACTTAGCCTTTTGCTCACTTAGTACTTCACCAAATTTGCCAATTGTAGGTTTTCCTAGATCATCCATCTCACGAAGTTTCTCGTGAGTTGCCCGCAGAGCTGCCGACCTCATGTCCGAATCAGAGCAGGGCCTGTAATCATTCCTTTTCTTTGCCATTTTTGCCTCCTTCTAACAAGTATTAATGCTGCTAGTGCTAGTGCTATTGCTACTACTGTTGCTACTAGATAACATCATCATTAATATTAACACGCTAGTTTATTTTTTGTCAAGTCCATAGTGAAAACGGAATAAGTTCGGGGGAGAAATCATAATGAGAGGAAATACTTAATTAGAAACGGAAATTAAGAGTCATAAGCCTTTAGTTGGTGGTTCAAATCCACCCGCTGCCACTTAATTATTTGTTTCCTTTGCGAGGTCCCTTCAACGGATTGTGTGATCTGTGAACGCAGGTACAGGTAATAGTTATGAAATTGACGGGATGGTTTGTCGGTATCGTCTTTCAAGAGGGATCGTTTGAAGGAGGCTTCGTCACCTTCTTAGTCGTAATTAGGATATCAATAGCTTCCCATACAGCGCTATTCGTAACACCAAGTTGTTTGGCGATCTCCTTGTGAATACCCTTAGGCCAAGTGTCCTTAGGGAGTTTATTGGCGACTTCATCGAGGAATCGGGAATCAATTTGAGGCAAATACCTTCGATGGGTACCACTTGTCGGCGTTTCTGACTTTGTGATTCTAAGGATCATAGAACGAGTTTCTTCGTCAAAGCGGTCTAGAATCTGTGTTTCAGAAAGACACTTAAGTGTGGCAGAACGAATGGAATCTCTAATATATTCCTGCCCTACACCAATAATCTTAGTTCTAGAAACATCGTAGTCAACATTGGAGTCGCCCGTCACCCCAATATCAATGACTGCGCCAATCTTGTCTTTGCCAACTTTGAATATTTTGAGCGGTTTCTTACTAAGTGACATCTTGAAACCATTCACGGTAATACGGTTTCCAGCATATCCGTCCAGAAAGCCGCCCGGGTCTATGCCATAACGCTCATTGATTACTATTTTTTTGCCTTTCACTCGATGAGAGAGTCTGCCATCGGTACCAATACCGAACAGCAAAACCAAGGTGCCAGCAAGATTGCTCCATCGCTGTAGGTCGATTATGATAGGTTCAATATGCTTTTCTGCCAAAAAGGCGCGACCGGTACTCTTGAAAGTCATTTGATTACTTTGCTTGAGTATGAAAGCATCCTCAGTAAGTTTGACACGGATATCAAAAGCGGGGCGAGGAATAATATTTTTGAGATATGCCATAGCGTGGAGAGCGAATAGGCCATAATTGGCTTGGATTTCAGGCTGCAGACGAATTCCCACACGTGTACCTTGTTCATCCGTTGAGGCTTTGGCTACAAATGCTAATCCGCCCATTCGCTCGATTCTAACGAATCTTGGGACGTCATCATTTCGTGGAGAACAAATGTGGCTAGTGGTTACCTCTATGGCATCACCAATTATGAAGCTGGACACAAGCCCAATACCAAACCTTGCTATTGCTGTGAACGGTTCCGTCAAACCGAGTTTTCTGCAAATGCGCTCGAATTCGGGTGAACTGTAATAACAGTTCCCTACTTTGAGGAAGTATTCGGAAAGGATGTGCTCGTCCATACCCATACCGTTGTCCTTGACTTCTATCCAGAGGCGACGGCCATCATCTTCTCGAACATTCACAGAGATTTCTGGCACATAAGTGGGATCCGGCACCAACTTGATTCGTGCTGCACAGGCATCAATTGAATTTTGTATAAGTTCTCTAAGGCAAACCGCTGGCTCGAGGTACAGGCGTTCGCCCATGAGCAAAGATGTTATCGCTGCCTGACTCAATTGTAGTGACATGTCTGTGTAAACGTAACCTTCTGCGGTAATGCGAGGTCGGACTGAAAATGGCAAACTGAACTTATATTGATCTGCGATCTTCGGTGCATTGTGCCGGAGAACAGCTAGCGTATCCCGAATTTCCCTTTCGATAACTTGGCAGAAGTCTCTGACGGTCTTCTCAATAGCAGGGTGTTGGCAATCTGCAGAAATCACTAATTCATCAGTAGAAATATCGATATCGTGGATAGCCATATGCTTTTGCCATTCTTTTAGTGATACGTCAGAACCAGGAAGTGAGCGGGATGCTATACCTAGGCTTTCAAACAGAATCCGGGGTGTTCTCTCGTTATCGAAATCAAGGATATCCGTCATACGCAACAGTGCCGCGATGAATTGGGTATTGAGTTTCTGTCCACCAATAGATAAATCACGAGGAAAACGCTCTTGATTGGGGCCATAGATTTCGGCAAGGGCACCAACATCTTGGTTATGTGAGACATTTATATCTATTAACCATTTTTCGAACGAGACGCCACTGCTTTCAAAAATGTCACTTCTACCTGAATTTCGTTTCACTAGCTCTGCTAGTTGAGCATAGCGTTCTGCAGTTGCATGGCGTGGTCGCAGATAAGTAGCCAAAGCGGCCTCCTGAAGCTGAAAAACCTCCGTTTCTATCGTGAGTCGCTCAGCCTCTCGGGCTATTTCATCAGGATGTGTCATAGATAAATCCTCCAATCGCTTACGTGCCTGGAGGAGTGCATTCCACAAGGCTGTCCATTCTTTGAACTCCTCTGTGTACTCAGGAGTAGCTAGTATGCGTTTCCTCTCTTCAGAACTTAGGGACATGCCTAAATCGTGCAGAAATGCTGAGTAAATGAAGGCTTGGCACTCGAGTGGAGAGATAGAGTCCAGAGTATCTGGTGGGATTATGTATTCAGCTAGATGCAACAGCTTTTTTGCATGGTTATGATTATGTAGGGTGTACTCCTTAAAGGGCCCAGCCATAGTCAGGTCCAGAAGCGGAGCCACGGTGTTCACAAACACACATACACGTTCAGCACAACCATCTGCGGGCGTACTTGTGTCTAACAAGTGCCTATATAGTTTGCATTCACGGTAATCCTCAGGAGATTTAGCAATTATCGTCATCTGACACTTCCACGCTTAGTATACAGGCGAAAAACTCACTCAACGAATTAAGTTTCTATGATTATACACCCAAAAGGGCCTTATATGAACAGAGGCATGTGTATCAATCACTCTGAAGTGTTAACTAGGCAATCCATACCATGCATGATATCAATTCCATCCTCTTGAATATGAGTTCGGAAGGCCTTCGATGACTAGTAAAAGACTTCTATTACTTTGCACTTAAACTAGTGTCTACATCCCTATTGACCTTATCCTAGTTCTCCTATATCGTCTCGCATCTCGAATAAGACAAGGAGAGGTTATAGATTAAGTGTGAAAAGACGCTTGACCTCTTTTCTAAGTTAATTGATTCTTGAATAATAACGAAAGACAGGAGGATAATTATGGTTACAACTTTACTGAAGTCGACTGGCAGTCAGAAGGTAGTGGGTTCGAATCCCATCAGCTCCACCAACACAAAAGGGCAACTCGATTTTTTACTTTATCACACCCTAATCCCCTCCTTTGAAGGGAGAGGAATTTTTAGTCCCAAATACCAACCTCATTGTGCATCCTCAAAAAGTCTGGACAAATTTAAAGCGCAAATGACTAAATGGTCAAAACCTTTAGGATTTAGAGCGGAGCTTTTGCTAGATTTAAAAATAAGCCACTGGGATTGCCACGCCCGCGACAATTCAAGGCTCACCGGGACAGGATTTCTCTCAGCCTGGTGGATTTTATTCCATATTATGTGTTAGCTATTATTTCCGATGTTTCTTGGTAGAGATATTGTTCGGGCGATAACGGCGGTTAATTCTATCACCCTAGCTCTGGCTCAATCAGTCCATAGCCGCCACTCTTGCGGCGATATAGTAGATTGAGGCTCTCAGTATCAGCGTCCAGAAAAAGAAAAAAATCATGCCCCAGGAGCTCCATCTGGTTGATAGCTTCATCTACAGGCATGGGCTTGACTAAGAAGTGCTTAATCTTCACTACTCTTTTGGGAGACTCGATTGCCTCCGCCTCAATTGCCACTTCTTGTCGAGCAAAAGAAGTGCCTCTACATTTGTCATATAATTTGCCTTTGTATCGCTCGATTCGCTTGGATAGCACATCCTCTACTTTGTCAATGGCTGTGGGAATATCCTTAGACTTTTCCTGAGCTCTGATTAAGCTCACTTTGCTGTCAAGGGTAACCTGGACAGTGAATCGATGCTCAGGCAGTTTCGCCTCCTCCCTTGAAATCTCCACCTTGCCTTCACTGATGATAGGTAAGTAGCGACCTAGTTTGCCAATCTTCTTCTCAATATATGATTTTACTGTTTCGGAGACCTCCACGTTATTTTTAGCGATAATCTGCAGGTTCATTGCTCCTCCTTCAGTTATAAATCTCTCTTGCCAGGGTTAAGCCCCAAACGGAAGTAGCCCCCTTGTTCTTGAGAGCTACAGCACAGGACTCCAGCGTGGCTCCAGAAGTGCATACGTCGTCAATAAGGATAATCTGTCTGCCGCTTATCCTTTCATCACAGCACCTAAAAGCGTCGACTACGTTCCTACGGCGCTCTTCCACATCAGCTGCTCTCACCTGAGGTTGTGTCTGCTTTACTCGGATGAGGCAGTTCTCAATCACTGGCAAATC
>Ga0180438_10011952_pt1 | contig 10397 bp, 6 predicted proteins | sample SS_ome_12_FD_132455 | JGI IMG/M metagenome (GOLD analysis project Ga0180438, IMG submission 132455) | Hypersaline lake sediment archaeal communities from the Salton Sea, California, USA - SS_3_D_2 metaG | ecosystem: Environmental > Aquatic > Non-marine Saline and Alkaline > Hypersaline >... | reverse complement strand
TCTTTGCCGCCATCGTCCTCCCCTACCTCCTGTTCTCGCTGCGCACCAGCGGCCACCTGCTCCCAAACACGTATCACGCCAAGGCGGTCGTGGATCTGCGTCCCGATCTCGATTTCCTGAGCCTGACGGCGCGGTACCTGATCCTCGACAACCCGCTCCTGTTGCCGTTCTACGTCCTGGGCCTGAGTGTGCTGCTGTTTCCGACGTTGAGTAGCGCGACCGGGCTCGGAGAGACCTCGCCGCAGCACCATGCCTCGCTTCTGAGCCTGTGGAGCGCGGGGCTGCCCCTGATCTATGCCTGCCTCCACGCGGCGCTATACCAGCACGGGCGGTACCTGATCCCGCTGATCCCGGTCAACGCGGTCGCTGGCGTGGTGGGGTTGCTGGAGGCGGGGCGACTGGCGACGCGGCGCGGGTACCGTTGGCGGGGCTCGCCGAGAACGCTGGCGTTGCTGGTGTGCGTGCTCGTCGTCGTGGGAACCGCGTGGCGGCTGCCGACGATGGCGCGCCTCTATGCCTGGAACGTGGACAATATCAACGAGATGCACGTCGCGCTGGGTGAATGGGCTGCGGAACACACGCCGCCGGACGCGGTGCTGGCGCTGAACGACATCGGCGCCATCGCCTACGTCTCGGAGCGGCCGATCGTGGACCTGGCTGGACTGGTCACACCGGAGGTGATACCGCTCCTGCGCGCGCCCGATCGGGACGCGCGCCTGGCTGATTTTATGGCGGAGCAGGGCGTGCAGTACGTCATCATTTTCCCCAACTGGTTCCCGGGCCTGGCCGCCCGCACGGACGTGCTGGAGCCGGTGTACCAGGTGACGCTGGCGCGCAACACGATCGCGGGCGGGGAGATGATGGTGGTCTATCGGGCACATTGGCGTAGATAGGGGGGGGTGTAATACGTAATACGTAATGCGTGATCCGTGATCCGTGATGTATGGTTCCAACATCCAGTAGCCAGCCTACTGGTCACCATTCTACCAGTTTACTAGTTTCCCAAGGAGCACATCAAAGGAGTGTACCCATGACCGACGACCCTATTCGTATCGGTATCATTGGCGGCAGTGGGCTCTACCAAATGGAGGGGCTGAGCGAGGTGGAAGAGCGGCCTGTGTCGACGCCGTTTGGCGATCCGTCCGATGCGGTCACCGTTGGCACGCTGGAGGGCGTGCGCGTCGCGTTCCTGGCCCGTCACGGGCGGGGCCACCGCATCATGCCGACCGAGGTCAACTACCGGGCCAACATCTTTGCGCTCAAGAGCCTGGGCGTCGAGCAGGTGATCTCTATCTCGGCCTGCGGCTCGCTGCGGGAGCACCTGCCGCCGGGTGCGATTGTCATCCCCGATCAGGTGTTCGATTTCACCAAGGGACGGGCGAATACCTTTTTCGGCGACGGACTGGTCGTCCACGTTGGTACGGCCGACCCGTTCTGCCTGCGGGTTTCCGCCATTCTGGCGGATACGGTGGAGGAGGCTGGCGGGACGGTTCACCGCGGCGGGCGGTTCATCACGATCGAAGGGCCACGCTTCTCGACAAAGGGGGAGAGCTATACCTTCCGCGCCTGGGGGATGGACATCATAGGCATGACGACCTCGCCGGAGGCGTTCCTGGCGCGCGAGGCGGAGATGTGCTACGCGGTGATGGCGCACGTGACTGATTACGACGTGTGGCACGAGACGGAGGACCCGGTCAGCGTCGAGGCGGTCATTCGTATCCTGCAGGAGAATACGGAGCTGGCACAGCGGGCTATCCGCACGTTGGTGCCACGATTGGCCGCTGCCGAGCGCGACTGCGAGTGCGGCGAGTCGTTGGCGGCTGCGATCATCACGCAGCGGGATCTGATACCGGAGGAGGTCAGGGAGAGGCTGGGGTTGATTGTGGGCAAGTACCTCGGATAGGTTTTGGGTCTCAGGTTTCAAGTTTCAGGTTCAAGAAGGGGATGAACCGCCGATGGCGCTGAGCGGCGGTGATGTCAGCGACCTCAGCGCAGATCAGCGGGTTCAGCGGTTCAAGAGGTGGGGCTATCCCTGTTCGCGTTCCGTACGTCAGACCTCGTCGTAGAAGGCTTCGGTATCTTTTAGCGCATCGCCCTCGTATCCCTCGGGGAGCAGGTCGAGCCACGCGTCGAGGCTCGAAGGTGGGACGAGGACAGTTCTGCATTTTCGCTCATCGCGCTCACCTCTTTACAATCTTATCGTATTGTACGCCAAATCCTCGAATCCGGCAAGGTGCTGTCCGCGCGCTTGACCTCTGTGCAATTTTGTGCTATTCTCAACGCGTAAGCAACTTGTGGATTTAGGCCGGGGGGAGAATCGGGATGGCGAGCCAGATTGACCAGATGCGCAAGGGGACGACGACGGTGGCGATCCTCAAGCTGCTGGTGGACGAGGAGGAGCCACTGCACGGCTATGAGATCATCCGCCGGCTGGACACGCGGGGTCAGGGGTACTTTCGTTTCAAGGAAGGACTGATCTATCCCCGGCTACACCGGATGGAGCAGGATGGACTGCTGGAGAGCCGGTGGGTCGGCGCGCCCGGGACCCGGCGGCGCAAGATGTACACGATCACCGAGAAGGGACGCCAGCAGTTAAAGGTGGAGATGGAGCGCTGGCGGACCTTTAGCGAGCAGATGGACCAACTCCTGGGGTTGGAGGCGGCGTGAACGCGGAGCAGGTTGCGGATCCATCTTCCCGCCCCGCCCCTGAGTGGGGCGGGGATTCCAGGTTGGACCGGGTGTTGGAGCAGGTTCGCACCCAGCTCGACCTGGACGCCGAGACGGAGCACGAGCTGCTGGACGAGCTCCGGGGCCACCTGGAGGACGCGGTGGCGGCGGCGCGCGCGCAGGGGCTGGACGAGGAGCGGGCGCTGGTCGAGGTGGCCGCCCGCTTTGGCGTCGAGGAGGTCGGGCGGGAGCTTCAGGCAGCGCACGTGGGCTGGGGAACGGCCGACGGCGTCTTTGCGGCGGGTTTGCCGGTCCTGTGTGCGCTGATCCTGCGTTGGCTGGTCTTTGCGCCGGATGGCACGGCCGTCGGCTGGCGGGAGGTACTGGTGCGGCCGACGTTCTGGGTCGTGGCACTGGCGGCGTTGCTGGTGCCCCTGCTGCGGTTCCCCCGGTGGCGCTATGCGCTGGTATCGTGGGCCTTTTTCTGGGCGATGTCTGTGATATTCTTCGCCTGGCCCGCGGTGCGCTGGTAGGCTGGAGAGGGTCTGGAAACCTGTTCAGAGACCCGGAGCGGACCTGCATGGCGATGGGTCGGCGGACTGCGGTCCGCCTCGAACTGCTTTCCGGGCGAGGAGGAGAGGTGGGGGATGAAATGCCCAGAGTGTGGGTTCGAGAACCATCCTGACGCCAGCGCTTGTCGTCAGTGTGGGGAGGCCCTGGAGGCTTCCCCTGGCCCGGGTGCGCCGGCTCGGCCATCAATCCCCCGGCCTTCCGTTCCTGCTTCTCCCCCATCGATCTCCCCGGGCGTGGGTCCCATCGGTCATGAGGGCCCCGTGGGTGACCGGGTCAACGTTGGGAACTATGTCCTGCAGACCGGCTCGATCCAGGGTGGGGCGGTCAGGGTGTCCACCCCGGCGCGGCGGCCTCACGTGCAACCCCGTCCCACGCCCGTTTTCATACGCCCTTCCGATTTTCCAGGTCTCGTGGGCCGTGATGCCGAGGTCCGCGCCGCAACAACGGCGATTCGATCCGCGACACCGGTAGCGGTCCAGGGTTCAGGGGGCGTGGGCAAGACGACGTTCCTGCGCCACCTGGCCCATCATTTCCCCGACGACTCATTCCCGGACGGCGTCTTATTCCTGTCGGCGTTTCGGCCGTCCGTCGAGGACGTGCTCCAGTTCCTCTATGATGCCTTCTACCAGAGCGACACTCCCCTCAAGGTCACCGATGATCAGGTTCGCCAGGCCCTGCAGCGCAAGCGGGCGCTCGTCATCCTGGATGACGCAGACCTGGCGTGGCACCACGTGCAGAGGCTGATGGAAGCCGCGCCGGGATCCAGTTTTGTGCTGGCCTCGGCCGAGCGGCGTCCATGGGGAGAGGGACTGGTGCTCGTATTGCGGGGGTTGTCGCCGGAAGACGGGTTGGAGCTTCTCGAGCGGGGGATGGGCCGGGCGCTAACGCCAGAGGAACGAATCGCAGCGCAGGCGCTTTGCGTCGTGCTGGAGGGGCACCCGCTCCACATCCTCCAGGCGGCGGCGTTGGCACGGGAAGGATATGCGTCGTTGGCAGCGATCGCCCACCGACTGGCGACGGTCTCACCGGCCGAGTTTCTGACTGCGCAGGTGTTGGTCACGCTCAGCGAGCCCGATCTGCGGGTTCTGGCGGTGTTGGCCGCGTTGGGCGACGTGGCGTACGGCGCTGGCCACGTATCCGCGCTCGCGGACCTCCCCGACGCCGGGCCTGCGTTCGAGTTGCTCGAGCGACGTGGGCTCGTGCAGGCGCACAGCGAGCGCTACAGCCTGGCCGGTTCGCTGGGGAAGGTTTTGCGGAGTGCGTGGGACGAGACCCCGTGGGCGGAACGGGCGTTGGGTTATTTCAGCGCCTGGGCGGAGCGACAGCGGCAGGCGCCCGAGTGGCTGCTGGAAGAAGCCGACGTCATCCTGCGGGCGTTGGGATGGGCGGTCGGTGCTGGTCATTGGGCGGAGGTCGTGCGCCTGGGGCGGACGATGTCGGGACCGCTGGCATTGAGTGGAAGATGGTCCGCGTGGGCTCAGGTATTGCGCTGGGTGCTCCAGGCGGCCGAGGAGTTGGAGGACCGGGCCGTCAAGGCCTGGGCGCTGCACCAACTGGGGACCCGCGCGCTGTGCCTGGGGGATACCACGACGGCGCGTACCGCGCTGATCCAGGCACTGCGCTTGCGGGAGACACTGGGCGACCAGACCGGGGCCGGTATCACCCGTGATAACCTGGACCTGCTTGTGGGTGCCCCGCCTCCACCCGAAAGTCGCGTCCAGCCTCCTTCTTCCCCTCCCACTCCTGCTCCCGCTTTTCCTTCTCCTCCTCCTTCAACGGTGCGATCGGCGATTGCGGGTGTTCCACCGGTGTTTCTCGGGTGTGCCGTGATTCTGTTCATGGTGCTCGTGACGCTCGGCGGGGTGTGGGTCTGGCAACTGCGGCCCCGCTCCGCGCCTCCGACGCCCACGCCGACGAGCACGCCGACGCTCACGGCCACACCGACGAGCACGCCGACGCCGGCGGACACCCCGACGAGCACGCCGACGCCCACCGCGACGCCGACGAACACACCCAGGCCTACTGCAACGCCGACCTATACGCCCACGCCGACGACTACGTCGACGCCGACCCATACGCCTACGCCCACGAACACGCCTACGCCGACGTCTACACCGACGAGTACGCCGACGCCCACCGCGACGCCCGATCGCGTCGGGCCTCCTCCACCGCAGCTTCTCGCCCCCGACCAGGCGGCCCAGTTGCTGTGTCCCCCTGGGGCTGCGTCGCTGGGGGTTCAACTGCAATGGTTGAACGTCACCGATCCGTCGGGCATCCGGTCCTACGAGGTGCGCCTGGAGGCGATCGAGCGCAATCCCTCCGTCTATCCGCGCCAGTTCCCGAGTGCAACCTTCCTGGACGTGCTTGTGCCGTGCGGGGAGGTGTACCGCTGGTGGGTACGCGGGCTGGATGGCGAAGGCAACGTGGGTGAGTGGTCGCAATCGCGCACCTTCTCCGTGTTGGATACGACGGGGCCCTCCGCCCCGGCGTTGATCGTACCGGAAAACGGGGCAGAGATCGCCTGTACCACCAATCCCAAGATCGTCACCTTGCGCTGGGCCGAAGTGGAGGATCCGTCGGGCATCGCTGGCTACGTGGTGGAACTGGAAGTGGTGGTCGTAGGAACAGCGCCGGGGCCGACGCCCGTGCCCATCTCTACGGATCTGTTGAGCGGAACGGGATTGGCGACCTCGCTGAGCTGCGGATGGGATTACCGCTGGCGCGTACAGGCGGAGGATGGCTCCGGGAATGCCGGGGCGTGGTCCGCGTGGTCCACGTTCCGGGTGGTGGCCCCGACCGGCTGATTCCTTATTCGACCTCTGACCGGGTGACGCCGGGTGTGAGCGCCTCTTCTGCACTGGGGATGCCTGTCGCCACTTTCCTCGGCTTCTGTGGCGGCGTCTGGTCCACATACTGCCGGACAAAGTAAGGGTACAGGTCAACCGCGTCGTTCAGCGTCTCCGGTGCGAGCGGCTGCCGTGGCGGCCAGGCGATGAAGGGACGGAGCTGCGGTCCCCCCAGCCCGCCGTGTGTCGATGCCTGTTCCTCAAAGGTCACAACCTGGCCGTCCGGCTCGATCGCCCCGAGCACGATCATGTCGCCGGCGTGGGGAAAATGAGCCAGGCGGTGCAGTTGCCTGGTGGCGTAGGCTTCATCCCCGAAGGGGGTCAGTGGATGCGGCGGCTCCACGATCTCGCGTCCGCTCTCGATGACCAGCGTGCCTTTTTGGTGCCCCAGTACGATCGTCCGCTCCCCCGCTCGTCCGGCGATGGCTCCAATTCCGGGAATCGCCAGGAGGTTGTCCAGCAACTGTGGATATAGGAGGATCACCTCGATCAGGTCGAGCGGGCGCGGGCTGACGTTAAAGTAGACGTGGGCCAGGGGACCGGAGGCGGACACGACCACGTCCCGCTGTTTCTCGAGGTCATAGTCCCAGCCCTGGCCAGCCAGTATCCGTCGATCCAGGTATCTACGGCCGGCCGCGAGGACGCGGCGCAAGCGCGGGGTGAGCCGAACCTCCAGTCCCCGCAGCTCTTCCAGCAGGTAGCGGGTTTTCTCGGCCGAGTACGCATATGCCGCCACCTGCTCATCCAGCGAAAGGCCACTGCCAATCTGAGCGACGATGTATTCCCCCAGGCTGGTCCCGTTGCGCCAACTGAACGGGACTGCGGGAGAGTTCCCGTGATCGGCGATCACGTACAGGTCATACTCCCGCTGCTGGTAGCGGGCGCGCATGCGGTCGATCCGGCGGATGCACTTGTCGACACCCCGGAGAACCCGGAAGGCGGCCGGATGGTCCGGCCCCAGGTTGTGGGCGACCTCATCGTAGCTGGTATAGTTGGCATAGATGGCGGGTACCCGGCGGTAGATATCGAGCATCACGCCAAAGGTCTGCACCTCGGTGAACAGTGCATCACCAACGGCGTGCACCAGGGGGGAGAAAAGGTCAAAGGGGTTGAGGATACTGGGCCGGACGAGGGCGACCAGGCGGCGGCCCAGTCCGGCCAGGTAACTCATCACAGTCAGCCGCAGCAGGCGCAGCACGCGAAACGGACTGAGCAGGAACAGGAGAAACAGTCCCACCCCGCGCACGCTCTCAAAAAAGTGTTGGGGGTGAAGCAAGCTCAGTGTAAAGAGGGCCAGGTCTGCGTCGCCGTCGAACATGCTGACGTAGCAGGATCCCCCACGTAGAATGCCGGGCCGTCCCTGGCTGATGCGGGCGCGCACCGCCGTGATGTGATCGGGGCGGCGGGTGAGCACGCTCTCTCCTCGTTCCTTCTCGTACCAGCGGAAGCCGGGGATGTCAAAGCGGTTGCCGAACATGATGCCGGCCTGGGCTGCCGGGGTTGTGCTGGGGAGGCCACAGCGCCAGGGGGATATGAACAGGCGCTGGGCAGCCAGCAGCCGAGCCAGATAGGGCATGTACCCGGCGGCGATGGCCTGGGTGAGATGGTCGTACGAGAGCCCATCGACCTGGATGATGATAAAGCCGCGTCGCCGATCCGGGCCGACGCCGGGCCGGCCCAACTCGCGGGCCATCGCGCCATATTTGCGTGTATAGTAAGTGCTGGTGATGGCGCCAACCAGGTCAAGGATCCGTTGTGCAAACCAGGTTGACATGGCTAAACTCTTTCGCTCCCTGTGAGAAGCCAGTATACCAGGCTTGCACCGATTTGTCATCTGGAGGGCACAGGCACTTTTTTTCCCTCGCGCTAACCTTAAAATTTCTCCGGTTATGTCGATTTCCTATTGACAAATCTACCCTTTTCGACTAAAATGATAACACGTGTTACTGACTCGTGTTAGCAGACCGAGTCGCCACTGCGAAAGAGGGGGTATACGTGGCCAGGTCCCGTCCCACGCAGCGCCAGATCGCTGAAGAGGCCGGTGTTTCGCGTACGACCGTCTCGCTGGTGTTGAACGACGTCCCGGGTGTGCGGGTTAGCCCGGAAACGCGCCAGCGCATCCTCAAAGTTGCCCATCGCCTGAACTATTACCCGGACGCCGCTGCCCGTACGCTCGTCAGTGGCCGGACCTCCACGATCGGGTTTGTCCTCTGTCAGAGCCCTGATCGCATCTTTGCCGATGCCTTCCTGCCCGAGGTGCTGCGCGGTGTGGGGGATGCCCTGCAGAAGAATGGCTTTCGTGTGCTGATTCATTCTGTGGAGGACGTGAGCGCGCCTGAGGCCTATATTGGGCTGGTGCGCGAAAAGCAAACCGACGGGATTATTCTTTCTGGGCCACGATCCGACGACCGCCAACTGCTGCAATTGATGGCGGAGGGCTTTCCGGTCGTGCTGCTGGGACAGTTGCCGGGCTCGGGCATCCCGTTTGCGGACGTGGATAACGTCGGAGCGGCGAAGCAGGCCGTCGAGCACCTGATCGGCCTGGGACATCGGCGGATCGGGATGATCACCAACGCGCCGCTGGCGTACACTGCTGCCCGGGATCGCCTGGTCGGGTATCGCCAGGCACTGGCGGAAGCGGGAGTAAAGTACGCCGAGGAACGGGTGCGCACCGGTGATTTCCGCGAGGAGAGCGGCCATGGGGCGATGAACGATCTGCTGGACCTCGCACAGCCGCCGACCGCGGTCTTTGTTGCCAGCGACCTGGTGACCTTTGGGGCGATGCTGGCGATCAAGCAGCGCGGGCTGACCATCCCCGATGACGTTGCGCTGGTGGGTTTTGACGATGTGCAACTCGCGCACTATGTGGACCCGCCACTGACGACGGTGAGGCTGCCAGCCTACGGACTCGGTTATCGAGCTGCAATGCTTCTGACAAAACTCATCGTCGGCAAGTCGGTCGAGGAGCAAGAGATACTTTTGCAGACCGAATTGGTCGTCCGACAGTCGTGTGGGGCGGCCGCATAGTTTCTAGATGAGAAGGAGGTGACGAATAGGAAGAGCACTATACACTGCACGGAGCTTTTGGATTCACGAGTCAGAACCAAAACTATAGGAGGATAGAGAGATGTTTAAGCGTACAAGCTGGATTTTGTTGTCGCTGCTGGTGGTGGCGAGCATGCTGCTGGCGGCCTGCGGCCCCCAGCCCGCTCCTACCGAGGCGCCGGTAGAGGAGCCGGTGGAGGAACCAGCGGAGGAACCGGTAGAAGAACCAGAAACCGGGATAGACTGCATGGGTGCGGCGGCGGGCGACAAGGTGACGCTGCTCTACCAGTGGTCGGGCGTCGAGGAGGAGAAGCTGAACGAGATCCTCAAGCCGCTGGTGGACGCCTGCGGCATCGAGCTGGCCCCCGAGTCGACGCGCGACCACGCGCTGCTGGACACGCGGGTCGAGGCGGGGACCCCGCCCGACATCGCCTTCTGGACCGCCTCTGCCATGGACCAGTACCAGGATCGGCTGGTGGCCATCGACGCGGTGGGCGGCAACCCCGACAACTATGCTGGCTTCTGGAAGGACATGGGCACCCGTGGTGGCAAGTGGGTGGGCCTGATGGTCAAGGCCGACATCAAGTCGATCATCTGGTACAGCCCGGTGGTCTTTGACGCCTACGGCTACGCAGTACCCGAGACCTGGGACGAACTGGACGCGCTGGTCGAGCAGATGGTGGCGGACGGCAACGTGCCCTGGTCCATGGGTATGGAATCGGGCGACGCCACCGGCTGGACCGGCTCCGATTTCCTCCAGGACATCATGCTGGTACAGCAGGGGCCGGACTATGTGATGGGCCTCATCTCCGGCGAGATCCCCTACGACGACGCGGGCGTTGCGGAAGCCTACGAGACGTACGGCAAGTGGGCCAAAGACCCCGCCTACACGGTGGGAGGGGCAGAGGGCACCGTTTCCATCGGTTTCCTGGACGCCATCTACAAGGTGTTCTCCGACCCACCCGAGGCGATGATGGTCAAGCAGTCCGGGTTTGCGGGCGGCGAGGTTGCCGCGCAGTACCCGGATCTGGAGTACGGGGTGGACTATGACTTTTTCGGCGTGCCGGGCGCTCAGGGCCTTCAGGGAGGCACGGACAACATGATGGTCTTTAACGACACACCGGCCGTCAAGGCGTTCGTCGCCTACCTGACCAGCGAAGCTGGCGCGCAGAAGTGGGCGGAAGTGGGCTTTGACCTGTCGCCCAACAAGCACGCGGTGGGTTCGTACACCGACGCGGGGCTGGCCAAGAAGGCCGACATCCTGGC
>Ga0180438_10011951_pt1 | contig 10397 bp, 9 predicted proteins | sample SS_ome_12_FD_132455 | JGI IMG/M metagenome (GOLD analysis project Ga0180438, IMG submission 132455) | Hypersaline lake sediment archaeal communities from the Salton Sea, California, USA - SS_3_D_2 metaG | ecosystem: Environmental > Aquatic > Non-marine Saline and Alkaline > Hypersaline >... | reverse complement strand
GAGTGCCCGAACCAAACAATCGCGCTGATGTTCGAGTTTCTGGCGTCAACCGGCTTACGGGTCAGCGAGATGCTCGGCATCAAGCACTCGCGGATCAAGGATCTGAGTTGCGTTGAATATTGCGAAATATGGGTTCTCGGAAAGGGAAAGAAGGAACGTACAATCAAAGTGGGCAAAGACCTCATGCATCGGGTGCGAGAGCACTTCTCCGGCAACGAATATCTATTCCATTCCCGACAACTGGATCACAGATACTCCAGATCGTATGTCTCGATGAGCATAAAGCGATGGGGACGGAAGATCCTCGGCAAAGACATATCTGCGCATACGCTCCGTCACAGCTATGCGACAATCGCTCATGAGCATGGTGTACCCCTTCAGGCGATCCAACGACAACTGGGGCATGCAAGTATCCAGATCACTGCGGACATGTATACGGAAGTGAGAATGTCATGGGACAAGCAGAAGGAGCTTTTCAGCTGACGGGCGGTCCTATGAAAACGGATGAAAAAACGAAGGTGTTCTTTTGGGGAGTTTGGTTTCTGCCGGGTATGCTTCTGAGCTTTTTCAATTTTTTCGGGCCGGTTCATGAGATTGGGCACATGCTGGCAGCACTGTTCACATATGCAGAAGTGGTCAACATCAGCTGGAATGAGGTTTCAATAAGAGATCCCGGCTGGGCGGTGGTTTATGCCGGATATGTATTTGAAATGACATTTTTTCTGATCCTTACCCTTATTCTCCGTCTACGAAAACTTCCCTTGAGCTTCCTCTCCTGGGGATCATGTCATGGATGTTTCCTAATGGCATTTGTTGGCAGTGATTTCGGGCTGACATCCGGACTTGCTCGCGGGACGATCACAGTTAGCGTGTTGCTGTGGACAAGTTTATTTCTGATTATCACTGGCTTTGTCTGGCCGAAGATGCGGGAAGTCATAATAGATTATATCCGGGGTGTGTATCCACAAGTGGCCGATGTGAAATAGAATAATTCGGTCTATGGATTCAAAATGAACTTGGCTGTTTACTTTGGTTATGCTTGCTGTTTTCTCCCAGTGATTTGATGCTGTCGACCAGTGGAGGCGATCCGGGTTATCCTGAGTCCAAGATTCCAATTTCCTGATTACTCCTAAAAGCGCCTTGAAGACCACAAGGTCAACTACTATTATTATATATATATAGTAACACTTGGTCTTAAGAAACAGGAAGTGATTTGAGAGGACAAGGTCGCGACCGATTCATGCACAAAACACTTCAAAATAGCAATCCATACGTAATTTCTTTCGTGGTAGATATACATATGTATGTGTGATATGCGCCTTCTGAACTGGAAATACATCTTAAATGAACATCATCGGTCTTCTTGCTACTACTCTATCGATCCTCTCAGGAACGAATTCCATAGAATTGGAGGACTTGTAGGCCATTGAAATCGCTTAGTTTCAGGTAGATTCGAAGATCCATGAGATCGCGTGTCGAAAGACAAAGGGAATACAGCTGTGACGATAAAAACCTGTACCAAAAGGTAGAACCGTTCGGTGGCTGTTGAGTGATCGTACCTGGGGATGCGAAGAGTAGGCGAAGAACAGGTCGTTTAAGTGGATTTAGGTATCAGCCGTAAAATGAATTACTCTGAGAATACACGAAGAAGCTTGTTTAGTACGCTCCCCAGAAAATCGATACTATGATGACATTAGAATACATCGCGAAAATTAGAAATCTGCGTTCTAATCAAAAAGCTTCAGCAAACACTGCAGGGATAGATATTCAATCCGAAAGAATATCAACACTTATTTGGGGAGGGAAACAGTGGCTGTAATTACAAAATCAAAAGAGCGGGAAATTATTGAAGATTTTGCAAGGGAGATTCAGCAGAAAAGAACAACAACTGTAAAACCATCAAAAACCATTATAAACTTCCGGACCGACATGCAGGATAGAAATGAACGCACTGTCTACCGGGTTCCCATAGAAATATTGCGATATCGAAAAGACAATGGACGCATCTCATCAGATGTACTGGATTATGAAACGAATGTAAGGCCCCTGGATGAAAGGGAGGAGGAAAGCCAAAAAATAATTGCTGGGTTTCTTGAGAAAAAGGATCCAGAAAAAACTAATATATTAACAAAAACAATTATGCACGATGGTCAGCGTGACCCAGCTATTATCACTTGTGATGGTTTCCTGATAAACGGGAACCGCCGGAAGATGGTTATGGAAAAGCTCCGCCGTGAATATCCCGATGATGAGAACTATGCATACATGAAGGTAGTGATTCTTCCCGGAAAAGATGAGGAGGGCGGACCGCCAACGCTTCTTGAAATAGAGAAACTCGAAAACAGATATCAACTTCAGAGTGACGGCAAAGCAGAATACTACAATTTTGATCGAGCCTTATCAATTAAGCGTAAGATATATATGGGTTTGTCGTTGGAGGAACAACTGCTGGACGATCCGCGTTATGCGAATGCTTCCAAAGGGCAACTTGAGAAAGCTATTAGAGAATATGAGAAGCAGTATCTTAAACCATTAGAATGCGTTGATCGGTACCTAAGGCAGTTTCGGCGAGAGGGTCTGTACAGCACAATATCAACAGGCCAATCAGATCCTGAAGGTCGCTGGCAAGCGTTTTATGACTATAGTAACACGTACTCAAATTATCTGCAAAATCAAAAAAAACTATATCAGCTTGGAATAGAAGAAGATGAAGTCGGAACTATTGAGGAAGCAGCTTTTGATATGATTCGTCTTCGCACAATTAAGGAGATGCCGAAGATCCACACGGTTATGCGAAATTTACCCAAATATCTGAATACAACGGAGGGAAAGAAAGAAATTATGAGAATTGCCGAGGAAGTGGAGACGAGCATACCGAAAGACCAATACTTCGATGAGAAAGGTAATCCATTATCAAGCTTTGAAATTGATGCCAAATGGGCTGCACAAAATCAACAACCGATTATCTACCATGCAAGGAAAGCCGCACGATTGTACGAAGACCAGAAAGAGCAGGAAACGCCGCTCCAACTCCTGAACGATGCATACAAGAAGCTCATACACGAGCAAATGGATATAGATACTTTGCCGGAGTCTCACTATAAGGAAGCCCTCAAACTATCTGAGAAGATTAAAAACCGTGCAGATGAATTGAAACACAAAATATACATGCTTCTGAAGGCAAGCAAATAGAACGCCATTAGGGAAGGATGATTCGTCTTTCAAAAGACTGTGGCTGCATAATCATATATGCTGATCAACACGATTTTGAGCCCCGGCACGAAAGTCAGTTGGCATATTAGGGGTGCGAGTTTGACAAGGATGAGGGGAAATTCATCTGCAAATCAGCAGATGTTGCTGCGCTTTGTTCAAAGTTAGTCTCTTATTTTGAACGTGTTGATATTCCCTTTCGAATGGACTGGTCTTTGAAGGAGGTTTTAGAAGTAAGTATTACGGCTGGTCATTCGTTAGCTACTGCCCTCGAAAAGGGGAAAGAACTAAAAGACGGGTTTATTGATTCTAATGAATTCAAAGACTTTAGGATATACCTCGAAAACGGGATTAAGAGGCCTTTGAAAGAGCATCAATACAAAGCAGCTCTACACCTTTTGGTTACGCAAAATGGAGCCAACTTCTCCGTACCGGGCAGTGGAAAAACTGCTGTCGTGATATCCGTTTTCAACAGACTCAGAATGCTTGGGAAGGTCGACGCCCTATTCGTAGTAGGACCACCTGCATGTTTCGGCCCCTGGCGTACGGAATATGAAGAAGTACTGGGAATAGAACCAAAATGCGAAATCCTTGCTGGTGGAGATATCGACAGACGGAGAAGTAAATATAAGGTCACCGCTGAAACAGTTCAGGATCTCTACCTTACAACTTTTCAAACTCTGAATAGTGATTGGGAGCACGTACGGATACTTTTTGAGTTACAGGGCATTCGATTCTATCTCGTTATAGATGAGGTTCACTATATAAAGCAGATAAACGGTTCGTGGGCGAAATCTGTACTGAATGTTGCAGGTTACGCCAGCTATCGATGTATTCTGACAGGCACACCTCTTCCCCATAGTTTCATGGATGCTTTTAATTTGTTTGATGTCTTGTGGCGAGATGCATCTCCAATCCCATTGAGAAAACGGCATCAAATAGAGCTATTTACTCAGCAAAAAGAGTTCGACAAAGCAGCAGAGATACTTGACGAAGCGATCGGACCGCTTTTTTACCGAGTCCGAAAAAGTGACTTAGGTCTTGCAGCGCAGTATTTCAACGAGCCGATACGATTCAAGATGAATCAATATGAGAGACTCGTTTATGATCGGATTTTGGGTCGGATTGGAGAATTATCTCAATCAGATTATATGCGTGACTTAGACGTAATGACTCGATTAAGGCGGGGAAGGATGATTCGTTTACGGCAGTGCGTTTCCTACACCGCTTTACTTGAATCTGTTGTCTTTGACTACAGCGAAGATCTGGTGGGACATGATCCGTCACTCTCCGATATTATTAAACACTATGACCAATTAGAGGTACCAGCAAAGATTGAATCGCTAATCGATGTCGTGCAAGACCTCAATAGGCGAAACGAAAAGATTGTGATTTGGTCAAATTTTATAGGCACATTAAAGCTCATCAAGAATACACTCTCCACCATGGGGTTCAGTGTGCATCTAATCTACGGTGAAACGCCGATTCACAAGATATCGGTTCGAGAAGAACTGACGCGGGAAGAGATAATCAAGGAATTTGTCGATATTTCGAGTGGTGTTAATGTTCTTGTAGCAAATCCAGCCGCATGTGCGGAATCAATCTCACTGCATAAAACGTGTTCCCACGCGATCTACTACGACATGTCCTACAACTGTGCGCAATATATCCAATCTCTTGACCGCATCCATCGCGTAGGGGGCTCAGAGAATAAACCTTCATACTACTACTTCCTACAATATGAAGAAACAATCGATGATGATATCCTTACCAACGTTCAGACGAAGGCTGACCGAATGAGCACAGTCATTGACCAAGACTATGCGATTTATTCCTTGGACATGTTTGACGAGGACGAAGAGTTGGAGGCCTATGATAGAATATTCAGAAAGTAGAAAGAGCTTGTTTAAAGGTTTACGTTTTTCTCAAGTATGTGTGTTAATTGAACTGTTGCAGGAATCGGAACTCTCTTTTTTGGACCATCTTAATAGGCGTTTTCGTGATAAGGCAACAAACTTTCGTGAAACAATAGGATTCCTATCTGCGATAGGCGCATTACGCATAAAAGAAAGTCAGGTATGGACAGATCTTCCTTTCCCATTATTATCGACTGGGGAAGCTGTGGCTCCACGACGTGAAATCGCCAAATTGCTAATCCCTATCTTGATCCAACACAAGAATGAGTACCGAGAGGAAATGTTTGAGTATCTATGTCGATTTGATGTCATTAACGGAAGGGCAGTACATAGAACAAGCGAAAAAGAAAGAAGTTCGGAAAGTGCTCTTAGAAACTTCTTAATAGAAATTGGGATCATATTATATGATGAAATGAATGATTGCTACGTGATATCATCCGAACATTGTGGTCTGTATGCCATGGCGAAACTGGGAAGCGGTTCGATCTATCCATCGGTGATAAAAAAGCAACAGTGCGAACGAGAGGTACTCGGACTAAATGCCGAAAGGGCAGCAGTCAAATATGAACGCCGACGAGTTGGTACTCGTCTTACGCACCTTGTGCATCATATAGCCGAACGAAACGCGAGAGCAGGGTATGATATTGAAAGTGTAACCGAAACCGCTGACGGTGAACTGGTTCCCCGCTACATAGAGGTCAAAGCTGTTCCTCAAAATACATTTTGTTTCTATTGGACTGCAAATGAACGAAAAGTTGCAAAAGTATTTGGGGCTTGGTATTTTCTTTATTTAATACCGGTTGGGAAGAACGGAAGAATTGACATCGAATCACTTTGCACGATTTGTGACCCTTGTACAATAATTGGAGGGACAACCGGTGAATGGATTATAGAGGATGACGTAGTACGCTGTTGCCGCCGAAACGACACAACTATTACATCGGATCACAATAGGAAGTAGCGTGAAAGAAGATTATTCCAGGGCGATTATGGATCTCGAAAACCTACGGTCAAAACCTGTGCGTGCGCCATTTGGATATTACGGCGCGAAACAACGGATCGCTCGACAGATAGTTGGCGAACTCCCTCCACACAATGCCTGGGTTGAAGCGTTTTGCGGTTCTGCTGCACTTACATTGGCAAAAAAGCCGGCGCCAATTGAAATCATTAATGATCGTGATGGTGAGATTGTGAATTTTTTTGAGCAACTTAGGAATAACTCCGAGGCACTTTGTCGTGCCGTCGCGCTTACCCCTTATGCACGCGCTGAGTTTGAGATGGCGAGATCTGGCACTACATACAATATACCGCTGGAAAGAGCCAGACGCTTTCTCGTATCTACGATGATGACAGTGAATGCCTCTATAGGTGAAAAAGGTAGTGGATTTTCATTTTCTCAATCCTACACTCGAGACGGTAAAGAGGCTCGTGTAAGTAGATGGTACAATCTTCCAAAAAGACTCGAAAATGTAGTTGACCGTTTGAGAAGAATCCGAATCGAGAATCGTGATGCGCGCGAACTTGTACAAATGTTCAGTGATCGACCAGCAACCTTGATCTATCTTGATCCTCCATACTACGTAAAGCGGGACCATGGTTATTTGATTGACGCGAAGGATCGTAATTTCCACGTTGAATTATTGCAGTTATGTGCAAAGGCCAAGTGCATGATTCTTATCAGTGGTTATGAAAACGATCTATACAACGAAATTCTAAATACGGACAAAGGTTGGACTACTTCAAGGTTCTATACGCACACGCGGGACACGAGAGGTCGAGAATATGCTCGGATCGAGGTTGTGTGGAAAAACAAACAATGTACGAAGGCTTTAACAACAGGGAGAGTACCAATTCGACTAACAATGAAAGAGAAAACAGAGAACAAAATTAATCCCCCGAGGAAGTAGCAGTTCCTTGTGGCGGGAGTACACGTATTTTCATCATGACCACGTAATCTTCGTCGTGATATAGAGTGCTATCGTTGATTAGTCCAATCTATTATGATTGTGAGCAATGCTGACCTGCCCCCTAAAAACTGATCCAGCGCTATAATGGATTTTAGCGTTGGGAATGATGGAGGGAGGCAGAGATGCCACGACAGAGATTCACCACAGAACAGATCATCAACAAACTGAGACAGGCGGAGGTCTTAATCTCCCAAGGCCAGTCGATTCGTGAGGTGGCTAAGGAATTGACGATCTCGTACCACACCTACTACCGCTGGCGTCGGGAGTACGGGGGGATCCGCACCGAGCAGGCGAAGCGACTGAAGATGCTTGAGACGGAGAACGATCGGTGAGAAGAAACTGGTAGCTGATCTTTCTCTGGGCAACGCGATCCTGAAGGATGCAGCGGAGGGAAACTTCTAAGCCCTGTACGACGCAGGGCAGCAGTCCAATGAGCGATGGAACACCATGGGATATCGGAAAGACGACCATGCAGGGTGCTGAGCCAACCACGATCGACCCAGAGATACCGAGTGAGGCAGCTACCGGAGGAAGATCCCCTGACGGTGCGGGTTTGTGAGCTGGCCTCCGAATACGGCGGATACGGGTACCGCCGCGTAATGGCTTTGTTTCGATCTGAGGGCTGGAGGGTGAATTATAAGCGGGTGGAGCGGATCTGGCGCCAGGAGGGCTTGAAAGTGCCGCAGAAGCAACACAAGAGGCGTCGACTATGGCTGAAGCGTTACGGCGGGCATTCGCTTGAGGCCGGTTCGGAGGAATCATGTATGGAGTTATGATTTCGTACATGAGCGTACCCATGACGGTCGTACATACCGGATCCTCGTTGTAATCGATGAGTTCACCCATGAGTGCCTGGCGCTGAAGGTGGCGCGAAAGCTCAATAGTGGTGAAGTGATTCATACCCCGACCGATTTGTTCTGCAGCAAGGGCAAGCCCGAATATATCAGATCGGATAACGGAGTGGAGTTCACTGCAAAGACTGTTAGATCGTGGCTGGGAGAACTGGAGGTAGCACCGCTGTACATAGAACGAGGAAGTCCGTGGGAGAATGGATACGTGGAGTCCTTCAACGGCAAGATGCGGGACGAACGACTGAACCGAGAACAAGTTTACACTCTGAGGGAAGCACCAGTAATCCTTGAGCAGTGGCGTCGCCACTACAACACCACCAGGCCCCACAGCTCATTGGGCCATAAACCACCGGCTCCTGAGGCAAGACTGAAGACCATCGCCCAACCTATGCTTGCGGGGCTTTTATAAGAGGTGGTACAAACATAGGGGGCAGGTCAACAGGATTGAATCCTATGGGCTGATGAACCTTCAGTATGTTTAGATATTAATGGAACGGGACTCCGGGTGCTCGGGTGGGCGGGGTGAGGCGTACCACCCATACCGGATGATTTTTCAGAGTAGGTTTTTTATCCATTGCGTACTTGTTACAAAACAACGAGTTATGTGAGCTTCACTTGAAATCAATAGTTTTTACGTTGGTAGTCCCGCATTGTAGAGAAAGCAGGAAGGAGGATTGCACGGAGCACGAGGGCTAAGCGAGTTATTCTGAATCAGTCCAGCAACCAACCGGACCGAGGTTCTAAAATATAAATCCTTTTTGCATAATGGATTAGGGAAAAATGATCTGTCAAACCCGGTAACTCTGCCGCAGTGGGTCGCTCCGCCGTGTTTGGTTGTAAAGGCGGACCGTGACCGCATCACTTACTTCCATCTGCGTCAGACTTTTCACCCCCTGCTTTCACTTTCTCCAATATCGCGAAATCGCGTTCGTTCCAAGGTTCGTATGCACCTTCAGATAGACCCTCCAAACGATATTTGTCGAGCTCAATTTCGTTATCCCAAATAGTCCTATCCGCGCCGCAGTTAAAACAGGTCATTTCACTTTTCTTAATAATATCGCCACAAACGGGACAACGTTCGGCGGAAGAATGTTTCATATTGAGCCGATAGTCCGGCAAGAACTTGGATGTCATAACCGCATTACAGACATATCTGGATAAATCCGCAATAGAAGCGTCAGGATGCTCTTCACGTTCACCATTCGCGACGAACGCCAAGTAATCCTCAAAGTTGATACCTTCTTGTTCTAATTGTACAAGTGCCTCATGAATTGGAGAGCTTGACATAAACAGCTTCACGTTGATGTTCAGACTATGTTCGCGATTAATCTTCTGAATAACGGATAGAATATAATATGAATATTTATAGTTATATGGATATAGTTCCTCTCCTTCTTTTGTACTACCGTAGTCTACTTCGGTACCACCTCTGGGTTGTTGTTTTGTTCCAATCTTGCCACCTTCATATTCAAGGTGTCTAAGCGATTGATCTGGTGCCAACACGGTATAGACATTGGGCAGTTTCTGTTTTTCCCTCTTCTTACCGTTCTGCCTATCTTTCGTGCGGCGTTCAATGTGAATATACCTATACTTCTCCAGATCAAGCAGTGCTTTCGATACTGTTGATTTTGAAAGACGCGCCATTTTGGCGATCCGATTGTATCCTGGGTAGCATCGGTGGGTTACATTATCCATGTGATGGCAGAGAATCCAATAGACCATTAGATGACTTTTATTGAGCCGCTCATCCTTCAATACGGAATCTGAGAGTTGCGTAAAAGGGGCATAAAGAACTCCCTTTTGTGCTTTAGCATCCTTTCGGCTGCTATTCGTCATTATTCCATCCTTCCATAATCAGTGACCCACAACCACGACTCATCGCTGGTCGGGCTATTAATTATTTTCAATTCAATTCCGCGGGAATGTCCAGAACCTGGATGATATCCATTCCCTTATACGCCACAATCAGTTACTGGGAACTACACAACGATTAGGAGAAAGCAAACAACATAGAAGGGAGCGTGCGTTGCTGATGATTGTATTATAAGGTCCTGTAAGAGATACGCAAGCTATCTGCCTGATATTTTTTGAAGTTCTTACGTAACGCTGTGAACTATGATTACCATGATTTGACGATTGACCAATAATTGACCACTTTTTGCATCGCCGTCGCATTGTCGCGCCGATTGATTTTCCTTCCTCACAACATCTATATACTCATATAACAATATTTCTATTCACGATATAGAGATATTTGGTTTGATCAAAATGGACGGGGTGAGAGGAATATATGATATCATCTATATGCCTATATATCAGAGGCTGTTTTTGCTTCCCAAGCTCGTGACGGGGGTTCGATTCCCCTCGCTCGCTTTTTTAAGTCCCTATTTTGTAGGGATTTATATACCAGCCCTCTGTCAAGAGGGCTTTTTTTATACCAAAATGTACCAAGT
>Ga0180438_10011949_pt1 | contig 10401 bp, 10 predicted proteins | sample SS_ome_12_FD_132455 | JGI IMG/M metagenome (GOLD analysis project Ga0180438, IMG submission 132455) | Hypersaline lake sediment archaeal communities from the Salton Sea, California, USA - SS_3_D_2 metaG | ecosystem: Environmental > Aquatic > Non-marine Saline and Alkaline > Hypersaline >... | reverse complement strand
CCAGCGCGCATGAACATGGTTCCGTAAAGCGGACCGCTTGCACCTCCGATCGTGGATATGAGGGCAAGTCCTGTACTCTTGAGGATGTTGCCAATGTCCATATCTGCCATGGACGGAAGCTGGATGATCACTTTTTTAAAGCCGCGGTCCATGTTGATTCCATGGTCTGCGTCTCCAATCTCAGCATCGAGTTCCGTGAGGTACTCCCTGTTTTCTGCCATGAGCTCACCTGCTCTGGAAAGCCATTCAAGCACCGATTGAGTGTTCAGCATCCTACATCCCCCACCGGAGTGAAGGGGTGTTCACTGGACTATCCCAGAGGGTAAGAAGCTCCTCGTCCATTTTCAGGAGTGTGATCGAGCATCCCTGCATTTCAAGGGAAGTAATATAGGACCCAACAAGGGCGCGGACAATGTGGAGCCTTTTTTCTCGACAGATTTCAGCGAGTTTCCTGTACACGATATACAGCTCCGAGAGTGGACTTCCTCCCATGCCGTTGACAAAGGCAAGCAGCTGATCCCCTTGCTGAAAGCCGGAATCACTGATCTCTCTCTGCGCGAAGAAGCCCTTTTTCCAATCCCATTCTCTGACTGTTCGTGTATACACCGGAGATTCGATAATCGAGAGCACGAGAATTTCGGTTGCATAGTCAGCAGACATGTATTCCGCCCTTTCCCTTCCGGGTTCTCCGTGGATCCCGATACCAAGCTCCATCTCACCTTCCCCGAGCTGAAAGGTGGGCTCACCCCGAAGAGGAACAGTGCAGGGACTCAGCGCCATTCCCATGCTCCGACCGGATGTATTCACCCTGCGGCAGAGATCTGCCAGCTTTTCAAGGCCATATCCTTGCTCTGCTGCAGCGCCGCAGATCTTCTCCGCCAGAACCGTGGTGCCGACCCCGCGGCGCCCCTGTGTGTAAAGACTGTCTTTCACTGCGACGTCGTCATCGATGAGCACGGTTGCCACATCTATGCCATCCCCGTGGGCGAGTTCTGCCGCCATTTCGAAGTTCATTACATCGCCGCTGTAGTTTTTCACAATGAAGAGTACCCCTCGATCTCCATGCACCGTCTTTGCGGCTTTTAGTATCTGATCCGGAGTCGGCGAGGTGAACACTTCCCCGGGGCACGCCGCATCGAGCATTCCAACACCGACAAAACCTGCATGGAGGGGTTCATGACCGCTTCCCCCACCAGACAGCACTGCCACCTTGTTCATTACCGGAGCATCGGTGCGGTAGATGAAGTGAGGCTCGAAGTGAGCCTTTATTAATCCAGTATGGGCGGCGACCATTCCTTCAAGGCACTCCCGGACAGCATTCTCGGCTTTATTGATGAGTTTTTTCATCTGTCCTTCTCCCCATGGTATCAAGTGCAGAGTACGCTTCGCTGATCGTAAAGTCAAGCGCTTTGCGAAACTGTCTCTAGCTTTTGGAGCAGTTCGGCGGGAAGCTTCAGGCTCGGAACAGCAATGTTCTCTCTGAGGTGCTTCTCATTCGTGGATTTGGGGATGGTGATCACCTTTGATTTGCTGAGGAGCCAGTAAATGGCGAGCTGGCCAAGGGTTATATTGTACCGCTTGGCAATCTCTTGAAGCGTGCGGTGGTGCAGGATGCTCCCCTTGCCGAGCGGCTCATAGGCGGTGAGGATCACTCCGTTCTTCTGGCAATATTCCAGCATTCCGTTCTGCTCCGGTTCCCTGCAGAGCACATTGTACTCTACCTGGTTTGTTGCGATGGGCACATCAGAATGTTTCTGAGCCTCCAGGAGCTGAGTGAGGCTGAAATTGCTCACGCCCACATACTTCACTGTGCCCGTGTGTACCAGCTCATTAAAGGCACCCATGGTTTCCTGAATGGGGATTGCGGGATTCGGCCAGTGAACAAGGAAGAGATCGATGTAGTGCAGATCAAGCCTCTTGAGGCTTGCCTCCATCCCTTTCAGTACGTCCCTTCTGCTGAGGTCGGAACTCCAGACCTTCGTGGTGATGAAGAGCTCACTCCGTCTGAAAGGCTTTATCGCCCTGCCCACGAGCTCTTCCGTGTGACCAGCACCGTACATCTGTGCTGTATCAATGTGGGTATATCCCATGTGTAGCGCATTCTGTATATTTCTTATGTTCTCTTCGTCTGCGGAGTAGTCGGCGGACATGCCCCCTCCGATGTTCCAAGTTCCGAGTCCAATGACCGGGATTTTTTTTCCATCGAAAAGCGTTTCATACCGCATATTTCACCCTCCCTGAGTACACCGGTATATCTTCTGCGGTAAACCCTGCAAACCTCAGAAAAGAAACTGAAGTGCTGAATGAAAAAAGTTGGAGTGGTGAGTTTTTCAAATCCGGGGAAGTTCTCTGAAATGAGAGAAGAATGTGTACACTTCAGAATAAGGGCATTTTTTCTGCAGTAACTTCAGTTCTTCCTGTTCTTGTCCTCGAGTCGTTTCAGATCATCTCTGATTTTGGCTGCATCCTCGTAGCGCTCCTCTTCCACTGCCTTCTCCAACTCGCTCTTCAGTTTTTCCTCTGCAGAAAGAATTTCATCCGCATCATTCTCCTTGAGCGTATGTTCTTCCTCGCTTATCTTTATCTCATCCGCCAGACGACCTGCTTCCTCCATCACCTTTTCGTCAACATACATGGGTGCTGAAGAACGCAGTGCAAGCGCAATCGCATCTGAGGGTCTGGAATCTATTTCGATCACATCTCCATTTTTTTCAAGCACAAGCCTCGCGTAAAAGGTGCCTTCTTTCAGGTCGCATACCTCTATGCGCTGGAGCTTCCATTCGAGGTATTCGAGTACATTCTTCAAAAGGTCATGCGTAAGAGGTCGTGGGACCTGGACCTTGTTATTGTAGAGGGCAATGGCACGCGCCTCCACGGCACCGATAAAAATGGGGAGTATTCGCTTTTCCGATCTCTCCTTCAGGATCACAACGAAACCCATGTTTGAGAATAAAAGCTGCTCGAAATCTACAGGAATCATGAGTGCACTGCACCGCCAGATAAGATGTATTACTCAACGATAACCCTATTTTAATGAATTGTCAATAGCTCTTCCCCTTCCTTTTGCAACGCAGTACACTCCTCTCCCGGTGAGAGTTGTCCGGAGACAGCGGTTGTCCGAATCACAGCGTGATTTCTCTCTGTTACCGTTCTTCCAGCGTTTGATCAGGTCCGGTTCGCAAATGAGAGGTCGGCTCATGGAAATGTAGTCCGCAATTCCTTCGGCAAGAAGTCTCTGCACAGTTGAATAGGAGCGTATACCTCCTACGAGTATGAGAGGGAGTGCTACACATTTTTTGAAATAGCGAGCTTGCTTTTGAAAATACGCCTCTCTATCAGCCGAGTCGATTCCGGTGCGTGAAGGTCCGAGCCTCTTATCCGTGAGAAGACCGCCGCTCAGCTCGATTGCATCTATCCCCTTCTCAGCAAGGAGCAGACAGGTTCGGACCGAGTCTTCAAGGCTGAGCCCGTTCTCAATGAAATCTTCACAGTTTATCTTTACCATGATGGGAAAGCTCTGTCCCAGGGAACTGCGCATCTCTTCAATTATCTCACATAAAAACCGTCCCCTTCCCTCTGCATCCACACCGTAAGCATCCTGTCGCTGGTTTGTTGCCGGTGAAAGAAACTGACTCAAAAAGTAACCGTGGGCCGCGTGAAGCTGAACCCCGTCAAACCCCCCAAGCCGCGCTCTCTGCGCCGCGGCTATAAAACAACTTTTAACCTCAGTCAGCTCCTCTGTGGTGCTATTCCCCCGCGCTTGTGTGGAGAACACATTCCGAGGAGATTTGCAGCGTGCAAAATTCCCCGCATGAGCAAGCTGGAGCACGATCTTCGAACCCTGGTCATGTACTGAATCTGTCAATTTCTGCAGACCGACAACAAGATCATCACGGTGTATACCGATCTGCCTGGGGCTTGCTCTCCCGCGCGGCTCTACGAACGCATGACCGGTTATGATGAGCCCTACACCGCCCCTGGAGAGTCCTGTGTAAAGCTCCACAAGCGCATCTGTGCACGAGCCATCTTCAGCTGCCATTCCTTCGAAGGTGGCGGACCGGACAAACCTGTTCTCAAGGAGTGTTCCGCCCAGCCTGTTTCGTGCAAAGGGGTCGATCATGGGCATACTCCGAACGTAGACCTGCAGTAATAATGGTGTTACTTTCGAGTGCAGCTTCGATGGGTCGCATGAACGCATACCGTTTTGATAAGTACTTTCGCTCTTTCCTTAAAGCGCTATGACAATGAACTTGAGAGTTTTCTGGATGCTATTCCAATAGCGCAGCTCTTCTCACATCCTTTTCACCCGTGTGTTTTTCCTGCACAAGCTTCTTATAGAGCTTCATATGCTTCCCCGCGATGAGCGGCCAGGCGATTCTTTTTTTGACATGGGTGCGAGCTTTCTGTGCGAAGCGTTTTCTGAGCGTATCATCTCCCATCATGGTGAGGATTGCCCGTTTCAGCTCCAAATCGTCACCTGGTGTGACCGCAATCCCTGCACCACTCGCCTCGATTTCCGCCTTCAGTCCCTCCAGCCCGGAGGCGATGACCGGAACGCCCAGGGCAAAGGAGTTCGCAAGATTTCCACTCTGGGAGGCGAAGCGATAGGGCATGACCATCACATCGAAAGATGCGAGGATTTGCAGGTATTCTGAAGGAGAAAAGCTCCCGAGAATCAGTTTTATCCTGTGTTTTTCCCTGCACTGCTTTACCTTTTCCAGGAGCGTGTGCTTGTATTCGATTTGGGGAGAAGCCCCCATTCTCGCATCGCCTGCGAGCACCAGCACGGTGTTTGGGTCGAGCTGACTAGCGAGCCCGTCCCAGAGGTCGATCACACGGTGAAATGACTTCGTGGGCTCGAACCAGCCAATCATGCCGATCACCCTGTTTCCAGAAAGCCCCAGTGCCTCCCTGGCTTTTTTTCCTGACAGGCTCAACCCTGATTCTGCCCCATGAGGAATCACGTACACATTGTCGAAGCTGCTTCCTGTGTGGAGAAGGAGAGAGGCCCACTGGTACTCTGCGTGCACGATTCCAGCGTCAATCGTGTGCAGGACAATGTGCATATACTCTCTGATCGTTGGGCTCAAGGAAGTGTACACGGAGTGAAAAGTCACCACCACCGGGAAACGGCCATCCACCCTGAACCGAAAGAAGGGACGAAACAGACTCGAGGCGTGATCACCATTGGTCTGATACAGACCGTACTCGTGCTGGATGTGCACCAGGTCAGGCTGTATACCGTTCACCGTTTCGTAGAGAGTTTCGTCCCATCCGACCTTCTGGGTGTCGATGATGGGATACACGTTTTTTTCCTCCGGGCTTCCTCCGTCGGTATGGCAGACAATGTGAAGGTCATTCCCCTTCTCTCTGAGGGCATTTGTCAGTGCGAGAGAGTATGTGGCGATTCCGCAGTGCCTCGGTGGCCAGCTGGAAATCCATGCGATTTTCATCCCTCTCTCCTTCCCAATGAATTGGTTCGCAGAAATTGAAAATCCTGCACAGATGCGTGCGTGCAGCAGTGCACACCATTTCTCATAACTCTCCCCCTCTTGAGCCTTTCTGACCGATTCCGATGGGTAAGATGCAGCGAATGGATATAGAAAGATGACTCTCACTGGAGCATCTGATTGATTTTTTTCTCGGTCCTTGTAAGCTCATCAACAGGATCTCGTGCATCCAGGATGATCCTCTGGAGCATCTCGCCCAGCTCGTTGTTTATTTTGTAGAAATCTGGATGATCAGGAAGTGGACGCGCATACGCAACCGCTTCGACAGGTGCTGCATAGTTCGGATTCTCCCTGAGGAAGGCTTTCAGCTCGATAGAGTTGAGTGCTGTTTTCCGCACAGGCACAAAACCGATCTTCTTGTGCAGCTGAATGGTGTTCTCCTTGTTGATAAGCCAGCACATGAAGTCATTTACCGCCCTTCTCTTCGCCCTCCCTTTTGCGAAGTTGACGAGGGCGGAACCACCGATGGTGGGGACGCGAACACCGTTGATGAGGGGCAGTGCAGTGATCCTCAAACGCCAGGGGAAATTATCCTCTCCATAAGTGATTGCTGAGCTTGTGAACCATCCCATGGCAAGCTTCCCGGTGAGAAAGGCCTGGCCGCTCTCCCATTCGGACCATTTCCGTGGCATTATTCTATATTTGAACACGAGCTCCTGTATCATGGCAATTGTTTTGACCATCTCCGGTGAAGTGAGGATCACTCTGCTTCTATCCGGTGAAAAAAGCTCTCCGCCGTTTGCATGGAGCACAGGGGCAAGCCCGTAGAGGCCGTAAATCCAGAACATCACCCCGTAACTGTCAGGCTCACCATCGCCGTCGGTGTCGCGGGTCAGGATCTTTCCCATCCGGATCATATCCTCCCATGTCGCCGGCGGTGTGTCAGGATCAAGACCTGACTTCAGGAACATATTCTCGTTGTAAAAGAAAACGTCTGTGCTTATGCAGAAGGGAATCCCATAGGTTCGCCCCCTTCTCGTCACCATTTCCCACAGTACCGGGAGCACATCCCCTTTTACCGATTCGGGTATTTCATCTTCGATCGGCTCGATGAGCTCATTGTGAATAAAGGACTCCATGAATTCCAGCTGAACCTGAGCAAGGTCCGGAAGCTGACGGGTGACCGCCACGGTGAGCATCTTCACCTGCAGCTCATCGAAGCTCCCCTGATAGATGGAGTTGACCTGAATATCACCGCGGCCCCTGTTGTATTCATCCGTCATTTCCTCGATAACCTTCTTTGCGTGGAAACCGAGGCTGTGCCAGAAAGAGATTTCGAGCTTCTTTGCCGCAGTTACGGTAGAAACCATCAGAAAACAGAGAGTGAAGACAAAGGCTCTCATCATCAAGCCCCCTTTGATGCTGCCTGGTCAAGTGAGTCCTGTATTCTTCGAAGCTTGACGACTGTCAGTGTTTCGTCAAGAACCACATCCTTCCAGGTTATGATATCCCCTTTTTTCAATGTTCGAAGGACTCTCACGCCGGGCGCGAGACCTGCCGGAAGTGCGTCCAACCTTCGTGCTTCATCAGCTTTCTCTATCATTCCATAAAAGCTGTATCCGCCGAAATCATCGAGAATGGAACCCTCTTCCAGGTCGCTTTTTGCGACTGTCATCACGTCGGCGTAAGGCACATCCAGAGGAAAAAGCGTTTTTTGCCTGTACAGATAGGCTTTTGCAAAGGAGAGCGGGGCTTCGAGAAACCATAAGTGGTAGGGTCTGAAAAAGGTGAAGTACGACCCTTTTCCAACTTTCAGATACTCCAGGTCCGCCCTCAGTCTATCGTCAGAAATTCTCACGGTAACGAACACCCCGCCTGCCATTGCCTCTCCCTGTACGAAATCTACGCAGTTCCCGGAGGTGGCGATTCCACCGTCCTGAGTGAGGGCGAACACCCGGGAAACTGTTTTGAGATCCGCCTGCGGGCCCACCATGCCCCTTTTCATGGGAGAACATCCGGTAGCGTTCGCAGCACATGCCATTTCGAACATGGTCTTTGTTCCATCCACATACGAGGCGACCTGATAGGGATCCTTGTCGGCCTTTCGGGCAGACTCTGCGACTGTTTGGGGAGTCGCAGAGGGATTGAGCGGATTGTTTTTCCCTTTTCCAATGACGATCGGCTCATACCCCAGGGTTTGCACAAAATCCCAGAGCTCCATGAGGCAACCTGGTTCGTCTCCCGAGGAGACAGAATACAGAACTCCCTTCTCTTTGGCATATTTCTTTAAAATTCTTCCTGCGGTGACGTCGGCTTCAATGTTTATAAGCACCACGTCCTTTCCCTGCTGGATGCCCGCGTAGGCCGTCTCTACGCCGCTTGCCGGTGAAGGAGTGACATCCGTGAGAATGTCAACCTGCTCGAGCCTGGCTGCGAGCGTGCAGTCTCTGCTGACCACACACTTCCCTGTTCTCACTGCATCCTCTGCAATGGAAAGGGTTTCGGTCGTGACCACATCCATTCCCGCGTTTCTGCACATGACGGCTGCCTTCTCTGTGTCCCTATCCGTGACCGCAACCACCTTCATGCCGGGTACGTGCAGGATCTGTGCGAGGAATCCCTCAGCCATCCACCCGGTCCCGCTCATTCCGATGCGTATGAACTTCCCTTTCGATTGCAGACGCTCCAGATCTTTATACACCATGGCGTCTTTCTCCCTTCGCGTTGAGAACATCTCTGCAGGCGGCTACGATATCCCGCGCAGTGAGATGGTATTTCATGAGAAGGTCCTCAGGAGCTGCCGACTCCACATAGGTGTCTGCAAGCCCGACGAAGCGCATGGGTACGGGCCTGCTCGATGCAACGACCCGGGCGATGTTACTTCCCATTCCTCCATAGAGCAGGTGCTCCTCGCAGGTGACGATTGCCCCGGTTTGCTCTGCTGCGGCTACGATCGCCTCTCTGTCCATCGGTCTGAGAGTGTGCATATCAATGACCCGTGCCTCCACTCCTTTTTCAGAAAGCTCCGTTGCAGCATCGAGTGCCATTGAGACCATCATTCCGCATGCAATGATGGTGAGATCAGTGCCTTCTCTGACAGTCATTGCCTTGCCTATTTCGAAGCTGGTATCACTGCGGTATATCTCGGGCATCGCGATCCTGCTCGACCTGAGGAACACAGGGCCCACGTGCTGAGCAGCAGCCTCGACAGCCCAGCGCATCGAGAATGGATCGCTGGGAACCAGGATGACAAAGGTGGGGAGTCCCCCCATGAGGGAGAGGTCCTCGATTCCCATCTGTGTTGGACCGTCTTTTCCCAGCGTGATCCCTCCGTGGCTTCCCACCACCTTTGCATTCACGTTCGAAAGAGCGATGGATAAACGTATCTGGTCGTAGGCATTGCAGAGGAGGAATGAGGAAAAACTCACTATATAGGGAATAAATCCGCATGCGGCAAGTCCTGCCCCTATGCAGGTAAGATTGCTCTCTGCGATTCCAATATTGAAAAAGCGCTCCGGATACGCTTTCCTGACTGTCTCAGCCTTTGTAGAGTTCCCCAGATCACCGTCCAGTACCACAACCCTGCTGTTTTTCTTGCAGAGATATAGGAGCGCCTCGCCAAACACATCCCTCAACGGCTTTGCTTCCTGAAGCCCTGCTCTTTCTCCTAATCGCATAGTAATTCCTTTCTCGCACGCTCAGCCTGCTCCTGGTCGAGCGCGCGCCCGTGAAAGGTGAAGTCTGCTTCCACAAAGGAGACCCCCTTGCCCTTTACCGTGTGGGCGATAATTATGGACGGCTTTCCCTGAACCAGACAGGCGGAGTTCACGCTGTCCATCAATATGGGAATATCATGCCCATCAGCCTCTGCAACGTGCCAGCCGAAGCTTCTCCATTTGTCAGTGAGCGGCTCCAGAGCCATCTCGCGGCTGATAGGACCGGTTTCCTGATATTTGTTGTAATCGAGTATCGCGATCAGAGTGTCTGCCTTGAAGTGAGCCGCTGCCATTGCAGCTTCCCAGACCTGTCCTTCCTCACACTCTCCATCTCCGAGGAGCACGAACACGTGATACTTCAGCCTGTTGAGACGCGCGCCAAGCACATGACCGATTCCCAGAGAGAGGCCCTGTCCCAGCGAACCGGTAGTAGCCTCGACTCCAGGCAGAGTTCCCTGGACCGGGTGGCCCTGTACCGGGCTGTCGAGCTGTCGCAGTTTCATGAGTTGGCGGCCTTCGAAGTATCCTGCCCGGGCCAACACCGCGTACAGCAGAGGAGCCGCATGTCCCTTGCTCATGATGAACCGGTCTCGTTCATTCCACCAGGGGTCCTGCGGTCTGTATCGAAGAATTCCGCCGAAATAGAGTACCGTGAGGATCTCAACTGCAGAAAAGCTGCTGGAAGGATGCCCTGATCCTGCATGCGTGGTCATTTCAAGAATGTCGAGCCTGAGTTTTCGGGCGATCTCTTTGAGCTTCTGCAGTTGTTTTTTGCTCGGATTTTGTGCCATGGAGTGCTCCTCTCATCGCTTATTTGTCACAGCGGCATGCGCTCGTAACTCTTTTCTTCACTCCTGAAGCAGTGTAAAGTGTGCGAGGGTCTCTCTCACTACTGTATAGTAACAGAAAAAATAATTTTGGCAACGAAAGAAATCTTCTTGACATCTATTCCGCAATAGAGGATAAATATACCCAAAAAAAGAACAAAAAGACCACATGGTCTATGTCAGGGTGCATACCAGAAATCACGGAATGGGAGCTGAAGTGGATTCTTGCTGGAATTTCTTCCCTGGTTTATTTATGAAGACCGGCCAGTGGGTTTTGCCCGAATTTTTCTCGAAGTGTGTGCCTGAGAGGAAAAATTCAAAGTAAAGGGGGTAAAAATGAAAAAGAAGTATTCTCTCGTTTGTGCTCTCGCGGTGGTTTTCGTTTTTTCCTTTTTCACCGCAGTGAAT
>Ga0180438_10011948_pt1 | contig 10401 bp, 6 predicted proteins | sample SS_ome_12_FD_132455 | JGI IMG/M metagenome (GOLD analysis project Ga0180438, IMG submission 132455) | Hypersaline lake sediment archaeal communities from the Salton Sea, California, USA - SS_3_D_2 metaG | ecosystem: Environmental > Aquatic > Non-marine Saline and Alkaline > Hypersaline >... | reverse complement strand
CTACCAGTTCGTCCTGGGTTTCTTTTCCGGTTATCACTGGTTTTCCTCTTTGAAGGAAAGTCACCCCGCTCAAAGCGACCTGCAAACCGACGGCCTCCTTTTTTCGTATGTTTTTATTTTTTTAATGCACTCAATTTTTTTAAGCTGCATTATCATTGTCCTTTTGGATGATTGGCATGTTTTCGGAATGTTTTTAAAAGATGGCTTTCTGCAGACGATTGATTTTTTCCGATCCTTTATTCAAATAAAATAGTACCGTAGAGTCTTAGTGGTAAATGAATGATACTGTTGATTAATACATTTGCCAAAACTATTTTCTTGAATTCTAATCAATATATTGACAAGAGAGTCCTTTAAATAACCATATATTGAAATTAAGACAGTTTTGGCAAATGTTATTACTATTAAATCAACAGGATTATGAATGATTCGGGCTAATTGAATTTCCTTAACCGTCCTTTTTCACCTTTCATCATCTTCATCAGCTTTCCAATATTGCCGTTCGGGTTCCCAACTTTCAGCAATGGCTTGCGGTGGACGAATGACAATGGCCTTGCAACTGGCCGTGACAGTGCCATCGGGCAGGCGGAGTTCAGCCGCGACCTGGGCGACTTTGCTCCGCTGGCGTTCGATCCAGCCTACTACTTTCAGGAGGGTATTGGTGGGCGTTGGAATTTTATAAGTGACTTCCAGTTTTAACGTCACAAATAGATTTTCAAAATCACCATCGAGCATGATGGCTCGACCCGCTGTTTCATCCAAAATACTGGCGACAATCCCCCCGTGAACAATGCCCGGATAGCCGTTAAAATGTTCCGGAATACGAATGGTGCCTTCTACCTGATTGGTTTGGGGATTGTTGTACCATTTCATTTTCAGACCAACTTCATTTTCTCGTCCACAAAGAAAACAGGTCCGCGAAGAAGGTTGTTTGATCATTGTTTTTTGTTCCTGGGATTGATGGTTCGTTATTTTAAATTTGACTTTGGATTTAAATTTTCAATCCGCGCCCCAAAATTTTATTCAGAGCGGATTCGGCATTTAAGCTTTCGCTTAAATCTTTCCTTTTTCAATCCAACTAAAGATTGGACATCATTACCGATTTGATGGTAGGACCAATCACATTTGGGTCCCGGCCACTAGCGTAACCATTCAGCGGTATTTTCTAATTCGACTTTCAAATCTTCGATAAATAGCTGCAAACTTTCGGGTATAGTTGGCGTGGGTGAATCTTGACCGGACTGAATAATTCTAAAATCAGCCCCGTACATCTGAATCAGTTGCCCGGTAAGGATTTGAAGCTGATTGATGGCGTTCCGCACTTCCTGTTGATGTACCGGTTGGAGATAAGTCTGAAATAACCTTAAGTAAAATACCGCTCTGGTTAAGATGTTCCAGATTCGGGCGCAGGTCATTGTCATTGATAAATAATGAGATAAATAGTCGTAATCCTTATCTTGAAGCATTTCCATTGCTTTGGCTTCTTTCAATTCACTGATTGATTGCTGAATCTTTTCCAGAGCTAACTGTTTTTCAGCCATTACTGTGTCGACAAATGTTTGATTCAGATTGAGGAGCTTTTCACCGATGATTTTAAACCGTTCGTCCCATTGAGCGGTGACGGTTGCATCAAATTCAATTCGCCCCGTATTTAAAGCCGCCGCTAAAGAGGGAATATTACTGGTAGCGGAAATAAAGTAGCAGCCCAGGACATAAAAAATCATGGGAGCAATGGGCCCGGTCCGTTTTAGAGCGGGGACTACCCGGTAAATGGCTTTCTCACCAAAACGTTTGCGCACCCAATCATTCCAGACGTCATTCATATTGGCATTCGGATTGTCCAGCAAGGTACTGAAGGCAAATAAGTTGATTTCATTCGGCGTGTCGAAGACCGTATTTCGATACCAGTCAATGTGGCCGCAACCGCCAACGATGCCACTGTCCTGCAAGACTTCCTGCCAGCGCGTTTTCAAATAATCGGGACTGCACCAGGGGATTTTGGCCTGGCCCACATATTTCCCGCATAAATCAAATTCAATGACCTGCGGATGCGGCTTCACCTGGCCAATCAAGGGGTGTTGGGGATAGGTTTGAATAAAATCAAAGACCGTCACTTTGGTTAAAACATGCACCTCGGCGGGAACCCATTCCAGGGCTTGCTGAAAGGCTTGAACCGTACTCCAGCGCCAGGAAAAATCCTGGACATACAATATTCGCTGGTGAGATTTACAAATCTGATATATAGCATTGATTAGCGTGGCCAGTCGTTCAGGCGGGGTTAACTCCGATTGCACGGACGCTGCCCTGACGAGCGGTACCTGTGATTTTTCGAAGGACAATACCACGCCGGTTAATTCGGGTAAACGCGTAAATAGTGAATCATACCGCGCTTTCAGCCATTTCCACAGGTGGGGATTGTCGAAGTTTAATAGGTTGTCGTTAAAATATTGATGGGGGATGTCAACGATTTCCTCCAGACGAATAAAGACCTGAATATTTTTTGAATGGGCTAATTTAATGAGGGTGTTTATTTTCTCTTGGCGCGTCGCGTTTTTGAGAATATCATTGAGATGGTTGACAATCCCGCCGCGTTCCGGTTCGCCGGCCAGTTGAAGCATGTTAATGTTGAATTCCGGAGCCCGTTCAATGACCCGGCGAAGATAGGGGAGATCATCATGCGTAATACACCACCCCCGCAGCGGCACGGAGATGGTGCTCATTGCCGTATTTGCAAACATTAAAATGAGTCCGATCAGCCAACCGGAATAATGTCTCATCGATCCATTCCTCGTTATCATTTAATATCGGTGTTTGGAAATAATCTGGTTCACCCTTGCGAATGAAAAAATTTTTATTTATATTTCCTTCACTTGAGGTATTGCTACCGTTCAACGTCTACAAAGAGGGAAAATTATGAAGCCAAATCATCGTTTATTTTATCAGGTGTTAATCGGAATTATCATCGCCACCAGTTTGATTACGTATGTAACCCTAGCCCAGGAGAAGCCAAAAGTTTTTTGGGATAAGATTGCTTTCCCGGTGCTCATGATTCAAGACTCCACGTTTATTCAAACCATTTCTGAAGAATTATTCATTCCCCTGGAACCCACCACCGATCGTCTGGCGCTAGTTGATCTCAATTTTGACGGACCGGGCGTGAAGGATATTATTATTGTTTATCCGAGCTGTCAGACATTTCCCCTTGATTTTCTGCCGGAAAAAGTGTCGAAAATGATGCGTCGTTGGCCAGCCCCGGACCTACGAAAAACAATTGTGGCGCACGACAGTTTGCTTGCAAAGTTAAGTCCAGAAAAATTTAAGCATTTGCCGCTGATAAAAAGTTTGCGAGAATATGTTCGTACCATTTACGGAGAAGAGCCGCTTAAAGTATTTTATTCGCAGTCCGAAAACGGTCTGGAAATCGAAATTCTCCGCATCGATTTAGAAAACCAACTCCTTTGGGAAGGTGCGCGTCAACAAGCCCGGCTGCAAAAACCAATGAGAAATCTGGTTGTGTTGGGTTCGTCCACGGCTGAGGGTACCGGACCGGCCGACCCGAAAAATGCCTGGGTCCGCCGATTTCGAGCATTTGCCAATAAAATTGAACCCCAACTGCGCGTCGTTAATCTGGCCAAGGGCGGTTATACCACCTATCAAATGATGCCAAATGATTATGTGCCGCCACCCGGACGACCCGCCCCCGATTCCCTGCGAAATATTACCATTGCCTTGCGGTACAATCCCTTAGCGATTATTATCAACCTGCCCAGTAATGACGCCGCGGCGGGATTTAGTGTTAAAGAACAATTAGCCAATTACGACAGCATTTTGGCCCGGGCTGTCAGCCGTCAGGTTCCGGTCTGGATTACCACGACTCAACCCCGTAATTTTGCCGAGGAAAAGCGAAAGAAGCAAATGGTAATGCGTGATTCGACGCTGGCCCGGTTTCGATTGAAAGCGATTGACTTCTGGTCGGGTATTGCCCGTGAAGACGGAACAATTCAACCCCAATTTGACTGCGGCGACGGAATTCACTTAAATGACCAGGCTCATGCTGAATTATTCAAACGCGTGGTTGCTACCGGCATCCTGGATTCCGTTCAGGTGTGGTTAAAATCAAATTAAGCCCGAACGAAAACCCCGGTTGTCGATCCGTTGGCTAACGGAGAGATACCGGGTGTTTGATTTATTCTTTGTTTTTTATAATATTATGACGATACCCGGTATCCTCGCTGCGCTCGGACAACCGGGGTCTGTTACTTTTTGTTCAGACATAAATCAAATAACCAGAATCATCAGTCACAAAACGCTGGCAAAAAAGCTTTTTCGGCAACCAGCATTTCACTTGTCATCTGGTGGATTTCATCCAGCGAACAAACAGCCGCAGTTAAGGGATCAAGCATCATCGCGTAATAAACATAATCTCGATTTTGTTCCAGCAGCGCCTGCACCACACATTCGTAAACCGCCATATTTGACTGGCACAGCGCCGCCAGGTGCGGGGGTAATGCTCCAAAGCGACACGGATTGACCCCGTTCTGATCAATCATACAGGCCACCTCGACAACACCCGTTGCCGGTAAATTGGGAATCAAGCCTGAATTCAATACCGTGCCGTGAATCACCGCGGGCAGATTTTTTTCCTTTGCCTGGATAATAACCGCGGCATATTCGTTACTTCGTTTCAGCGGCAGCGGTTCATCGCCCGCCAGTTGCTGTTGGATTTTTTCGTCATGACGTTGTCGCCAATGAGGCCATTCATTGGCATAAAAACTTCGGCCCCCTAAAAAGCCCTCCCCACAATACTGATCGATCAATTCCGGTCGCTTGCGATAATAGGGCACATACTCAGAAAAATGCCCGCTGGATTCAGTCACAAAATAGCCCAGATTTAACATTGCATTGAAACGGACCGGGTCCTTTTTAAGAAATTCCGAATCAGTGCGCGCCTTTTCTTTTAAGCGTGGGTACAGATCTTGACCCTGGTGCCGCAGTTCGGTGAACCAGGCCATGTGATTAATACCGCCACACTGCCACTGTAATTCCGAGAAGGGGACACCGGCGTAATTTGCCAGCGCTTCTGAGGTGAGCTGTACCGAATGACACAAGCCAATAATCGGCATTTCTGTCCGGCGAACAGTGGCGAGCATAATCATTGACATGGGATTGGTGTAATTCATAATCAGCGCATCCGGGGCAAGGGCTTCGATATCCGCGAGTATTTCCAACCAGGCGGGTATGGTTCGTAAGGCTTTAAAAATGCCCCCCGGCCCAATCGTGTCGCCGATACATTGGGAAATTCCGTATTTTAACGGGATGTCATTATCGCTGCGCACGGTTTGTAAACCGGATACTTCAATGAAATTGATAATATAATCCGAGTCTGTCAGTGCTTCCCGCCGGTCACTTGTTGCGCTGATTTTCCACCTTTTGCCAATCTGAACGGCGACTTTTTGCACCAGGCGAAACGCTAAATCGAGTCGTTGCTCATCAATGTCAACCAGCACGAGTTCGCCGCCATCGAATTCCGGTATAAGCATAATATCGGTTACCAGCCGACGCGTAAAAAAACTGCCGGCACCCAGTAAGATAATTTTCATCGATTTCTCCCTGTTTCGTTTGCAATAAAGGGAGTGCAAAACTTCAGTTTTGCGAGACTTTGTTAATAAAGCGGTACCCTCGCAAAACTGAAGTTTTGCACTCCTGATTTTAAAGGTTTTCAGTACCCTGTGATTGGTTATGTTTTGCCTGCGGTTTATGAGAACGCACTTTCAGAAGTAATAAAGATAATAAAAATTAAGCTGTTAATCAAGAATGAAATTTTTTAATTCCCCGAAAGCAGACAAAAGCATGAATTCGTTTCCTAAACAAAAAGGTTGAATCACAGTCACAGATTTGATATATTCTTAGCACATTTCTAAATATTTAATAATAATAGCTGGAGTGCAACGCCTTTATGCGTTGCCTAAATGTGTATTCCATCAAGGGATTGCACGCTTGACTTTCATTTTTTGAGTGGTTATAAGTTTTTTTTCTTCACCTAAAATAGCGAAACTCAAATCAATAGGAATCGTTCATGCAAGACCAGTGGAAAATACTCGTTACTGATTATTTAGAACAAAATATGGATTGGGAGGCGCACCAACTACGTGCTCCCAATGTCCGATTTGAAGCGTATCAATTAAAACATGTTCCTGCCAGCGAATTGATCAAATACGTCCGGGATGCGGATATTGTGGTGGTTGATATGGCTCATCTCACCGGGGACATCATCGCCAATATGCGCCGGTGCCGGCTGGTGATTCGGCATGGGGTGGGCTACGACAATGTCGATGTGGCGGCGCTTACCCGAAAAGGCATTCTTTTTATTAATATTCCGGATTATTGTATCGAAGAGGTAGCGGAACAGGCGGTCATGTTGATTCTGGTAGCAACCCGCAAGTACCAGCTCCAACAACAATCGTTGCACCGTTCAATCGAAAAAGGTCAGTGGGATTATCAGGGGCTTTATCCCATTTTTTGTGTGACCGGGAAAAAATTGGGGATTATTGGTTGTGGCCGCATCGGGAGTATGGTCCTAAAAATGATGCGTGGCTTTGATTTGGAAATTCTGGTCTGTGATCCGTACTTAACTACTGCCAGAAAGTCTGAATTGGGAATCGAAACTATTCCTCTGGAGACAGTGCTGCGGGAAGCTGACATTATTACGCTCCACACCCCGCTGAATGCCGAGACGCGCTATATGATTGATGAGCCCCAATTTAAATTGATGAAAGCAACAGCGTACGTAATAAATACGGCTCGGGGTGGCATTATTTCCCAGGCAGCCCTGATAAAAGCCTGTCGCGAGAAATGGATTGCCGGCGCGGCGACCGATGTTTTTGACCTGCGTGAACCACCAGCCCCCGGTGATCCCCTGATTGGTCTTCAAAATCTCGACCTGACGCCCCATTTAGGCTGGTATTCAGAAGAATCGCGAATGCGGATTCGGGTGAAGGTCGTGGAAAATATCAAATTAATGTTGAACGGGGAGCTGCCGCGGAATATTGTGAATCCGGAGGTAATTACCTGAGTTGAGGGGTTGTGTATTGAATATTCCGGGTTAAATCAAATAATTTGTTTTTTTCATAAGGTTTTTTCTCTGCGTGCTCTGCGCCTCTCTGCGTTGAAAATGAATTTATCAATCTCAACTTAACGTTGTAGTAATAGTTACTCATCAAATAAATATGAGGAAAAAATATGGAAGACCTGCTTTCAAAAATAGAACAATGTGGTATTTTACCGGTAATTAAAATCGATGACGCCCGCGATGCCGTGCCCCTGGCCGACGCAATTATCAAAGGCGGTTTGCCAGCGGCTGAAGTTACTTTCCGCACGATGGCCGCCGAGGCTGCCATCCGAAATATTGTTTCGAAGTTTCCGGAGATGTTAGTCGGCGCCGGGACGGTTTTAACACCGGATCAGGCGCGGATAGCACTGAATTCGGGGGCACAGTTTATTGTTTCGCCGGGTTTTAATCCAATGGTGGTTGATTTCTGTTTGGAACAGGGAGTGCTGGTTATGCCGGGAATTAGTACTCCCACTGAATTGGAAGCAGCCATGAGCAAGGGATTGACACTCGTGAAATTTTTCCCGGCGGGTGCACTGGGGGGACTGGCTTATTTAAAATCCATGAGTGCGCCTTACAGTGGGGTTCATTTTATCCCGACCGGTGGGGTGGATGCAAGCAATTTACTGGATTATCTTAAATTCAATAAAGTGCTGGCATGTGGCGGCAGTTGGATGGTCAAAGCGGATTTGATTGCGGCCCATCAGTTTGAGCGAATTACAGCGCTGGTGGCTGAAGCCGTCGCCACGATTCTGGGCTTTCATTTACACCAGATCCGCTTGAACGCCTCGTCTGAGAGTCTGGAAATGGTGGCCTCCTTTTCCCGGGATATTTTTCATCTGCCAACCCAAATAGGCGAAAAAGGTCTGCGCCTGGGTGAAATCCTTGAACTGGCGCCCATCAATTCACCGGGTGAAATTGTGATTGGCACCAATTTTCTCTTTCGGGCGGTGGCTTATTTTGAGCAGAACGACATTGCGCTGAAATCACCTTTTGATCCGGAGAAAAATGAAGTGCTACTGGATCAAACCGTTAACGGACTGCAAGTGGTGGTTCGACAGGTTTAAAAATGACAGGTGAATGATTACAAAACCTAAGTGTTCAGTGAACCAGCCTTCCCGGTAAAATATAATTCGGAAAAATCAGGAGTGCGACGCCTTTATGCGTCGCAATGCATAAAGGCATTGCACTCCCGAGCTACTGTTGTTTCTTAAAAAAATTGGCTAGAGGACTAAAAATTTACTACAAAACTAGTGCATGATCAACATCTTCTTGATTTTCACAAAATTGCCGGCTTTTAGTTTGTAAAAATAAATGCCACTGGCTACCGCCTTGCCATCCGCCTGCCGTCCATTCCAAAGAATTTGATGATAGCCCACCTTTTTCGAAGCATTCACAAGAGTGGCCACCTCCTGACCCAGTGTGTTATAAATTTTCAAAATAACATCGTCGGCTTTTGGCAGTTGATATTTAATCACCGTACCCGCATTCACGGATCCGCTGATTGAAAATGGATTAGGATAATTTTGGTGCAAGGCATAAGTTTTGGGCACCGTCTGATGCGCCAGATCGTCGGCTCCGGTGTGACCAATATTTAATTGAATCGGAATGACTTGAGGTCCTCGGCCAGGTTGATTATTTTCAATAACCAGATGTAGCGAGTAATTGCCAGCACTCAAGCCGTCGCTATTAAAATGCAGACAAATCGTATCGCTGGAACTCTGCTCCACAAACCCATAATAATGACCGGGTGTGAACCAGTGGGCATCAAAAGTTGAGTAAGGAATGTGGTAAAGTCCATTATCCGGGGCGACATCGATCATGACTTGATTCGGGTCCAACATGGCTGCTACGAGATTCAGTTTCTTCGGATTTTGAAGCCGGGACAGGCGCACGCCGATTTCCAATGAATCTGCTTGTTCCGGCAAAATGACGTGATGCGGAGTTGCATCACCGGGAATTGGATCAAAACTTCCCAGAGCTGGCATATACTGTAAAATCAAGTTCCCCAGCGTTCCCACCGTCAATGCCATTTCAGCACCGATATTATTTATCGGACCGCCGGTCTCGAAGTCACCATCAACATCCAGAAAAATCACATAAATGAATTCCTGATTGGGCTTATACCATTTTTGATGTACCCGCTGCTTAAAAAAGATATTGCGTTGATCATTCTGGATGTAAAGGGCCGCCAGGTCGTGCGGAATATTACCCTCTTCAACATCAAAATGGACTAATTTCCATAGAGTGGGGTCTGGCGGCGTCAGGGTGGTGTGGGCTAACAAACCAGTGCTGATTGGTTGCGGTACATGTAATGCAAACGGCCGCCCCGTTTTCAACGGATTTAAACCACTGGCACTGACCTCATTCGATTGAGGTGGCATTTCCAGGATCGAATAGTAGAGTTTCCCAGTGTTCGTGTTTTGCAAAATTAAAGTATCCTCAAAGGTTATCCCCGGATCCATTGCTACGCTAATTGAATCGGGTGAATAACTCAATTCCGGTGACGTCAAGATAAAGTTTAATAAAGTATCCGGCGGTAGCTCAATGTAGGCCACGTCGGTGGGAACAAAGCCAGATGCTAGCGCAATGACTTGATATGTGCCAATGGGTAAGGCGAAGTTGAAGTGGCCCCACTCATCGGTTAGCACATTATTCGTTTTCGTTTGTGATTCAATCTGTCGCTCGTCCTCGATCCATACAATATTGGCCTGAGGAACACCCTGTCCGGTGGCAGCATCAACTACCTGGCCGCGAATGCTGTTACTATGCTGGATCAGCAATTGAAACGTATCTTGCCAGCGATTGCCCAGGGAATCGGTGATGAGCATTTCAAAGTCAACCGGTGTGAGGTGGGGAGCCTGATGGTCTATTTTCAACAGGAAATCATCAGTACCGCTGGCGGTTGAATCTGCGACCACTTGATCAAAAGTGGCGGTCGAATCAATCACGGAAACCAAAGAATTATCGGTACGAATTGTCACCTGCACCTGTTTGGCGGCTAATGCGCCCCGATTGTGCAGGCTTAGGGTTAATTCAATTTGTTCGTCCGGATTAATGAAACCGTCACCGTCACCCTGGCTGCTTCCCAGCGAGTCGTCGTCGATTTCCACGGTCGCTAGCTTGAGAATCGCCCGCATATCAATGGGTGCGCCATTAAACCAGCTTAAAACATCCTCAATAAAAGCCGCCCGGGTTAAATCCGACAGAATTGTTTCCAGACTAAAAGAACAAAAGACGATTTTAAACTGACCATTATCCACAGCCAGCGCGGCGGTGCCACTGGAGCGAAT
>Ga0180438_10011947_pt1 | contig 10402 bp, 7 predicted proteins | sample SS_ome_12_FD_132455 | JGI IMG/M metagenome (GOLD analysis project Ga0180438, IMG submission 132455) | Hypersaline lake sediment archaeal communities from the Salton Sea, California, USA - SS_3_D_2 metaG | ecosystem: Environmental > Aquatic > Non-marine Saline and Alkaline > Hypersaline >... | reverse complement strand
CCGACCCGGGCGCGCTAGGTGACGCCCTCATGCATTTCATCGAGGAATGCGACAAGCTGGGCGTCGTTGTTAAGATGGTACCCGATCTCTACGGTATCTTGTTCCGCAGGAAAGCTATGGAGGAACTGGCGGGGCTCCCCGTCATACAGGTCAACGAGATCGCCATCGTCGGTTTTTCAAGGGTCCTGAAACGGACGGAGGATGTGGTCCTGTCGACCCTCGGTTTGGTTATTCTATCACCGCTGTTGGCCATCAGCGCAGCGCTGATAAAGCTTGACAGCCCAGGTCCGGTCTTATTCAGCCAAGAACGAATTGGGAAGAACGGCCGCGTGTTCACTCTGCACAAGTTCAGATCGATGTTCCGAGACGCCGAACTTAGACGCAATGAGCTCGACACCCTGAACGTCTCGGACGGCCCGCTGTTCAAGATATGGAACGACCCGAGAATCACACGTGTCGGGAGGTTACTGCGGAAAACCTCAATTGACGAGCTGCCGCAGCTTTGGAACGTTCTCAAGGGCGAGATGAGTCTTGTGGGACCGAGACCGCTGCCCCGCTCGGACCTTTCGGAGTACGAGCAATGGGAGCAGCGCAGGTTCTCGGCGACGCCCGGCATCACCGGTCTGTGGCAGGTTAATCGGACTGTACATACTTCGGAAGAGATGCTCAAGTGGGACATATACTACATCGAGAACTGGTCCTTGTGGCTTGATTTCAAGATCTTGTTGAAAACTATAGCCGTTGTCCTTACGGGAAAAGGGGCTTACTGAGAAGACAGAAGGGGGGACGTTAGAGAAATGTTGATAGAACCGCATGGAGGTACGCTCGTTGACCGCAAGCTTAAGGAGGATGAGGCGAAGGAGGCTCTGGAAAGAGCCCGGGCGCTGCCTCAGGTTCGGTTATCGCCTGAGATGGCTCAAGACACGGTGAACATAGCCAACGGCATATTCAGCCCGCTTGAGGGGTTTCTCGCAAAGGAGGACTTCGAGAGCGTTCTTCAGAGGGGGCGGCTTGCGAACGGCACCCCGTGGACGATACCTCTGGTGCTCGACGTTAGCCGAGAGCAGGCTGACGCGATTGGTGAAGGCTCGGATGTTGCGCTCGTGGACGACAAGGGAGAACCGTTGGCTGTACTCCATGTCGCCGAGAAGTATTCATACAGCAAGGAAGAGTATGCTCAGCAGGTGTACGGGACGACCGACGCGGCGCATCCGGGAGTGGTGAGAACGCAATCGCTCGAGGAGATACTGGTGGCGGGCGAGATCGACCTGGTGCGTGAACCGCGCCATCAGTTCGACAGCTACAACCTGTCCCCGAAAGAGACGAGGTTCCTGTTCAAGGAGAAGGGGTGGAACAGTGTCGTGGCGTTTCAGACTCGAAACGTTCCTCACACGGGACACGAGAACCTGCACAAGACTGTGCTGGGTCTCGTGGACGGGCTGTACATCCAACCGATCATCGGGAGGAAAAAGCCGGGCGATTTCAAGGACAGCTTCATACTGAAGGCGTACGAGGCGTTGCTCGAGAACTATTATGTGAAGGACAGGGTGGTCTTCAGTATCCTGCCGACGGAGATGCGTTACGCAGGGCCGAGGGAGGCGATAAACCACGCGATCATGCGCAAGAATTACGGTTGCACGCATCTCATTATCGGTAGGGACCATGCTGGGGTCGGCAATTTCTATCATCCCGAAGCCGCGATCGAGATATTCGACGATTATGAGGATATCGGGATACAGCCGATCACTATCCGGGGCGACTTTTTCTACTGCCGGGTGTGTGAACAGATAAGTAGCGACCGGACGTGTCCTCATCCGGAGGAGAAACACATACCGTTCAGCGGCACGAAGATAAGGGAGATGATCAAGGCAGGTCAGCCGCCGCCAAAACAGATCATGAGGCCGGAGGTGTTCGAGGTGCTGAAAGGAAAGGAATCGCCTTTTGTTGAGTGAGCTGTTCGGGCGGTGCTGGGGATATGAGGCTGTTTTTATGAGGGATCGACCAGATGGCGGATAAGAAGAAGGTTGTGGTTATCGGGCTGGATTGTATGGCGCCCGAGTTGGTTTTTGACAGGTGGCTGGATAAGTTACCAAACATCAGAAGGTTGATTGACACCGGGATCTATGGACGGATCGAAAGCTCGATACCGCCTATCACCGTACCTGCCTGGACGACGCTTGCCACGAGCAAGAATCCTGGCAAGCTGGGTTTCTTCGGTTTCAGGAACAGGCCGAGGTCTTCTTACACGGACATCGAGATAGCCAACTCGCTTGCAGTCAAGGAGCCGACGGTATGGGACATACTGTCGCGCGCCGGCAAGAAGGTTGGGGTGTTGGGCGTGCCGCAGACCTACCCGCCAAAACCTGTCAACGGGTTCATGGTGACCAGCTTTCTTACGCCCGATACGACCTGCAAGTACACGTATCCTGTCGAACTTATGCTTGAGATCGAGAGGCTGGTCGGAGACTATATGTTAGACTGTGAGAATTTCAGGACCGAGGACAAGAAGGGGTTGCTCGATCAGATTTACAGGATGACGGAGCAGCGGTTCAAGCTCGCCAAACACTTTCTGACTACACGTTCCCTTGACTTCTTCATTATGGTGGAGATGGGTCCGGACAGGATACATCACGGTTTCTGGAAATTTTTCGACGAATCGCACAGGAAATACCAGTATCACCCTGAGTATTCCGGCGCGATCGAAAAGTACTACGTTTACCTGGACACACAGATCGGCGAACTTCTCCCGTTGGTGGAAGAGGACGCGTACGTGATGATCGTGTCGGATCACGGCGCCAAGAAGATGGACGGTTGCATAAACATAAATGATTGGTTTATAAAGGAAGGTTTGCTTAAACTCAAATCGCGGCCTCAAAGCGTCGTCAGAATCAAGGATGCGGACGTGGATTGGGAGAATACGCTGGCGTGGGGTTGGGGCGGATATTACAGCCGGGTGTTTCTCAACGTGAAGGGTAGAGAGCCGCTGGGCAAGATCGACCCGCAAGATTACGAGAGGGTGCGGGACGAGATCGCGCAGCGTATCAGGGACATACCGGACGACACGGGCAACCCGATGGATACGCGGGCACTGAAACCGCAGGAGGTGTACACCGGGGAACATGTTGACGAGGCGCCGGACCTGCTCGTGTTTTTCGGCGACCTTTCGTGGCGCGTTACCGAGGACATAGGGCACGACTCGACGTACGGTTTCGAGACCGAGTTGGGTCCGGACGATGCCCTGCATTCGCAGTACGGCATGTTCGTCCTGTCGGACGGCGAAACGAGTAACGGGAAAGAGGTGGAAGGACTGCGGCTGATTGACTGTGCGCCAACGATCCTTTCGCTCATGGGTCTGAGTGTGCCTGACGATATGGAAGGCAGGATTGTGCGCATGAGCTAGTGTGGCGCGTTTGTCACAGAGCCGTATGGGCTTGACTGCTGTAAGGAGGAGGATTCGATGGATAAAGGTTTTGTAGTCTGGTTCACCGGCGTGCCGGCCACGGGTAAATCGACTATCGCGAAGCTCGTGGAGGAGCAATTGCGGTCACGCGGACTGAAGGTCGAGAATCTCGATTCGGACGAAGTCAGGAGTAACATAAGCCCTAACCTGGGCTACACGCTGGAGGCGCGCGACGAGAACACCAAACGGTTGGCGTTTCTAGGCAAGTTGTTGTCGCGAAACGGTGTGGCGGTGCTCATAACAGCCGTGTCGAGTCTGCGGAAGTTCCGGGATAGAGCACGGGAGCAAATCGATGATTTTGCTGAAGTGTATGTGACGTGCCCGCTTGAAGAGTGCCAGAAGCGGGACCCCAAAGGGCTGTACGGGCGAGCCGAACGGGGTGAGGTTAACGACATAGCGGGAATGCATCAGCCTTACGAGGAACCGCTTAACGCTGAAGTAGTGCTTCAGACGCACGAGCTCTCTGAGCAGGAGTGCGCAGAGCGGGTAATTGAGGTTCTTGAAACCCTCGGTTACGTGTTGCACTGCCGCCCGGCAAAAGCGTCCGCGGGTGAAGCCTATTCGGCCGAGGAAGAGGATAAGATAAAGAAGAGGCTGAAAGATCTCGGCTATATCTGATAGTGTGACAATCACGATCGGGTCCGCCGTGATCGGCAGGACTATGCAGCAAGGAAAGAAAGGATGAAGTTGTTCAACAAGATGGGTGCCAGGGGCAAAGCACCTAAGGTGTTCGTGCTGGGTCTTGACGGTACACCTTACTCGCTCCTGACAAAAATGCTCAAAGAAGGCAGGCTGCCGAATATCGCAAGAATCGTTAAGGGCGGCTCGCTGATGAAGATCAACTCGGTCGTACCCACTGTTTCACCGGTGGCTTGGGCGTGTTTCATGACGGGGAAGAACCCCGGCAGGCACAACATTTTCGGGTTTGTGGAGCGAACGCTCGACCCGTTCCAGACGTGCATCATCAGCGCCGACATGTTGCGAGGCGATACGCTGTGGGACCTGCTGAACTGTGACGGCAAACGGACGATAGTGATGAATGTGCCGGTAACTTATCCACCTCGGGAGGTGGATGGAGTAATCGTGTCGGGATTCCTGTGTCCCAGTATTGACAAGGCGACATATCCGCCACAGTTTGCCGATGTCCTCAAGAAGATGGGTTACATCATAGATGTTGATCCGTGGCTGGCACGTGAGTCGCGCGACAAGTTTCTCACGGAACTGCATCGGGCGTTGCGCAGAAGGTTTGAGCTCGCCTTCTACCTCATGCGTAAGGAGAAATGGGACTTTTTCATGTGCCACGTGATGGAGACGGACAGGCTTCATCATTTTTTCTGGCGCCAGATGGAGGAGGACCATCCGATCGACGCGGCCCGGTTTTACAACTTGTATACGGTTCTTGACGACCTTGTCGGAGAGCTGCGGAATCGGCTGCCGCGCGAGACGTTGCTTGTGATGCTCTCGGATCACGGGTTCTGCCGCGCGAAACGTGAGGTGGAGCTGAACTACTGGCTAGCGAGACAGGGTTGGCTGAAGTTCACAACGGACAACCCGGAATCGCTCGCTGATATCCACCCGGAATCCAGTGCGTATAGCCTTATTCCAGGACGCATCTTCATAAACCTTAAGGGACGGGAACCGAACGGCTCCGTCGAGCCGGGTCGCGAGTACGATACAATCAGACAGAAGATGATCGGAGTGTTGCTTTCTTTAAGAGACCCTGATACCGGCGTGCCGGTTCTCAAAGATGCCGTGTTGAGAGAGAGGCTCTACGTTGGTCCGGCTACCGTGAACGCCGCGGACATCATAGCTGTCCCAAACGACGGATACGAGCTCAAGGCGAAGCTGGATGCAACGGAGCTTTACAGCGCGAGCGAGATGAGCGGAACGCACACGTACGAGGACGCGTTTCTCTTTGTGGAGGGCGGCGCCGCTCCGAGGGTGGGACTGAACGTATCGGATGCGATGCCGACAGTTCTTGAACTGATGGGCAGCCAGATACCGAGGGATATCGACAGCGCGAGTTGCGTTGCCAAACGGCCGTCGAAGCTCGAGACGTTCCTCAAGAAGAAATAGGGGCTGAGCATTGATACCGGGCAAGAGAGGTTGACGATTGAAAGATGCGCCGATAGACCTGCATGTGCACACAACGCTGTCGGACGGCACGCTCACGCCGAGCGAGGTCGTGCGTGCCGCCCAAGGCATAGGGCTTCGCGCGATAGCTATCACAGACCACGACACTTTACGCGGGAACCAGGAGGCGATCGAGGAGGGAATGAAGCTGGGCGTCGAGGTGGTTCCGGGGGTCGAGGTAAGCGTGGATTTTCAAGGCGGCACGATGCATGTGCTGGGCTACTATGTGGATCTCAATTGCAGTTCGTTGGTCGAGGTGCTCGAAAGGATCGAGAACGCTCGCCACGAACGGAACAGGGAGATCCTTGACAAGCTCGGACGTCTCGGGATGCCGCTGGACTACGGGGAGATCAGGGCTGTGGCAAGCGAGGGTCCCATCGGGCGACCTCATATCGCCCAAGTGCTGATACAGAGGGGTTACGTGGCAAGCGTTCGCGAGGCTTTCGAGAGGTACCTGAAGAAAGGTGCTCCGGCGTATGCGGAGCGTTTGAGGTTTTCAGAGAGGGAGGCGGTTCGGAGCATCTGTCAAGCGGGCGGCATTGCGGTTCTGGCGCACCCTGGCAGCCTCAACTGCGATGGTGCCGAGTCGCTTTCTGCTGTTGTCGAGAGAATCGCGTCGGTGGGACTTCAGGGAGTGGAGGCTTACTACCCGTCGCACTCGATTGAGATGACGCGCATTTGCGAGTCGCTGGCGGCGCAATACGGTCTTCTGATTACGGGCGGCACAGATTTTCACGGGGCGATATTCCCTGAGAACGCGCTGGGGTTTGGTTACGGTGATCTGTTCGTCCCGTATTCGCTACTCGAAGAGATGAAAGCGAGGCTGGGCGCGAGCGGTAGAGGGGCTGGACGCGGGTCGCGCGTGCCGGAGTCGAGAACCGAGACATGACACAGTTGAGGAGAACCTTAATCATATGGGCTTCGCTTATGGGACTGTTCCTGCTCTTCATCGTCTGGGTCAACCGGCACGGAGATCGGGCTGTCAAAGCGGTTGAGGTACGCGCTAGGCTCACAAGAGGGCTGGAGTTTGAGGCTTCCAACATGCTCGACGAGGCAATTGCCGAGTACGAAGGTGCGCTCAACATCAATGATAGATCGCTGCGAGCGCACGTACTTCTTGTCCGTGCTTACATGCAGGTTGGCAGGCTCGAAGATGCGCTTTCAAGGGCGGAGGATGCTGTGGAAGTCACGGCCGGCAGGGACAGGGTGCGGGCGCTGTTGCTCCTGAGCGGCGTCTGCCGCGAGATGAGCCTGTGGGACGAGGCAAGCAGCGCGCTGGAGAGTGTGATCCAGATGTCGCCGAGGTGCGCCGAAGCCCGTTACGGTATGGCCAAGGTAGCGGAAGCCATGAGAACGTACCCTCGGATGGTGGAGGAACTGGGTGCGGCGGCACGACTGGGAGCGAGAGGATCTTCGCCTGAATACAAAGCGGCGAGGGAGCGACGCCAGCAAGAGATCGCGCGGTACGAGAAGGAGCTGAAGGAGCGTGGCGAGTCGGCCGATATATATTACAGGCTCGCAATTGAGTGCAAGGAGCTGGGGTTGTGGCAGGATGCGGTTGCCGCTTTCGAGAAAGCCGCGAAACTTGGGCAAAAACAAGCGGATGCCAGTTTCTGGCTCGGCGTTCAAGCAGAAGTCGAGGGAAGCATGGCGGAGGCTGTCGGGTACTACCGTGCAGCCGTCGAGGCCTGTGGGAATCATCTGGACGCTCTGATTGGTCTCGAGCGGTCGCTCCTGCTCGAGAGAGTTGCCGGACAGCCGTCCGATGCAAGTGCGTGGTACAGGCTTGGACTGCTGCATTTGGGGCTCAGAAACGTGGAGGAAGCCGCTAGCAACTTCGGCAAGGCGGCGGATATTGATCCGGGTCTGGCTGATGCTCGTTTCAGACTCGGTCTCTCCCTGGAGATGCTCGGCAAAAGCGCCGAGGCGCGGACAGAATATAGTGAGGCCGTGAAGGTTCTTCCAACCCACCTCCCGGCACTTGAGGCACTGCAGAGACTTGGAGCGCGAGGGTAGTAGGTGCCGCCCCACGATTCTTTTCACCTCGCGCGGCCCTGTGTCGGGTCCTCTTTGGACGCTCGCCTTGACATGTTGCGTGCAGTTCTGATAGAGTTAGCTGTGCGATGGTAGTCACGTAAATACCGTCATGCGTTAGAGTTACATATTAGCTTTCGGATGGAAAACCGATGGTTTTTGGCGCTGTTCATCACTTCATTGTCGACATGATCCGGCACCGGGAACTCTTGAGAAGCCTCGCGGCGAAAGAGTTCAAGGTGCGCTACAAGAATGCGGTGCTGGGTTTTCTCTGGACAATCCTCAACCCGTTGTTGCTGATGCTGGTTCTGACCTTTGTATTTCGTATTATGGGGGCTAGATTCGGCGACATGGACCCAGGCAAATATCCGGCGTTCGTACTGTGCGGATTGATACCGTGGACGTTCATGGCTCATTCACTGTCGCAGAGTACGGCGTCGCTCCTCGATAACGCGTCGCTTATCCGGAAGATCTATTTCCCGCGCGAGATCATACCTTTGTCATCGATCCTGGCGAACTTCGTGAACTTCCTCCTGTCGCTTGTGGTCTTGTTCTTCTTCCTGCTGGCATCAGAGTTGACGCCGAGCGTCTGGATGTTCGCGGTTCCTCTCATAGTTGTTGCGGAGCTTATGTTCGTTATGGGCATCTCCCTCATCGGGTCGAGTCTAAACGCCTTTTACCGGGACGTGGCGTACATTGTCGAAGCGGTTCTGCTTGTGTGGTGGTGGGGAACACCGATATTCTACTCGCCCGAGATAGTTGAAAATGCCGTGTCGCCGAGGATGTACAGCATTTATATGGCAAATCCGATGGCAGCGGTCGTGGTATCGCTGCGCCAGATCTTGCTTGAGAGGCGGTTCCCGGATGTCTCTCTCATCGTCACGTTGTTTGCTGGAGCAATACTATCGTTCGTTGTGGGTGTTGTGATCTTTCGTCGCCGCCAGGGCGTTATAGCGGACTTTGTGTAATTATGAGCGTGCTTTCCGTACGAAACGTGGGCAAGAGATACAGGCTCAGGCGTGAAGCCAGGATGATCACTAAGGAGATCCTGCTACGCCTGCTCGGCAGACCGAGGCAGCAGGAATTCTGGGCGCTAAAAGGCATAAATCTCGATGTCGAACCGGGCGAATCGTTGGGGATTATCGGCCCGAACGGTTCCGGCAAAAGCACGCTGCTCAAGATTATTGCGGGCGTAACCTCGCCGACGGAAGGGGAGATATCCGTCGAGGGCAGGATATCTTCACTGTTGGAACTGGGCACCGGTTTTCACCCGTATCTAACGGGTCGCGAGAACGTTTACCTGAATGGAGCCATACTGGGTATAAACAGGGAGGAAATCGAGCGGAAGTTCGACAGCATATTGGAGTTCGCCGGGATAGACCGCTTCATAGACACTCCGGTAAAGGACTACTCCTCGGGAATGTACGTACGGCTGGCGTTCTCTGTGGCGATTCATTCCGACCCGGACATCTTTCTTGTGGACGAGGTGCTCTCTGTCGGGGACGAGCAATTCCAGCGGAGGTGCCGCGCCAAGATCCGGGAGCTGCGCGACTCCGGCAAGACCATCGTTTTCGTATCTCACGACCTGAACATAGTGAACGAGCTTTGCGACAGAGTCATCCTTCTCCAGGGAGGCGAGATCGCGCAGAAAGGATCGCCCGAGGACACCGTGGATTTCTATCTTCAGTCCGTCGGTCTACCGGAAGGGATGGCTTTTCTTCGTGCAGGCTCTCTGGAGCTTATCTTCAATAACGGCAGGATCGCGCTGTTCAACAAGGAACGCATGCTGACCATGGCGAACGGAGGGTACAGCTCGATAGAGTCGCGAGGGCGATGGTACGACTCGACGACCGCACACTGGCATATCGATTCGTGTTCTGAGAACGAGTTGGTGGCGACGGGAACGCTCACGAGAATCCCGGTCACTCAGAGGTGGCGAATAAGGCTGGCGAGTCCGTCGCTCATCACGTGGGATGTTGAGATGGAAGGCAAGCCGAGTGCCGAAATCTCGCGACGCCACGTTTCTATGATGCTATCAAGGGAGTACAGGAGATGGCTCACGGAATACGAGGAGGCTGAGTTCCCGAACATCGAGTTTGACGACGCGAATTGGACGCCGCTGTGCCCCGAAGATGAGCGAATCAGTGCTGTGGCGGTGATGGCCGAAAGTGAGCAAGCGCGAACCTCCCCCATTCATTTCGAGATAGTCGAGCGCGTGCCATGGAGCGTTCTGCAGGTATCCAACAGCGACTACGCTCTTAATCTGAGGATCTTGAGCATTATGGAGGTGCGCCCCCACGACCAGAAAGCGCTCGCCCCCGGCAGGCAGCTGTTTATGTCTGCAAGAATAGGCATCGAAGAGTCTCCTGAACTTGTCAGAAATCGGTTCAAAGGCGTGGGACGTCCTCAAATAGTGACGCTCCAAAGAGACGATCTCAAGTTGGTGTTCGAAAAGGGTAGATTCCGTCTTTTCTGGCAGGATAAAGAGATAACAAAGGGATATGCCGGGTACAGTTCAATACTGCAAGGCGGGCTGTGGAGCGATTCGCTGACCGCACGGTGGCGGGTGGAATCGTGTTCGGCCACCGAGATGGTGGCGACGGGAGTGTTCAAGAGGGTGTCGATCAGCGAAACGTGGCGGATAAGTCTAGAGAGCCCCTCTACCGTCCGTTGGGATGTGGAGATGGACGTTCAGGGTACCGTTGATGTGTCAAAACGGCAAGTCTCTTTGATATTGCCCACGGAGTATACACGGTGGTTCACCGAGGAAACTGG
>Ga0180438_10011946_pt1 | contig 10402 bp, 5 predicted proteins | sample SS_ome_12_FD_132455 | JGI IMG/M metagenome (GOLD analysis project Ga0180438, IMG submission 132455) | Hypersaline lake sediment archaeal communities from the Salton Sea, California, USA - SS_3_D_2 metaG | ecosystem: Environmental > Aquatic > Non-marine Saline and Alkaline > Hypersaline >... | reverse complement strand
TCGGTGACGACGACGTGGACCAAGCAGAGCGGGCCGGGGACGGTGACATTCGGCAATGCGAGCGCCGTGGATACGACGGCGTCCTTCAGCACGGACGGAACCTACGTGCTCCGCCTGACCGCGGACGACGACGACCTCACCGCCTATGACGAGGTTACGGTGACCGTCCTGGAGAGCGGCGTGTTCATTCTGCCCTGCAAGATCGAAGCCGAAGACTACCGCGAAGGCGGCGAGGGTGTGGGATATCACGATACCTCGGAGGGCAATGCCGGCGGCCAGTATCGCGACGACGACGTGGACATCTACACGTGCCCCGACACGGGCGGCGGCTACACCCTCCTCTTCGCCGTGGCGGCGGGCGAATGGACGGCGTACGACATCTACGTGCCCGAAAGCACGGATTACGATTTCACCTTGCGGGTTTCGTCGGAAGAAGCCGTAGATGTCTCGCTCGATATCCTGATCGACGACGAGAGCATAGCCACACCGAGTTGGTCCTCCACGGGCAGCTATCAGACCTATACCGATGTCGTCACGCAAAACCTCCCGTTGACGGCCGGCAGTCACGTTTTGAAGGTCTACCGCACCGGCGGCTCATGGAGCGCCGGCTTCAACTACCTGACGATCAGCGAGCCGGCCCAGCAATCCCCCGTCGTGGAAGTCGGCCCGGACCAAGAGATCACATTGCCGACGGCAACGGTCACCCTGGACGCGACCGTGACCGACGACGGCCAACCCGATCCTCCGGGCGAATTCACGGTCGCCTGGCATGTGGCCAGCGCTCCTTACGGCGGTTACATCGAGTTCGCCGATCGCTACGCCGTGGACACTACGGCCACGCTTGGCGGTCCCGGCCTGTACGTGCCCGGTACGTACGTGTTGCGCCTGACGGCCGACGACACCATCGGGCAAGGCTACGACGACATTCAGATTACCGTGAACGCGGCGACCGACCGCGTCACCCTCCCCGGACGCCTCGAGGCCGAGGATTACTCCGACCAGGGCGAAGGCGTCAGCTACCACGATACCACGTCCGGTAACGCCGGAAGCGTCTATCGCTCCGACGACGTTGACATCGAGTCGTGCGGCGACACGGGCGGCGGCTACGACGTCTCCTGGATCGTTGCCGACGAGTGGCTGGCCTTCGACGTGGAGGTGCCTGGCGATACGGTCTGCTACGACGTGGTCGCGCGCGTTTCGAGCACGACCTCGAGCCGGGAGATGCACGTCGAGGTAGACGGCGTGGATGTCACCGGCGCGATGACGTTCGACTCGACGGGCGGCTGGGTCAATGTGACGGCCGAGGGCGTGTACCTCTCGCCCGGAAAGCACAAGGTCAAGGTCGTCATGGACACCGGCGACTTCAAGCTCAATTACGTGGACATGCCGGCCGAGACCTACGAGGAATACATCGTGGAGAACGGCGCCGCCAATGCCGATATCGTCATCTCGGCCGATCCATCGAGGACGACAACGCTGGCCGCCGACCAGTTGCAAGATATCGTCGAGGACATCACCGGTGCCGTGCTGCCCATCGTGACGACCGAAACAGGCGCGGACGTCCACATCTACGTGGGCCAGAGTTCGTACACCGACGCCCTCGGCATCTCGATCAGCGGATTGAAGGACGACGGCTTCAAGATGGTATCCGGCAGCGACTGGCTGGCGCTGATCGGGGACGATACCGAGTATGTGCCCATTGCCCCCTACCTGGGTACCACCGAGCATGAAGAAATGTGGGACGAGATCACCGGCTCGACGTACCTGACTCCCATGATCGAAAACTACATGGCCCACGACAGCAACGACTTTGGTATCTGGCTGGCCGACGAGTTCGGATCGCTGAACGCCGTCTACGAGTTCCTGCGCGGCCTCGGTTGCCGGTGGTACTACCCGGGCGACGACATCGTGCCGTCCCTGGACGACATCGGTCTCCCCGTGGTCAACCGAACGGTCGAGCCGGACTTCCCGTGCCGCGACTTCTTCATGTACCACTATGACTTCAGCGGCGCGGACGAGGCCGACATCCTGTGGCAGTTGCGCATGGGGATCAACCGAGGCGAAGACAGCAAGGGCTGGATGCAAGGCGGCCACGGGCTCCACTGGGTCCTCGCGCGCGAGGAGATGAAGGTGGCCCATCCGGAGTATTACGCCATAGTCAACGGGGAACGGGAAACCGTGGGATGGGCCGGCGACGGCTGGCCTTGCCTCAGCTCTACCGGCCTGGTCGCCGAGAACGTGAACTTCATCCAGAAGTACTTCGACCATTACGGCGAACCGTGCGCCAGCGTGTCCCCGACGGACGGCTACCAGATGTGCGAGTGCGAACTCTGCGAGGGGAAGAACACGCCAGAGCGCGGCCAGGCCGGCAAGCTTTCCGACTACACCCACGCCTACGCCAACGACGTGGCCGAGGAAGTCTACCTGACGCATCCCTCCAAGAAGATCATGACACACGCGTATGCGTTCTCCTTCCTGCCGCCGCTGGACTTGGAGGAATTCAGCCCGAACGTGATCGTCAGCCTCGCCCGCTGGACGTCGGGACTTCTCGATGAGGAGTACTACCCCGACTACATCGAAATGGTGGACGACTGGCTCGACCTGGTCCCGTCCGAGCAAATCATGGTCGCCGACTATTTCCTCGAGTCCACGGCCTGGCACGATCCCGGCATTCCCTTCTACTACATGCAAATGCTGAAGAAGGAGTCGCGCTCGTACGTTGGCAGGAGCATCGGCGTGTTCATCGAGGTCAACCGGACCTATCCCAGCGACCCGTGGCGGGCCATGGCCACCGGACACTTGGACGTCTACGTGATGGCGCGACTGCTCTGGGACGCCGATCTCGATCTGGAAGCCCTGCTCGATGAGTACTACGTGAAGTTCTACGGGCCCGCCGCCGAGGAGATGCAGGAGTTCGTGGAATACTGCGAGGCAAACTGCTACGACGCGCCGGGCAACTCAGCCATCATCGCTCAGATGCGCACCAGGCTCAACGCGGCCATCACGGCGGCCTCGGGTTCGGGAGTCTACGCTAACCGCATAGACCTGGTGGACGACTTCCTCGAGGCGGCCGAGTAGAGAAAACGAAGAACGGGCCGGCGGCGATGCGTCCTTCCTCGCCGCGTCGCCGCCGGCGCGGACGCAACCTGACTGACGTTTCACGCCGAGTCCGGATTGCGAAGGAAGCCGTTCTTCCCGCGAATAGAACTCGATTCCCTATCTGCAACCGAACCCGATCCGCGGGCCATGTCATCGGGGGGCAAGCGCCGAAGCGGAGAACAGTGTTGCGTCCCCTTTCCGCGCTTGCATCTCAATGCGGTCCGGTCGCCAAAGCTTTCCGTCCTGTATGCGTTGCCCGCCTTTCTGGCTGCGAGATCAGACCGAGGTCATCGTGTTTCTTCGTCCATGGCGGTGTGGCACGGTTGCCCTCAGTTGTGGATCGCACAGGCGGTTCGCCTGTGCGACATTCCTGCAACAGGCTTTCAGGATTTCAGCGTGCATCGTTGCGCTGTGCGCGGGGCTTGCGCTGACGATGTCTTCTGCACGGGCCGCGGACCCGCCTCATGACGAAGGACCCCCTGAGCCGTCGCAGTACAGCGCGGAGGAGCTTCGGGAGGTGTACAAGGGCCTTTCCCGGAAACTCAAGGAACATGCCGATGGCCTTGCCCCGGAGGACAGAGACCGCTTTCTCCGAAGATACGCCGACAACTTGAAACAACTGAAAGAGGAAATGAAGAAGCGGGAGGCCGCGGGCGGCGGCCACCCCGAGATGTTTCGCCGCACGCGCCCGGAGCCGTACAGAATGGACGCCGCATTGCAGGAAGCCTATGAGTATTGGAGCGACTGGAAGAACAGGAAACAGGATACATGCCGGCGGCTGTTCGAGGACTATTTGAAGGAATGCCCGGATACTCCCTTCCGTGCGGAGATATCCTTCCGCATAGCGCAAGTCTATTCCACGAACATTAACGAAGCCGCGGGCGATCGCCGTGATCGCGAACTGGCGGAAACGTACTACCAGAAAGCCCATGACCTGTACGGCGAGCAGTGGTCCAACCTCAACATGCACGCCTGGGCAACTCTGGTCGGCTACAGGAAGGATGTGAATGAAGGCAAGCGTTACTACGACTGGCTCCGACGGCTGCTCAAGGAGGGATCGCCGGAAGACCTATGGCCCTATGCCGAGATGGGCCAGTGCTTGGAGGGGTCAAGCCTTGAGCATTCTCCTAGCGTTCGCGAGAAAAAGCTGGCACACATGAAAGCCGGTCTTCCAGCGACTATTCTCATTACCGAGAAGAACATATTCCACATATCCGGCGAGGCTGATCTCGAGGATTTAGCGAAAACCTATCCGGACACGGAGTTGGGCAGACAGGCCCGGGCGCGGCTGGAAAGAATCAGGGCTGCGGTTGTCCGGGATGCTCTCCAGGATGTACTTGACCCGAGCGCCGCTGACCCGGAGCCGGAGCCGCGAACCAGATCGGCTTCCGTGTCCGCGGTCGAGAGCGAGCCGGTTCCGGCAGAAACCGACGAGACGACTTCGCGCACTACAATGTGGCGTTATCCGATTGCCTTGGCCGTTGCAGGCATGATCGTCTTGGGATTGGCTTGGCTTGTCGTTCGTCGCCGGAAGTCCGCCAAAGTCTGAACGTCAGACAACGTTTCAGGCCTCGCACAACCGCTGGGTCTCATTACGCCTGTGGGTTACTGCCGACGCCGACGGATACAGTACTCCCCAAGAACAGGACCGAGTTCTAACGCGGAAGCGGGTTCCAACGCTGCGTGCCGACGCGCCGCACGCCTGACTTGCCGGATGGAACCGACCGCTTCATCGGTTCCAATGAAGCAATGGGCTTCTCCCGAACTTGCGGCGGGCGCGGGGCGCGACTATAATACGGTCGGTAACGCGATTTCACGGGTTTGACCGCGGCGCCGGGCTGTCCTATCTTGACCATGCGGCGTTTGTTGCGCAATTCCCAGGAGTTCCGATGGCCAAGAAGTCCCGCCTGCGCGGATACGAGATTCTGGAGCCGGTTGGCGCCGGCGCGGAGAGCATTATCTATCGCGCGCAGGAGCTGTCCTCCGGCCGAATCGTCGCGGTCAAGGACGTGACGATCAACAGCCGCGAGAACCGGAAGTACCTCCGCCACGTCAAGAATGAGTACGCGGTCCTGAAGCGAATTCACGCGCGAGCGCGAGGAGGCGCCCTCAAAGGCGTTGTCAAGGCCTACCGCCTTGTTCGCGAGGGCCTCTTCAGGCGGACGAAGCGGTATGCGCTCGTGATGGATTACGTCGAGGGCCGCGACCTGAGGCGGGAGCGTCGCTATCCGATGGGTCAGATGGTTGACATCCTGACGCGGGTCGCCGAGACCGTCGCGCAACTGCACGCCTTTGGGATCGTTCATGGCGACCTGAAGCCCGAGAACATTATCGTGAACGCCACCGGCGCGCCGACGCTCGTGGACTTCGGATTCAGCTGCCGCGCGGGATCGTCGGCGGCCAGCGTTCGCGGCACGCGCGACTACATGGCTCCCGAGCAGGTGAACATGGGCTTCATTACCGAAAAGACGGACATCTACAATTTCGGCGCTACGATGTACTTTCTTCTGACCGAGCGGCGCATCCCGGCGCTTCTGGCCGCCCAGGGCGAGGCGTCCATTTTTATCGCCTCGCGTTACGCCTCCACGCCCGCCCCCGTTTCGATCAAACCGCAAATCCCGAAAGAACTGAGCGACGTCATTCTGAAGTGCGTGAACCAGGAGTCGGTTCGTCGGCCCTCGACCATGAAGGAAGTCCTCGGCGTGCTCGACGGGGCCCGCCAGGCTTACGTGAATTAGGGTTTCCCCGCGAAAAGACCTTAAGCGAGAGATCGGGCCATGGCAGCGAAACGGGAAAGCAACCGCGGCGGCGCGACGGCCGAAAAAGGAGCGCCGATCATCGCGGGTTTCGAGATTCTGACCCGCGTGGGGCGCGGCGGCATGGGCACGGTGTATCGGGCGCGGCAGATCAGCGTGGACCGCATCGTTGCCGTCAAGATTTTGAAACCCTCTCTGGCGGCCAACGCGGCGTTCATCAAACGGTTTTCCGAGGAGGCCCGGGCGGCCGCCAAACTCAACCACCCGAATATCGTCCAGGCGATAGACGCCGGCGAGGGCGGGGGCTACTACTATTTCGCCATGGAGTTCGTGGACGGGGAAACGCTCCACCGCATGATGTTGCGGGAGGGCGTGATCGGGGAGGAACGCGCGCTGAAGATCGCGCGCGACGTCGCCCGCGGTTTGAGCCATGCGCACACCCTGGGCATCGTTCATCGCGACATCAAGCCGGGGAACATCATGATCGCGCGCGACGGCGTCACCAAACTGTGCGATCTCGGACTGGCCCATGTTCGCAGCGACGCGGACGAGTCCGAGCGCTACGGCCCGGCCGTGGGCACGCCGTACTACATCTCTCCCGAGCAGGCGCTCGGCCAGTTGGACGTGGACTGCCGGTCGGATATCTACTCCCTGGGCGCGACTCTCTACCGCGCCATGGTCGGCAAGCCGGCCTTCAACGCACCGACCGGCCCCGAGATACTCAAGATGCATCTTCGCGCGCCCCTCCCGTGGCCTCAGGACCATAATACCGAACTCAGCGAAGGCGCATGCTACCTCATCGCGAAGATGATGGCGAAGAAATGCGAAGAACGCTATCAGACTCCCAGCGAATTGATCGAGGATTTGGATCGTGTTCTTTCCGGCGAGAAGCCGAAGTCCGCCGTCGTGGAACTCGCGGTGCCGCCGGCGCGATTAAGCAAGGAAGAACGCGAGGCGCAGGCGATGACCGCAGCGCGATTGCGGAAGAAGAAGCAGGCGGTTCGCGAGTTCGCCAGGGTTCGCGAGGTGATTGACCGCGTCGCGAGCGAACAGTCCCTGCCGCCCTACGGCGTCGTGCGGGTGTTGCGCGGGAACCTGGACGAGAAAAAGGCCGAGACGTTCTTGAAATACAGCCTCATCTATCTGGCCGAAGGGAAGTTCAACCTGGCCCGGACGGAGTTCCACAAGGCGGCCGAACTGGGCGCGGACGTTTCAAGTTATATCGGCAAGATAGACGCGCTCGGCGCGCCGCCGGGCATGGCGTACATTCCCGGGGGCGAGTTCGCCTCGGGGCCGCCCGACAACTCGGCGAATCCGAACCTGTCGCCGTTTTACATTGACGTGAACCTGGTCACGAATCGGGCCTACCATACTTACATGCGCGCAACCGGCGCCGAGGCGCCGCGTCACTGGGTGGACCAGGACATTCCCGACGGCCAGGAAAACCAGCCCGTCGTGAACCTGACCTGGCAGGAAGCCGAAGCCTACGCGAAGTGGACGCGCAAGCGGCTGCCCACGGTCGCGGAATGGGAGAAGGCCGCGCGCGGTACCGAGGGCCTGCGCTATCCGTGGGGAAACGACTTCGACTCGCGCCGCTGTAACACGGCCGAGGCGGGAATCGGCGAACTCACGAACGCGGGCCATTACCGGATCGGCCGGTCGCCTTACGGGTGTTACGATATGTTCGGCAACGTCGTCCAATGGTGCCGCGACGAAGGACCTCTGGGAGACGGCGAAAAGCATAACGGCCGGGCGGTCGCGGGAGTCTCCTATGAGGAACGCGGCGAGGAGTACGGATGTTGGCGCGTGGAATACCGGAAACGGCTTCGGCGCAGCCGCAAGTGCGGGTTCCGATGCGCCCTGGACGTATAGCGGAAGCCTTCAGGCTTGCACGCGCCCGGTTATAGGGTAAAATGAACGCGCGCAAGCGGTCGCGTCATCGGGTAAGCGGTTCTGGGAGTCACGGCCTATGTCGCTGGCATTGAAAGTGCTGAACGGCGAATTGCGCGGCCAGGTGTTCCCGGTTCGCGAAGGGGCTGCGCTGACCATCGGCCGCGACGCGTGCAATACGATCCGCCTCAAGGACCGGAAACTCTCGCGCATTCATTGCCAGGTCGAGGTGCTGGACGGCCAATGCCAGTTGGCCGATCTCAACAGCACCAACGGCACCATGGTCAACGGGGAGCGCATCTACGAGGAAACCCGGGTCGGATTTCAGGATCGAATTGCCGTCGGTACGACCAGGCTGCACCTGATCGAAATCGAGGAAGAGGAATCCTCCGAGGACGCGGTGGCGTTCTCTCCCGCCTCGAAGGCGGCGAGCGCGGCCGTGTGCGAGGAATGCGGCGCGAGCATCGCCGCTGAGGACATCACCGCCGGACGCGTTCGCCGCGCCGGGGACCGGCATTACTGCGCAAAGTGCTCGGCCTTGTTCTCCCCCGACGAAGAGGACGGTCGCGAGTTGGGAGATACCCTCCCTGAAAAGGAAGCGAGTTCGGCGGAACGTTTCGAACCCGGAAAGATTGTCGCCGGAGCGCGCATCGTTTCGTTCGTCGGCGAGGGACGACTGGGGCCGCTCTACGAGGCCGAACAGATCAGCATGGGACGCCTGGTCGCCTTGAAGATTCTCAACGTGACCGACAAGGATTGGGCGCGCCGGTATCTCGACGCCGTCTACGCGAGCGGCAAGCTGGTGCATCCCAATATCCTGCTAATCTTCGACGCGGGCGAGGTGGACGGCATGTATTACGTCATCCGCGAGTACGTGGCGGGCGAGTCGGTCGAGGAGCGCATGGCCGCGCACGTGCCCGCGTCGCTGGACGAGGCGTTCAACATCGTCACCCGCGTCGCCTATGCCCTGGAATACGCGTTCGAGCATCGCACCTTCCACGGGGCGCTGTCTCCCAGAAAAATCATCCTCGGCCCGAACGGCGCGGTTAAGGTCACGTGCTTCGGATTGCCCCAGACGCTCCCGAGCGGCATCGGGCTCGGTCATCTTCGCTGGCAGGCTTTGCCCTACACGGCGCCCGAGCGCCTGTCGGGTGCGAAGGAACTGAATTTCGCGTCCGATTGTTATTCCCTTGTCGCCGTGTTCTACCACCTCCTGTCAGGTCACCCACCTTTCCGGGCCGATTCCCGGGAGAAGCTGGAGAACCTCGTCCGGAACAGCGCGCCGAAGCCCTTGCTTTCGGTGAATCCCAATCTACCCGTCGCGGTCGAACGCGTCGTGGACCGCGGCCTCTGCAAGGACCCGCGCGCCCGCTTCCAGACCCCCCGCGAACTCCTCTTCGAACTCGAGGAAAACGTCCGAAGAGCGCTCTGATCTCCCTTTCACCCCGTTTCCGACCCCCCACGTCTCCGTCGCCGCGACTTTACCACGCCGGTTGCCGACCCTGAGCGAACCCGAAGGGTCGTGGCCGGGATTACGAACGCATCGGAGGAGTCCCCGCTCGCTCTCAGGGTCAATCCCTCGTCGTCGTCTTCGGTATCCCATATTCCGTCGGGGCCGATGCACTCGAACGTTCCGGTTACCGTACAGGTCGCCGAAACGGTCTTGTCGTCAACGGCGGCGCTCACCGTACTGAAACCGACGTCGCACGACGAACTGTTGCTGGTGCTGGGGGCTGCGGGGTCTTGATTGGTGATCGCTCCGCCCGGACCGGCCGACCAGTCGAAATCGTACGTCAAGTCGCCCTGAATCCGCTCGACCTCAGGGTCGTCGAATTTCGGATCGTACTCGGCGCTGACCGAATGGACCGGAAAGCTGAAGGCGTTATTGGCGTCCGCATACGCAGTGGCTGGTTGCCTCTGGTGTGAGCTCTGTCCGAGGATGAGTTCTCGAACACCCATGCGCACAGAATACCGGCGAGAACGAAAACCCGTCAGCGCCAACCGCGTATTTCCGGAATCGCCGCCTTGGCGCGCTCGAAGTTTTCGCGCTCCTTGTCCGTCTTGACTGTCGCGGCCCTATCTTCAAGAACGAAGTTCGCGAGTTTCTCCTCATATACTCGAAGCACGACAAGGCTTAGCAACTTCAGACGACGCTGACCTTCCGCTGCGGGGTCGTCAACTCTGGATATTTCATCGAGCGCTGCTTGCGCGCCAGGTAGTCCGATGCCGATCAAGGCTGGAACACAAGGCTGAGTTCCTTCGATAGTCGCTTCTAGCACCTTGCTCCAGCTGTCCAACCAAGCAATCCGCGCGGCCAACACCGGCGCCGCTTCGGTCGCCCGCAAGTCGCCCAATGTACGTATCGCGAGGGACTTGGTCCGCCCATCGCCGTTTTCCACCAGTGCAATCAACGTCTCAATCGTTAACTTCCGGTTCCGAAGGTATTGTTCGACCATCGTCGCAAAGGCGCGCGGGTCCGACGCGACGTCATTGCCGATCTGAACCAAGGGAGCTTCCTTCAAGCCGGTCACAGTCGTATCGCCCGTTGCGACCGGCGGCACTGACGGCCTATCGCTCGAACCGCCGAACTTGGCCGTATATGCTTTCGGATCCGCGGTTGGAATGGAAAACATACGGGTCCCATCGGCCTGGTACAG
>Ga0180438_10011945_pt1 | contig 10403 bp, 7 predicted proteins | sample SS_ome_12_FD_132455 | JGI IMG/M metagenome (GOLD analysis project Ga0180438, IMG submission 132455) | Hypersaline lake sediment archaeal communities from the Salton Sea, California, USA - SS_3_D_2 metaG | ecosystem: Environmental > Aquatic > Non-marine Saline and Alkaline > Hypersaline >... | reverse complement strand
GTGCTGGCCACCTGCACCCAACAAGCCCGCTCCACCTTCGACTTCCTCTACCACTCGATCATCACCTACTTCAAGAACCAACCCTCACCCTCCCTACTGCCCCTTCCCCCGTGAACGGCCACCTTCCGCCGAGTAGTTGATCACCGACGATCCGCGGCCAGGGTGATCGCCGATCAGCCGCCGGTCGCCTCGGGCATCCATCAGTCGCCGCAAGTGCCGCCCGGCTTCGACCTGCATCGGCTTGTCCAGATCCTTCTGCATGAACATCCCCTTGTCGCCGCCGAGGCACCAGACGATGTGCGGAAACTCGTCGGCCGGATATTGGTCCAATACAAACCCGACGTAGCGAACGTAACTTTCCCGCGTAAACGACTGCTGCCACTGCGCGGCCCAGCCGACGGTCAGAAATACGCTCAGCTTATGTTCGCGCAGCTTACGCAGCGCCGGTTTGAAGTCTTCGAAGAACGCCGGATTGGGGCGCGCCGTGTCCGGCCCTGCCGCGTCCTGGGCGAAGGGACGATGGCCGCGATAGTTCGGCGAGTTCAATCCGGCCGGCAAGCGCTCCACGCCGGCCAGCGACACGTAGACCGCATTAAAACCCTTGGCCGGCCGATGCTCCAAATAGAAATCCACATCCTCCGGGGTAAGGTAGCTGAGCATCCACACGGTGTCGATCACGGGAAAGAACGGCGAGCCGTCGGCATGGGTGAAGCCGTGGCTGTCGTCCGACACTCGCAGCGGCCACAAGTTCCGATCCGCCTGATCGCCGGACGCTGCCGCATTCTGTTGTAGCAGGCCAGCCGCGATCCAAAGCCAAACGACAAGCCCAATCGCTGCCGTAAGCCAGTTCACTCTCGCTGAACGTTTCATGTTGCTTCTCCAGAGGTAATTCAGTGCGACGGGCTGCGTAGAACGGAACTTGTTCCGTTCCCCCAACCCCTTTGAACAGCCTCGGAACGGAACAAGTTTCGTTCTACCGTCGTGGCCGAGTCGTTGCTCCATGATACCCGGTTGCCTTTCCTGTCGATACGACCAGGAAAACGGTTTGCCGCCACTTGACAGGCTGGCGGGAGGAAACTCACGATGACGGTTCCGACGCTCGTGCGAGGCACGCCTTTCCTCGCGCCGAGAGCCATTGGATCATCCGAGCCGACTTGGGTTGAGGATCAAGCATGAAGAGCCACGGGAGGATTGTCTGGGCGGGATGGCTGTTTGGCACAGTGGTGTTACTCACCGCCACCGCTCGCGGTGCCGATTCCGCGGTAGGGACCGCACCCCCGGATATCGTCGAACTGGCCTGTGACAAGCCGCTGCAGATCTCGGACGTTCGCGTGAACCGTCAAGAGGTTTTGCGGTACGGCAAGTTCGAGATCACGTTCGATCTGCAGGGGCACTGGGAGAACCCGTTCGATCCGGAGCAGGTGAAAGTGGATTGCGAGTTCACCTCACCGGGTGGCAAGGTGCTAATCGTGCCGGGTTTCTTCTATCAGGAGTACCGGCGCTCGATGACGTCCGGCGTGGATTCGTATCAGCCGGTCGGCGATCCGGTGTGGAAGGTGCGATTCGCGCCGAGCGAACCGGGAGACTATACCTATCGGGTCCAAGTGGTGAACGGTGAGCAACGTGCCGCCACGGAAGCGGACCAGTTCACGTGTAGCCCTGACGCGGCGAACCACGGCTTCGTGCAGATTTCCAAAACCAACCCTCTGTACTTCGAGTACGACGACGGCACTCCCTTTTTTGCAATCGCCAACTGCCAGTGGTGGGACAAGCTCAGCGAGGTCGAGACGTTCTACACTGAGTTCGCCCGCGCCGGTGGAAACATGACCCGGAACTTCTTGCACCGGATCGGGGAACTCGTGGCGGACCAAGACCAATACAAAGTTCCCGCTCCACCCCGTCCCGACCGAGGGTTCGGCAAGATTGATCTTGATCGAGCCTGGCGGCACGACCAGGCGTTCGAACAATGTGAGAGGCTCGGCATTTGCCAACAGTTGGCGCTCAGCAATGGGACGTATTTCCTGCCGAGTTCGAACGACGGGTGGCGCATGTCGGTTTACAGTAGTGTTCACGGCGGCCCATTTGCCTCGCCATCGGCGAGAGAGTGTTTGACGGACCCGGCGGCGCGGGAGAATTTCCAGCGGGTCCTCCGCTATTTCGTGGCCCGCTGGAGCTATTCGACGGCGGTCTTCTCCTGGAACCTCTGGAACGAAGTCGACCTGATTCCCCAATACGAAGCGTTGCGCAGCGAGGTCATCCAATGGCACCGCGAGATGGCCCAATACCTCCGGCAGACGGATTGGGCCCACCACGTGATTCACACGAACTTCAAAAACATCAATGGCGACCTCGCCCTCGACGGCCGTCCCGAGATGGATATCGTCAGCTCGAATACCTACACACAACTGGACTTTGCGCCGGCCGCGGAGACGTGGATCAAGCGTCGTTTGGCCGCTTATCAGAAGCCGGTCATGTTCAGCGAGTTTGGCGTCGGTCACAGCTACGACCCCGAGGGATACGCGCCGCACGATCCGGAACGGCTCATGGCCCACAACGGCATGTGGAGTTGCCTGATGAGCGGCTCCGCGAGCACCGGGATGCCCTTCGGATGGAACTGGCTGCAATACGAGAAATACTACGCCTATGTCGCGGCGCTGGCGAAGTACGTGGACGGCGTACCACTCTCCAAGCGGAAGTGGAAACCGATTACGGTCGAATCGTTCCGTTTCAGCGATCCCGGTCGGCCCGCGTACTATGCCGATGTGTTCGTCGAAGGTTGGCACCTGAACTACCGCTTTCCGCCGGAGTGGAAGAAGCAGGAGGTATTCGAAATCGGCCCGGACGGGAGCGTCAAGGACCAGGATGTGATGAGTGGCCATCTCGGCCCGCCGGTCGGCCAGCAACGCATCGTCCTCAAGATGGACTATCCTCAAGCGGGCGAGTTCGCCGTTTTCGTCCCGGAGCTTTTCTTGCGCAAGGACAACCCGGCGCCGCCGCAATTGACAGCATCTTTGGATGGAAATGTTGTCCTGCGTCAAGACTTTGCTGCGGTGGAACCGAAGAAATCCCGAGAAATGTACCAGCAGTATTCGTTCCCTGTGCCGGCCGGGCCACACGGCGTCACTCTCGAGAACACCGGCGGCGGATTCTTCGCCGTGGGGTATGAACTGCGCGGATTCGTACCTCGCGACGGGCCGGACCTGCGAGTCCGCGGCCAACAAACCGACGACATCATTCTGCTCTGGCTGAAGTCCCCGAAGTTGACATGGTTGTATGCGCGCATGGGTGTTGTCCCTGAAGAACAGCCGCCGGGCAAGTTGGTGTTAACCGGAGTGCCGGACGGCTGGTGGACCGCCGAGTGGCTCGATACGATCGGAAACAAGTGGATCCTGCGGACCGTGGAACGCGCTGCAGGTGGACAACTCGTGTTGGAGACGCCGCCCATTCGACGAAGCGTCGCCGTCCGGCTCTTCAAGGCGGATGAGGCGGCCCGTCCGATGCCGGGCGCGATGTCTGATACGAAAACCGCTATAAAGCGCGAAGCGCCACGATGACCGGCCAGAAAGAAGGGCCATCCCAGGGGCACGGGCTCTTGAACATGGTTCCGGACCAGGATCTGATCATCAGCGGGCAATCGGACCACTTATTGAAGGAGATCCGTTATGCGTTGCGAAACGGTTGCTGACCGTCGTGATTTTCTCTATCAAGCATCCGCAGCCGGTTTAGCGTGCCTCGGTGCGATAGCGCCCGCGGCTTTCGGCGGGGGCGCCGGATCGGCCGGCGGCAACCGTTTTCGCGCGGGTGCGGCGCAGGTCGAGATGTCGCCGCAGAAGCTCCCCGTGCTGGTCCCCGGAGGTTTTCTGAGCAGGTCGGCCACCAAGGTCCATGATCCGCTGTTCGCACGCTGCCTTGTGCTGGACGACGGCGGCCAGCGCCTGCTGATCATGGTCGCCGACACGCTGAGCATTCCTTTTTCCACGCAGGAAACGGTGAAAGCCAACGCTGCCCAGGCGACCGGCATCCCTACCGACCGCATGCTGATCTCTGCCACGCACACGCACTCGGGCGGGTCCCTGAGCGGCGGCTTGGGCACGAAGGCGGATGCCGCCTATTATGAGTTCGTGCAGGCCAGGTTGGTCGAATGCATCAAGCAGGCGGTCGGCAACCTGCGACCGGCCCGCATCGGCTGGTCGTCCGAAGACCATCCGGAAGGCACGTATTGCCGGGTTTTCATCCGGCGTCCCGATCGCCTCGACGTCGATCCCCTCGGGCGTCGAAACGTCCGAGCGATGATGCACCCGGGTTACCAGAACTCGCAGTTCATTGGCCCGTGCGGTCCGGCGGATCCTCAGGTCTCCGTCCTGGCGGTGCAAAGTCTCGATGGACGACCGATCGCCCTGCTGGCAAATTACTCGATGCACTACTTTGGCGCCGAGCCGATCTCGGCGGACTATTTTGGCGATGTCGTGCGGGTCGTTTCCCAGCGTCTGGCCGCGGGGGACGAGTCGTTCATCGCCATGATGTCCCATGGCACCAGCGGAGACCTGCAGTGGCAGGACTATGCGAATCCGGCCAAGTCGATCTCCCGGTTGCAGTACGCGACGGGTGTGGCTGAGGCCGCCTTGCGGGCATACCAGCGGATCGAGTTCCACGAGACGGTCCCGCTGGCCATGGCCGAGCGGCGGTTGACGATCAAATACGAGCAACCGGACGCCGAGGCCCAGGACTGGGCGGACAAGACGATGGCCGCGATGAACGGCCGCGACCCGAAGACCAGGTCCGAAGTCTATGCCCGCGAGATCGTCCTGCTGAGGGAAATGGACGAGGCGGAACGGAAACTGCAGGTCATCCGGATCGGAGATCTGGGGATCGCAGCGCTGCCGGCCGAGGTCTATGGCATCACCGGTCTGAAGCTGAAATTGCAGTGCCCGCTGGGCCAGATGTTCAATATCGAGCTGGCCAACGGTTCGATCGGCTATATTCCGCCACCCGAGCTGCGTCCACTGGGCGGCTACAACACGTGGCCCGCCCGGCATACGGCGACGCAGAAGGACATCGAGCCGATCATGGTGGAGCAACTGCTGAGCATGTTCGAGGAGGTGACCGGTCGGCCGCGCCGCAAGATCGTCCTCTCAGAAGGACCGTCCGCCGCGCGGATCCTGGCCCAGAAACCGGTGGCCTATTGGCGGCTCGGGGAAATCGAGGGGAACCGCGCCTGGGATGCCTCCGGTAACAACCACCACGGCACCTACGAGACCGGTTACGCTTTGCACCTGGACGGACCCGATCGCGACGATCTGCGCAGCGGCGGCGAGCCACCGCGAGCGGTGCAGTTCGCGGGCGGGCGGATGAAAGCGCAGCTCGATCTGGGACGCGACTACACGGTCGAATTATGGTTCTGGAACGGGCTGCCCAATGACAACCGCAGCGTCACGGGCTACCTGCTCTCGCTGGGACCGGACGGCAATGAAAAGTGCCCCGGGGACCATCTGGGAATCAGTGGCACCGCGGCGGGAAAAGACGCCGCTGGCCGGTTGTTCTTCTTCAACGGCGACGAGCGGCGCCAGTCGCTGTCCGACGGACCGGTCATCGCGCCCAAGACCTGGAATCACATCCGCCTGGTACGCCGCGGGGAACAGGTCGCAGCCTACTTGAACGGCGGCGCCGAGCCGATCTTTTCGGGCAAGGCGTCGGTGACACGACCCGCAGGCAGCCGCGATGTTTTCGTGGGCGGCCGCTCCGACAACTTCGCCAACTTCGAAGGCCGTCTGGCCGAAGTGGCGATTTACGCCGGGTAGTACTGTAAACACTTTTACATCACCAAGCGGCAAGGTAGTGATCGTGCCGGGTTTCTTCTACGGGGCGCATGGATCCGACACGGAAACCGCGATGAAACGTGAGGGCCCAACATGAACCATGGCACCCGTCGACGATTTCTTCAGGGAGTCATCAGCACACCATTGATCGGGGCCGGCGCTGCTTTCGCGGCGGCGCCTCAGCCCCAAATCATCGGTCCGAGGTCGCCCGTGAAAGATGCCATCCGCACCGAGGTGTTGGTGGTCGGGGCCGGCGCCTCGGGCGTACCCGCGGCGCTGGCTGCTGCGCGCTCCGGCGCTAAAGTGATTCTGATCGAGGAGGACGCCGTCCCCGGCGGTGCGCCCGTCGACATGTTCGTCAGCATGATCTGCGGTGGGCCGGTCGTGGGCATTTACGGCGAGATGATGGCGATGCTGGACCGCGATTTCGACCTGGACAACAAGCAGGGGACGATCGCGGAGGGACGTTGGTTCGCGCCGTCCGCGTACGTGCATGTGATTTCCCGCATGCTGCGGGCTGAGCCGAATGTCGACCTGTGGTGCGCTGCGCCGGCGACGGACGTGCTGATCAGCGAGGGGGGAAGGAACCGCGTTCGCGGCGTGGTCGTCCGCCGGCCCGGACAACCGCCGCGAGCCATTGAGGCCGACGTCGTCATCGACGCCTCGGGCAGCGCAGTGGTCGCGGCTCTGGCTGGCTGCGAGTGCCGCTACGGTACCGAAGCCCGAAGCGAATTCAACGAGCCGTTGGGCCCCAAAACGTCCAGCGACACGGTACAGCTTTGCACGCTCATGCTCCTCCATCAGCGACTGCGGTCGGATGCTCAGATCGATCACCGCCAACTCGGGGGCAGTATGTCGGTTCCATCGCACGAAAACAACGCCGTGCTGCATTGGGCCGGCACGGTCAGGTGCAGCGACACGCGCGATCCGGTCGCGATTGCAAAGGCCCACCAGGAGGCGATCGAAAAGGTCGAGACGATCGTCGACTATGCGTATCGGTGCGGCTACGTGGCCCACATGGCACCGAAACTGGGCGTGCGAGAAAGCTGCCGCGTGGTGGGCGATCACGTTCTATCGGTCAACGATCTGATTCGTCCAGAGCGGCCGGAGGATACCGTGGCCCTGGGGAGTTACCGACTGGACTCCTGGGGCGACTCGCACGGCGGAGCCGCCGGCAGGACGCACCTCGACCTTACGCCCGGCGGCTATGGCATACCGCTTCCCACCCTCTGGGTCAGAGGTTTCGACAACCTGATGGTCGTCGGCAAATGTCTCAGTGCCACGCACCTGGCCCAAAGCGCCGTCCGCGTTCAGTGCATCGTCGCGCAGATGGGGCAAGCGGGAGGCATCGCCGCCGCCCTGGCCGTCGCCAAGCAGACAGACCTTCGTTCCCTCCCCGTCCGGGAAATCCAAACACGGCTCAAAGCGACGGGAATCCCGCTGTGATACGCTCGTTGTCGCCAATCCACCCAATCCCTGCGTGTCGGAGGAGTCCAATGTCAGACCGAATGCTCTTGCTCGGGGCTGCTTGTCTGTCCCTGATTGCTGTTGGCGGCGCGGACGGAAGTCAACTTCCCAAATTGCGGGTCAGCGACAACCAGAGATTCCTGGTGAAAGACGACGGCACGGCGTTTATCTGGATCGGCGACACGATCTGGGATTTTCAGCAACTGACGCCCGAACAATTGGACGAGTACCTCGACGTGCGCGCGTCCCAGGGGTACACGGTCATTCAGACGCAGATCGCCTCGTATGGTACGGAGAGTTTCCGAAAGAACTTCCGCGGAGACTGGTGCTTTGCCGGACCGCTACGCAAGGACATCACCCAACCGCAAGAGGCCTGGTTCCAGCACGCGGACGCGTGGTTGGACAAGATCGAGCAGCGCGGTTTGTACGCCGCCTTGGGGCTGGGTTGGATCATCAACTACTGGCACCTCTACGACAAAGCCGGAGATCCCGCGAAGCGGTTCAGCGAGGAGGATTTCTACAACTACGGCAAATGGATCGGCAATCGCTACAAGGACCGCAGCAACATCATCTGGCTGGGCCTGAACGAGTCGACGTACGCGACGACGCCGGTTGACAAGGTCAAGGCCGTATGCCGGGGAATCCGTGACGGCGATACCGGCGATAAACTACTCACGTTGCATCCACAGGCCGGCACGAGAACTTCCGACCTGTTCGGAGATTTCGTCGACTTCAACAGTTGGCAGACGGCGCGTTTCCTCGCGCCGAAGAACCTGCCCTTTTGGAGAAGCGTCCCCGGGGTCGACGACAAGCTGTCGGGGGCTCTGGTCAAGAACACGTTCACCGTCTGGGAGGCGATCGCCGACGACTACAACCGGACTCCGGTCAAACCGGTGATCGACCTGGAGGCATGGTATGAAGGCGCCGTAGACGACATGCCTGTCGGGAGAACGGACACCCGGGCCACCGCGTGGCACTGCCGCCAACGAGCCTATTTCACCATCTTTGCCGGCAGCTTCGGACATACGTACGGCGCGGACAGCCTGGCCTGGCAGATCAAAGGCGACGGCTGGAGAAAAGGCCTCCATCTGCCCGGCGGCAAACACGTGGGGCACATCGCGAAGCTGCTCGGTGAACCCCAGCGCCCCTTTCTCAAACTGGTTCCCGATCAGGGCCTGATCACGGCGGGCCAGTCGCAGAGCTACGATTCCCACAAGCAGGCGGCACGCGCCGGCGACGGCAGTTATGCCTACGTCTATTCGGCGAATGGGAGCGATTTCTCAGTCGATCTCCGCCGGTTAGGAAGCGACCGAACCAGAATCTCCGCGCTTTGGTTCGACCCGAGGGAAGCTGTGTACCAGCCTGCAGGCGGACCTTATCACCGTGTGCCCAGCCAGGCGTTCGATCCTCCAGGATCGCCCGCGGTTGACAACGATTGGGTCTTGGTGCTGTCCGCCTCGCCGACCTACTCCTGGAAGTGCTTTCTGCGCGGCTTGCCTCCCGTCTTCATGGACGATCCTCCCGTCGATGGTGCGGTAAAGCATCCGAATTTCACAGAAACCGGCCCCGACAGCCCGGCCGCGCGGACGCGAGCGGCTGTGGGTGACACGCTTCGTTTCGCCAGCCGGATGGAGTTGGCAGAAATCCTGCCCACGAATGACGCCGCCCTTTGCTCGACCAGGTACTGCCTGCGAAATCCGGGCAAAGAGTATCTCGTGTACAACCCCGGCAGAGGTTCACGCAGGAGTTCGACTGGAGCAAACCGTGACGGGCAGCAAGTGCCGCGAGGATTCCGTGCGACTATTCATACCCGAAGACATCTCGTTCATTTCCTTTGACCTGATTTCGTTTCAAGAGATCGTTCGACCAACGACTTGTTGCATTAAGCAGCCGAGCCAGTTGATTGGCAAGAACGCAGCCATGCTATTGCTCGACAGAATCAACAGAAGCGGTCCCAAAGAACGCCAAAAAGTCGTCCTGCCGCCCGAATTCGTGAACGGTGACTCCTGTGCTCCACCGACCCGATGAGATTGGACGGCGGCTTGTTGAATTTGAGGACAGTACAATGAGCAGGGCTAGAAGCACTTATGCCAATGTTCTGGCTGGTACGGCCCTGATCACCGGCTGCTCTCCCATGACTATCACGAGCGTCAGGACGAAGGACTGCCAGATCATCCAGCCCCAGCCTCTTGGAGAAATGCAGATGAGACAAAAAAGGTTCAGGAGAGGACTTTCACGCGGAATTGCTGTCGTCGTCTGTCTGGTTGCGGGCACTATCGCGTACGGAGACGAGCGAGTTCGGCCGCATGGCTCTCATGCCGCCATACGCGAAATCGACCTCGACAACGTGCGCTGGACGCACGGCTTTTGGGCCGATCGGTTCAATCAAGCTCGCGACGTTACCATCCCGTTCATGTGGAAGTACTTTCAGGGCCAGACGCATTCGATTGGCATCGAGGGCGACGAGGCGTCTTTTGTGTGGGACAACTTCCTGATCGCGGCGGGAAGGAAACAAGGTCAATATCGCCCGGTGCCGGGATCGAAGTGGGGTGACGGCGATTTCTACAAGTGGCTTGAGGCCGTGGCCGGAGTGCATCTCGTTAGGAAAGATGACGGCCTCGACCATTTGATGGATCAGGTCATCGAGGTGATCAGCGACGCCCAAGAGGAGGATGGCTATCTCTGCACGCACATGACGCTGCGAAAGGCGAAACGCTTTCAGGAAGTGCGCGATCACGAGACGTACAACATGGGCCACCTGATGATCGCCGCTTGCCTGCATCATCGCGCGACGGGGAAGACCAGCTTGCTAAAGACCGCCGAGCGGGCGGCCGATTGCTTGCACGCCGAATTCACGCAACCCGATGCCCATTTCATCGGATACACAAGCATCATGGGGCTGGTCGACCTGTACCGCACGACCGACAAGAAGAAGTACTTGGACCTGGCCAAGCAGTTCGTCGACATGCATGGGGCCGGCTCGCGTCCGCCAGCGGACCTCATCGGCGCAAACTCGATGTACACCGATATTCGCCAGGATCGACGGCCGCTGCGCGAAGAGTCACAGGCTGTGGGACACGCGGTCTGGGGCACGTATCTGTATTGCGGAGCGGCCGACGT
>Ga0180438_10011944_pt1 | contig 10403 bp, 11 predicted proteins | sample SS_ome_12_FD_132455 | JGI IMG/M metagenome (GOLD analysis project Ga0180438, IMG submission 132455) | Hypersaline lake sediment archaeal communities from the Salton Sea, California, USA - SS_3_D_2 metaG | ecosystem: Environmental > Aquatic > Non-marine Saline and Alkaline > Hypersaline >... | reverse complement strand
CTCTATCTTCTGCATTCCTATCGGGAGTCTTGTATCCCTGCTTTCCTCCCGATATTCATCACAACTACTCGGTGCAAAAATATATATAAAGCTAGCGGCTTTCATCCCCCAGCTGTCGGAAGGGGACTTCCCGCCGATTAAGTTAAAATAATATAAAAAAAAGAGGTCGTGCTATTCGAAGGCTTCTTCAAAATCTTGTGTTAATTTTTCACCTTCCTCGATTCTAAGAACCCTAGGTCTACCTCCTCGATCACTTCGTAGTTTCCTAGCCACTATGTTAGCTTTGAACTTCTCTTTCGCAGAAGCTCCATTGCCGATCCACAGGTAGATGGTGTCCAGCGTTTCTACGATATAGCAGTTGCCAGAGTCTAAATTATTCTTAGTGAGAGGAACTCTTGCCAATTCTACTTCTTCAAATGTCTCGCCGGCGATGCGGTACATCTTGTTCGCGAACGTTGTTGGTGGAGGTTTCTTTAATATGGATGCCGCCTGATCTCCTTCAACTACCATAAAATTCTCGAAGAGATTGCGAAACTCTTGAGATTCTTCTCCTTCGTCTTCGGTATCGATATCAGCTTCTCCTCCACGACTTTGGTCTAGTAAGACCGAACTCACTGAAGTAAGAAATTTCTCATCGACACTTGATTCACTCCCAATCCAGCAATACATCTTTAGGCCGGCGTCCACTAAATAGGCATCGCCTCTTGTAAACTCGTAAAAACCTTCGGGCATTTCCACAAGTTCTCCTTTTTCTACCCTAAATACTTTCATTTCACTCTTTTCCTCCTTCTTAATTAAGAGTTAGTTTAACTACTCTAAAGGTATTAATCAAAAACACTTCTAAATTCATCAGTTTCTTGTCCTTCTTCTATTCTGCGAACCTTCGGTCGACCACCTCGGTTACTTCTAAGTTTTCTAGCCATAATATTTCCACGGAATTTTTCCATTCCTGATGCTCCTTTGCCAATCCAAATAAAAATCGTTTCTAGTGTCTCAATTAGGTATACATTGCCAGAATCAAGATTGTCATCACTTACAGTAATTTTTGCCATTTCAACTTCTCCAAAGGTTTCACCAGCGACTTGATACATCTTCTTGACAAAGGTTTCAGCTGGTGGAGGTTCCAGAAATCCTGGGATATCTCCTTCGACAACTCGGAAACTTGAGAAGAGGTTTCGAAATTCTGGAGGTTCTGAACCTTCCTCGATTGTGTCTATGTCTGGTAATCCTCCACGACTTTGGTCTAACATTGTAGAAGATACGCTACTAAGAAATTTCTCATCAACTGAACACTCTGAGCCCAGCCATACATAGATTTTTCCAATTTCACCAGTATCAACAAGATAACAATCTCCGTTCGTAAAAGTCCCGTCAAAATCTGATAATTCTATTAAATCGCCTTTTTCTGCGCGAAATACTTTGATTTCACTCACGTATTTGTCCTCCTCATATTAAGGCGATCAACCAAACTTTACAGTTATAGCCTGTTCCAGATGTTTGGATTGACCGTGTATATTCGTTATAAGAAATTCCGACACACTCTTTAATAAATGCTATGACAAGCTTTGGATCGTCTGTGTGAACTACCCCACCCTGACGGATGGGGCTTCCTGCGAGTCCTCCGAACCATATCCGAATTTCGGACTGGGTACTCTCGTTTTACCTTTGGCTGTGTATCGCAGATTATCAAGAAATTCTTGATAGCCCGTCCACTTGGCATTTTGTGATAGGTAACGTTTCATGAGCACCACACAACTATTTTTATCCCTAGTTATCACGTTACCACAATCACAATTCATAATTCGCTTCCAAATCGGCATATCATGGAGTTTTCCACAGACATAACACTCTTTGGAGGTATTTCGTTCGTCAAATTCTATTGTTCTTTTACCTACTCTCTTAGCTTTATAGGTTAGAAAATGTACGAACCTTCCCAATGATCCAGTATTTTGGGTAGCTCTATTCAGACCTTTTCTCATGTTCTGTGGTATTTTAGTTGATTGTGCCATACTTTTAACTTTAAGATCGCCCACAATGATGGTGTGTGCTTTGGTATTTTCCACTAACTTCTTGCTGAGTTTATGCTGGAAATCCTTTGTTTGATCTGCGCATTTCTTCTGATAGGTTTTCACAATTCTATCAAAATGTTTCCATCTATTACTGCATTTTATGCACGTATCTCGTCTTGCTTGCAGTTTTATGATTCTCGGATGCCAATACTTATCTGGTCGCTTATTTTTCACCACTAAGAACTTCCCAGCAGTATTTACAGCGCTTACTATGTTAGTGATACCGAGGTCTATCGCTTGATACCGACCGTTATCAATATAGGGGGGGTCTTCAACCTCATAGGTTATCGAGACAAAATACCTCTCATCTTTGTTGAAAATTGAGACTTGTTTGATGCATGTATCTTCAATGAACGAGAACTTTTCTGGAACTATAAACTCCAAAGGAATATCATTATAAAAATGAGATACGGACACTTTCCTGTTTTCAACTTTGAACCCCGATTGATTGTAAACCATTGTGGTAAAGTAATGTTTACCCTTGAACTTGGGCAGTTGTGCGTCTTTATACCCATTTTTCCGAAGAGCAAAGAATGATTTATAATCAGCGTTAAGCGTTCTTAGAACGTATTGCAATACTTTAGAATAAACCCATTTATACTCTGGGTATTGTTCCTTGATTGTTGGTAGATCGTTTTGTTGCTTGCGATAGGTCACTCCCTTGACACCATTTTTATAAGCATTTCTTCTTTCAGCAAGCGCGAAATTATAGATAAGTCTACATTTCTCTGAGAGTACCCTAAGTACCTCTTCTTGTTCTAGTGTGGGAACAATCCTAATCTGTTGTGTTAGTTGCATTATCGATCCCCTGATGTTCAACATATTTCTTCAATAGTTCAAAAGTTACCTGTCCTGTGGTAGCTAAAAAATATGATCTTGACCAGAATGCTCCTTTCCAGAGTTTTTCTTTAACTGCTGGAAAATTACGTTGTATTTCTCGGGATGTGATAGTTTTTAAGGTGTTCATATATTTTGGAATGTCTAAAGTGGGTTTACTTTTGAAAATCATGTGAAAATGATCTTTATCACATTCTATATTGAGCACGCCCACCTCAAACGTTTCGCTTATTTCATATACCTTTTGTTTGAGCAAGTCTACAATCTCTTTGCTATCTAATGCATTTCGTCTATATTTGACGCACTGAACAAGATGATATTGTAGCGCATATACCGAATGTGATGACTTATCTAGCTTATTCCGCATAGTTACAAATATTTTCTTATAACTATAAAAGGATTTTGGCTCTCATCCCCCCCCACCTTTCGGAAGGGGACTTCCCGCCAATTCAGTTAAAAGTAGCAAAAACCAATATTCAAACTCACTGACGTTCCACAAAATAGACGCCCAATATTATTAGGATAGCACCTACGACTGTAAAATATGTAATGATTTCTCCAATGATGAAAAAAGCAAGGATCGGCACAAAGATTGGCAAGAGAAGGAAAAAAACACTAACGCGGGAAGCCTCTTCAGTTCTTTTCAAGCATGTAAAAAACAATAAGGTGGCAATTGAGTTTGCAATGCCTAGATAAAGAATGCAAGACCAAGAAATCATTGATGCCGCTAAAACCAAGCCTACGTCTTCTATTGAAAAACTCAGCACAGCAAGCATAGGTGCACCAATAGCAAAACTTAAACCTGTTACGAGAGCTGGTTCGAATCTATCAGTTACCGTTTTACCAATTACACTGAAAACGGCCCAGCATATAGCAGAAGCTATGATTAAGAAATTTCCTAGAAGTCTAGCCGATGTCAGAGCACCGAAAAACAAATCGCCCTGTGTTAAAATCAGGATCACTCCCAAGAATGCGGTACAGAAGCCAACGGATTTAAAAAAAGTAGATTTCTCATTCAAAAAGAGAATAGATAAGATTGCAATAAATACGGCATCGAGATTTATTAATACCCCTCCATCTGTTGCAGTTGTGAGAGTAAGAGCACTAAAAGTTAACACATAACATAAGAATACCCCCACAAAGCCTAAGATAAGAAATATACCCCAATCTCTTTTCTCAAAAGTTTTTATAGCAGAAAATTGCCTTGTCGCGCCAATAAATACCATCATTAGACACGTAGCTATCGTAAACCTCAAGGTAGCAAAGATAATTGGTGGCAGTTCATTAAGCCCAATTTTGATAACAACCCAGCCTAGAGAATAGATCCAAACAGCAGCCATCATCATCGTGAAAGTCAGCCTGTCTATCCCTGAAACGTGTGAAATCGCAGTCAACCCCTAAAGCATTCCTTGAATACTTGCTTTGCTCAAATATCAGGTTTAAAAACCTCAAAGATTGCAGTTATTAATGTTTTGAATTAAACCCTAAATTCTCGACTCAATTATGTATTAACTAAAAACTTTAATAGAGGACTGTTGCAGTTTATCAAAGGGGATTAGTCTTGAAGGTTAGCGTACCGTATGGACATGAACAACTCTTGCTTGACCTACCAGATACTGCAAATGTTGATGTTTTAGAAACTGAAGGAACACGACAGCCTCTCTCCGAGCAAGAGGTTGATACTATATTGAGTAGGCCTATAGGCCAACAAAAATTAGAAGAATTGGGCGATAAGGGCGATCAAATCGTAATTATAGCCTGTGACAAGGCACGACCTACTCCAAACGAACTTCTTATAGATTTTATCATATCACGATTATCTCAGGTCCCTATTCCTGATAAGAATATAAGTATTGTCTTCGCTCTGGGAACTCACCCGCAGATGAATGAAAAGGAAATGCTTGCATTAATTGGAAAGTATTATGATCGGTTTCAAATTTATCAACATGAAGTCGATACAAATACAACTATCTTAGGAAAAACGAAACGAGGTACTGAGGTAAATATAAACAACAGGGTCTTAGAAGCAGATATAAAAATTGGTTTGGCCGATGTAGCGCCGCATCCCTGGGCAGGATATGGAGGAGGAGCAAAAGTGATCTTGCCAGGTGTCTCAAATAGGCATTCCATCAATCATAATCATCAGATGATGACTCTTCCTAATGTGAAGTTTTTAGGCGTTACGAAGGGAAATCCAATTCGCGAAGACATGAACGAGGCTGCACAAATAGCAGGCTTGGATTATATCGTCAACGCTATCCTTGGAAAAAATCTGGAAACCCTAGGCTTAGTCGCAGGTGATCCGATCAAGGCTTTTGATGCAGGAGTAGAAATCGCCAAAACTGTTTATGAAAGACCTATTCAAGAAGAATACGATGTTGTAATTGCGACTTCATTCCCAATGGATCTTAATTTTTATCAGGGTTCAAAAGGTTTCGATAATGCAAGAGTAGCTGTCAGACCAGGAGGAAAAATTATCCTGTTTACACCAAGCTATGAGGGCGTTGGAAGAGAAGATTTTGCCTACTATTCGACACTCGGTAAAGCGGAACTAAAAGAAATTTTACTTAGCGGAACTGCTCGTGATCTTATCGAAGTTTTAGTTGCTTATGATGACATAAACCGCACAAGAGAAAAGGCGGATATTCATATTGTTTCGAAAGGTCTGAAAAGAGAAACAGTTGAATCATGGCGTATGGCGTATCATGATTCACCAAAAGAGGCAATTCGAAAAGTCATTGAGCCAGGTGATTCCGTGTTAGTTCTGCCTGAAGGTGCATTTACACTACCAGTTTTAAAAGAATAATGCTTTACATTCATTTAGAAAAATAAAGCCGTACAAGGGCATAGGACCAAAATAAATCAATTTATTTTTGTTTTCATTAATTTAAATAAGCAAGAACCCCATCAATTGCTAAATATTAAATACTATGAGGTTGCAATAACGTAAACTCCATAAAACAATCAGATGGGGTTTAATGAGTGAGCTACCTCGCGCTAAAGCTTTGAGGCTTCCTGCTTCTACGACAGACTCGATCCCCTTGCGGGTTACGGAGGTCTTATCTCCACAGGCGTAAATTCCCTACGCCCCGTAGGTACTCATAGGCTCAACCATCAACAAACTATATAAACTCAACGCAATTTTTAGGACGCTGAAGCTATGGTGCTTTCTTGCTTAGTTATCTGTAAACTTAAATCTATTAAATCAATTATCCGTAAAAAAAAGATGACTTTTATTATAGTCTGTACGATAATTTATATGCTTGCAGTGGTGACTTTCGCTATGACACTATTTAACCAACGTTCACGTACGTTAGAAGAAATGATTGAGCAGGCACCACCAACACCGTATACTCTAACGGACTGGGAAACTGAGATTATTTTGTCAGGCACTCCTTCTGGGCCTGAACCAAAATTTATGAAGGGGGAAGAAGGGTTGAATTTAGCATACCGAGAATTCGTTCCAGAAGGATGGAATGGTAAAGGTCCTATAGTAATATACATTCCAGGATCAACTTCTCATTCAGGACGCTATGCCTTAGTGGGATACGGTTTGGCTAAACGAGGAGTTTTTACTCGAATCATTGACACGAGGGGGCACGGTCTTTCTGTCTGCAAGTCAGCAACGGACTGTAGTGACCCAGCATTTACTCCTAGAATTCCTGTTGACGATTCTAACTATTATCCTGGTAGAATTGGAGATTGCTTTGACGCGGATCAGATTTCGCGTGATCTTAACACTCATCTTGAGGACCTCAAGATGAGATGGCCAAAAGCTACGTTTCACCTAGCAGGACATAGTTCTGGAGGCGGATGTATTTCACATTTTGTCGAATATGTTAATAAGACTCTAGAAAAGGACTTAGCAGAAGTGGTCGATTCAATTGCTCTTGTTGCTCCTTACAATCATTATCAAGCCCCAAATCATATTCGAGAGACTAATGACAACTACGCACTTGTTCACGATTATGCCATCCAAAAGGCAATATCTGGCGACACTCACGTATACTGTGTTGGCTTCAATCACAAGTTCGCCAATGAAACAATCAACGCCGCTATGCAAGACCCACTTAGGGTGAACCAATGGACGTGGACTATGGTCAATGGTATGGCAGCTACTAGCGCCACAATGTTCTGGATGTATTATAATGTCCCCGTAATGCTTATCATCGGCGATAAGGACGCATTATTTGATATTGATGAAACACGTAATCAATGGGAGCAAGCTCCCGAAGCCAGAGCATTTGTTGTATTAGAAAATCACAGTCACATCGGAATGGCGTGGAGTGACGAGTCAGTTGCAGTACTTGCGCAATTTTTTGAGAATCCTGACTCGGTTCAAAGCACCTAATATTTCTAATTAATTAAAGAAATGTATTCCCTAGGCTTTCCTCGTCCTAGTGAAATCGTCCGATTAGATTTAAATTAATGAAATTTATAAGACCTGTATTAATGGTGGTGAAAATGGTAGTGAAAATAACAACCGATATTGTCTATGGTTTGATCCTAGGTGTCATTACATGGATAATTGGTTTCATAATTGTTGGTTACGCTGTTATAAATGCTCCTGAATTGTATCTAACTACTGTATTAATAACAGGAGTCATTAATACAATACTTGTGGTTCTTATCGTCCGTGCAGCCGTCTACCGGACACCCTTGTCGGTATGGGCTGTGGATTCTTTCCTGATAGGGTTAATAATTATGATACTCAATTTTCTGCTAGACTTTGCCATTCTAGGGGTAATGCTTCAACAGGATTTCGTTAACTATCTTTTAACCTCAACTGTGCTCATAGTTTACCCACTCGCCATCCTCTGGTCACTTATTGGCGGATGGCTTGGTTCTTTGAAGTTATGAAAGTTCTCTAAGAACCTACACTTTTCTTTTTTGAATCTTTTCTCGATTATCTTTTGCTCGTCTTCTTCTTGAGATTTTTGTGTCCATAATGAAACGAAGGACTTTATAGGTTTCTAGAGTGCGTTCTAAGATGAAAACAGTGAGAAAAGCCTTATATAGAAGTGTTGAGATTTTTTAAATAGTACAAAGAATAAACAGGAAGGTAAAATAAAATGCAGAACTGGATACTGTATCTAGGACCAGTCATTATATGGTTCGTAATCGCAATTGTGATCGCAGTCTGGGTGTACAAAGATGCCGAAAGCAGGGGCGAGAGCGGAGTACTATGGTTAATTGTTGTATTGATTGCAGGAATAATCGGTTTGATAATCTGGTTGATTGTTAGAAGAGGCAAACCGGTAGTATCTTGAACTTCCTCCTTTTTTCTAATTTTTTTTACACTTAAATTAAAGTTTTTCATCTATTAACGAAATCATGTCTTTAATGCTGTACAATAGAGCATTTGGATTAGATTCTTTGCTAATGTGTGATACAATCATCATACTTGCTTTTCTGTTAGACCTTGCAGTTCTGGGAGTCATGCCTCAGCAAGATTTCATTAACTATCTTATAAACTCAACTGTGCTCATAGCTTACTCACTCGCGATTCTCTGGTCACGTATAGGCGGATGGCTTGGTTTGTTAAAGCTATAAAAAGAAGCAAAGTTTTCGGTTGATATTCTTCACTTTTTTTCAAACTCACTTTAAAAATCTTTTGGTAATTAGTACGATTATCAGAACCGTAAACAAGGCTTGATCAGAAAGGTAAACAAACCTTATATAGCAGTATTGAAATTTTTTACTTAGTACAAACAACAAACAGGAAGGTAAAATAAAATGCAATATGGGTTAATACCGTATATATTTTTCATTGTGTGGATAATAATAGCAATTTTGGTCGCAGTCTGGGTGTACAAAGATGCCGAAGCAAAGGGTGAAAGCGGAGTACTTTGGTTAATCATAGTATTGATTACAGGGATAATTGGGTTGATAATCTGGCTAATTATCAGAAGAAATAAATAAGTGGTATTATAAGGCGTCCTCTTTTCTTTGCTTTTTTCAGTTTTTCGTTTATTTTTTTTGATTGCGAACATATTCAAACTACTTTGATCTTAAAGCATGAGAAGACATTATTGTTTTTTTTTGAAATCTGATTTAGTATAACCTTAGCAGAGGATCAGTTACGAAAATGTCTATTGTTCAGGACCAGACATGATTTCGTTAAGGTTTTCTAATAGTTTGTCATTCTGGTCAGGTGAGCGGATCGTTATTCGTAAGTGATTTTTCATATAAGGATTTTGATAAGATCTTATTACTATACCGCGTTTCATTAGCTCTAACATTATGTTCTCTGAACTCCAATCGCTTGAAACTTCAATAAGTAAGAAATTTGTTGAGGACGGAAAGATATGAAACTCTGAAAATGCTGATAATTCTTGTACCAGTCTTTTTCTTTCAGAGACAAGGTTTTTTATCACAGAAAGCATCCAATCAACGTTTTCCAGAGCTATATTTGCTATTGCTACAGGAATTGTTCCTACAGAATTCGGAAATCTTATTTTATTAAGAAGATTCATAATTTCGGTGTTGGTGATTATATACCCGACCCGCACGCCTGCTATTCCAAATGCCTTGGAGAATGTTTTAACCACAATTAAGTTATCATATTTGCTCAAGAGTTTCAAAGCGCTTTCTTCACCGCTTTCCTTAGCAAATTCCCCATACGCTTCATCAACCATCACAACAATATCTTCTATATTTAGTAACTCCTCTATATCCGAATTAGGTGTAGTATTGCCCGTAGGGTTATTTGGTGAACAGACGAAGAGTAATTTGGTCTTAGTACTGATATTTTTCCTTATTAGATCAACATCTATGGAAAAATCTTCTTTTCTAGGAACAGCTAGAGTTTTGCCTCCCATGATCTCTGTAAGTACCTTAAACATCGCGTATGTTGGTTGCGGAAGAATTGAAATAGCATGTTCATCAATGAAACATTTTGTAACATGATCTAGAGCTTCGTCCGCACCATTTGTGATCATAATATTTTCAGCATTAACTTTCGCGCCAAATCTGGTAAGATATTTTGTAAGACCTTCTCTTACGGAAATGTAAGTTGCATCAGGGTATTCATTTACGTCAAGTGATGTAATTTGTTGTGCGAATGCTTCAAGAACAGGAGTTGGAAGGTATGGATTAGTATTAAGATTAAATTTTAACACATCTGATGGTTTTAGTCCATGAGCGAATTGTTTGACAACATTTAAGTCGCTTATCTCAATCTCGTATGGTTCAAGAGTGTCTAATGCTCTCCGTGCAGTTTTTTCAATCATCATTTATTCACCACTCCGCCTCAAGGAAGTCCCGACCCTTGAGGGTGGGGAGGAAATGAGGCATCGTTTCATTTATACTAGGGTCTCTCCACCTTTAAATAGTGTCACCACCACAGTGTCATCTTATGAAAGTGGTTGCCACTGCCAAAGTTAAACTTGCTGATGTTTCTGAAGTATTGAATGACACTATGAGAGTCTATGCCCAAGCGGTCCAATTTTGCATTGACACCGCCTGGCGACATTACATTACCTCTAAGGCACAATT
>Ga0180438_10011943_pt1 | contig 10403 bp, 16 predicted proteins | sample SS_ome_12_FD_132455 | JGI IMG/M metagenome (GOLD analysis project Ga0180438, IMG submission 132455) | Hypersaline lake sediment archaeal communities from the Salton Sea, California, USA - SS_3_D_2 metaG | ecosystem: Environmental > Aquatic > Non-marine Saline and Alkaline > Hypersaline >... | reverse complement strand
TAGAAGAGTTGGAAAATCACGGGTTTGCGGTTTTCGAACACCATGAATCGAGGGATAATGGCTATGTTATAGTATCTGAACAGATGATAATTTTGGTAACGAAAGCGAGAATTGATGTTGCATTTCATATCGCAATGAGACCAGATGATTCTGCATCAATCATCCTGTTACTTAGCCGAATCAAAGGCGTGAAAAGAGTAGGCGTCATGGAGGTTTTCACAATCAATCTGGAAGGGAACATTCTGGATGGTCAGAAAGCCATAGATTATGTCGAAACGATGAAGAAAAGAAAAATCATTGAGGATTATGTACGGGAGCAACAATGTAATTATGCATTGTTGTATGGTGAAGCGTACCATTGCTAAGGAGAAAAAGTGGAAATAGTAAACTCTCTTTGGGTTGAGAAATACCGACCCAGAACACTCAAGGACATTGTATTACCAGATCAATACAGAGAGGATTTCGAGAAGTACCTGGAAGCTAAGGATATTCCAAATCTATTATTGAATGGACCTCCTGGTGGAGGAAAAACAACCTTAGCGAAAATCCTCACTTCAAAAGAAGGTTTGATTACGAATAGACCAGATAACTTATTAGAAATGAATGGTTCTGCGAAAAAGACCAGAAGTATTAATTACGTACATGATGTAATCGAACCTTTTCTAAAGGTTCCTCCTGCAGGAAAAGATCCCCTTAAGATTGTTTTTATTGACGAAGGCGACAAATTAACGTCGGATGCCTTCGATGCACTCAAGGGAATAATGGAATCTTACACAAAAAGCACACGATTCATTACCACATGTAATAACATTCACAAAATACCCTCCGCAATCCAAAGTAGACACACGGAATATAAATTCGATGAGATTCCTATGGAATTCGCAATGTCATATTGTGAACGTATTCTCAAGACAGAAAACGTCAAATATGACACTAAGGACATAAAATATGTGGTGGATCGATTATATCCAGATATTCGTAGAGTGGTAAATAAATTACAGAGATTTTCTCTAGCTGGTGAGTTGGTACTAGATAAGAATGTAGTGATAGGGACTGAGAACACTTTGATAGCATTGGTTATTGAGATAGTTGATCTCTATAGATCTGGTAACGTTGCGAAAGTAAAGAAAACTGCTGGTAAAATACAATCACTCACGCAGGAACCAGATATAAATTTTACACAAGTCTACGAAAGACTTTTTTTCAAGACCTTACCACCAAATGTTAAAATCATAATAAACAAATATGCTAATGGACACGGAGATTGTCTGATTCCTACGACTCACTTCATGGCTATGGTATTTGAGATAATGAAATGCCTATCTGACTACAACAAGATGAAGGCCAAAAAATGATTTATGAAGAAGGCTTCGTAAAATATTTAGTATCACATCTCGGTGAAGATTCTGTAATTGTTAAACCAAGAAACATCATTACCAGATGTCCGTGGTGTGAATACAATGTTGAGAAAGATCATTATCATCTACATATCTCAACCGAAGCTCCAATCTTCAACTGTTTCTATTGTGGTACTAAGGGTATGATTTCTAAGATTTTCAAGAAGTTATCTGGTTCTGATACATCTAGGAAATTTATCGATAGAGAGAAGATCAAAGACTTCAGGAAACAGAGAGCCACAAACATATCAAGATCTTATACTAACAGGAAAGAAATCTACATACCTAAGTTGAATTTAGATGAATTTTCATTCAAAGCATTGTATCTGAAACAGAGATTGGGATTCAACAATATTCGATTAGAAAATGTTAAGGGATTAGTTTTAGACATTGAAGATTTTGTTGAGAAAAACGATATCGCAATGACGGGAACATTATGGAAATGTCTACCACTCTTCCAACAAAATTTCGTTGGTTTTGTCCTAGAGAATCAAACACAACTGGTATTGCGGAATATAGACAGAACCGCAAGTTTCAAACATTTCAAGATTCAATTACAGGAAACTCCAATGGTGGATTACTACGCATTGTATGGTGCTGGACGTAGAACAAACAAGGTTATTTTGGCTGAAGGAATATTCGATATATTCTCTGAGTTTTTGTACGATTACTTAAGGGAAAGAGAAACAACTTACATGTACGCAACAGCTCTGAATTCATCATTTGACGCAGCGTTAAAGAGTGTAGCTTTCAACGAACAACTTTTCAGAATAGACCTAAAGATCCTCTCCGATAGAGGAATTCCAATATGGAAATATAAAAATCTGAAAAAGCGTAACAACCATTTAATCAACAGTATTTCAGTTTTCTACAACAAGACAGGAAAAGATTTTAATGAAACTCCTGTAACCCCAGAGAAATTTGTAATCTAAGGGAGGTGAAATGTCAAGACGTCACGAGAATCTGATGGAAATCTTTCGTAAAACAAGATCGTTGGATCTTACATACGAAGGAGAGATTGAAAAGATTAACCACAACCAACTGAACTGTATGGCAGGTTTGAAAGATAATCTACATACAGAAGTAATGGGTGGTGACATTAATCTAAGTATGTTCAACTACACCTTCAGAGAGCGTGATGCGGTCTTGATGCTGATATCACTTCCGATCGTAGGGAATGAGAGAAACAGGCAACTACCAGAGAGGATCGGTGAGATATTTGATCTCCTAGAAGATTGTTTCATAACTTTGGACTATCTTCATTTGGACGAGGTGAAAGAGGATCACAAAATGTATATCACGGCAGTAAAAATCATTAAGGAGGAACATGAGAAAAAAAGTAGCAAAAAGGCTTAGAGAAAAGATTAAGAATCAAGATCCACAATTACTTCTAGCAATTCGAAACAGATACGGTGACCTAACTAAGGAAATGGGTGAGACAGCTCTTTACAGAGCTGCCAAAAAACTGTACAACCAAAAGCGAATTGGAAAGGAGTAATATGTCTCAAATCAATCTGAGCGTGGAGGACTTTGAAAGTTTCCATAGAAGTCTTTCTATCATGCGAGAGTATTGTGAAGGTTGTGACATCAAATCAGGGATTGTTCGTCAGAGAGCTAAAGATGCATCTGCAATATTTGAGATGGATCTAACTAGCATAATTACGGATATTGATCTCCCAATAGATCTACTGAAAGAACAGTTAGACCTCTTGAAGAGTTTCTTGACTTATGAGGTGGCAATAGAGACAAGCAATGAGGATTTTATTTTCTCTGATAATTATTCGAAACTGAAAGTCCGATCACCTGATCCAGAATACATCAACACCAGATTCATGACATCTGAAGATCTACATAATATTTTCAGTATCGAAGAAGATGGGTTACTACTGTCATATCGTCTACCGAAAGTAGTAACAGATAGAATGAAGGAAGTCACGAAAGTTTTCAATGTTTCATCCATGCGAGTAGACTTTGAAGGTGAGACAGTTAAGATTTCCGCCAAGAATGATGGAAACACTAGGCATCAAGACTTTATTGGTGGGATAACTACCGAGAAAATTCTAGAGGGTTATTCAGAACTTTTTATTACACCGTTTGTTATTGACCACGATGGTGACATGTTATTTCAGATGTATCAGGAAGGTGATTCAAATGTCATCATAAATAAATTTTCTACTTCAATTGCTGACATCGATGTGGTCGTTTACAGTCGCTCAACCTTGAGGACATCTGAAGATGATTAAATTTGCATTTGATATTGATGGTTGCGTAGCGAATCTGCTACCAATAATTCTTTCGACAATTTATGATTTATTTAACGTAAAGATAGAAGAAACCGAATTACATTCGTTTGATATAGAAGAAGTATCTGAGTTGTCTGGTGACCAAGTTCATCGGGCAGTCTCAGATGCCATTCAAAAAGTTAATCAGATAAAACCCATTGAGGCTTCGATAGAGTTCATAAAATACTATCATCAGAAGACCAATGATACAGTTACCTTTGTCACAGCCAGAGGCATGCACGATTACGCAGCCACAGAAGAATGGCTGAACAAATATTTCGGAGATATCCCCTATGCTATTGTAATGTCTAAGAATAAAGGGGAAGTCTGTGAAAGAATGAAAATAGATTATTTCGTAGAGGATCAGATGAAATACGCTGAAAAAATAGCAAATACTGGAACTATTGTACTACTTTTCGATAGTTCTCAGAACAAATTTGCAGACGACGAAAAGAATGAGAACATAATAAGAGTTAAGGACTGGAAAGAAATATATAAGATTTTTAACAAGTTGAACACTGGAGATTAGTCTTGAGGAATGGACCATATGAATTGATGATAGCACCCGAAGACTACCCAGGAAAGTTGTACAGAGGAAGATATTGTTACGAACATCACTATGTTTATTGGCAGAATACTGGACATCTGATATCTGATGGTGAGGATATTCACCACAAGAACGGTAACAAACGGGATAATAGATTTGAGAATTTAGAGTTAATATCCCATGTTGAGCATGCCAGAGAACACACATCTAGAAGAGGAAGAAGAATGGTAGTTTTTAAATGTCCTTCTTGTGGTATTGTATTCGAGAGAGAAAAAAGAAAGAGTCATCTTGTATCGACGACTAGAAATTTCAGTTGTTGTAACAGAAGTTGTTCTGGTAAGTTAACAACAATATTAAAAAATAGTGATCAAGAAACAATAACGAGATTAAAGAGAGAAAATGTTGTTCGGATGTATAATTCTGTAGGGTAGTTAAACTGGCATAACTCCGTCCTGTTAAGTCGGATATTGGGCGTTCGAATCGCCCCCCTACAGCCAAATTTTAAAACCATGTTTGAGGCATTGTTTGGTTCCCTAGACACCTATTAGGTCAACAAGGGTCCTACATGTAAGACCTCACCATTTTCTTATGGAAGAATACAAACTAACAAACCGAGAAAAGAGATTAAATCCAGTTTCCAAGGGACGTTTTTGGTGTGATCATTGTGATATGCAGAAGGTAGGGAACTGGGAGAAGTGTTCGATTTACAAACAACGTAGTGGAATAAAGAAATACAAGAAACTTCTGAGAAAGGGAGCCTGATGCATGATAGAATCGCACTATTCGACTTAGATGGAACATTAGCAGATTACCACGGACAGTTAGTTAAAGATATAGCAGAAATAAATGAGAATTATTTTGAATTTCCAAATCAGTGGGATAATCTTCCTGAATGGATGGAGAGACAAAGAACTCTTGTAACATCACAACCAGGATGGTGGAGAAATCTACCGAAGTTCGAGTTGGGATTCAGAATATTGAATATGATATTACATAAGACAGACTGTGAGATACATATTCTCACGAAAGGTCCTACGAGTAAACCTTTTGCATGGAAAGAAAAAGTTGAGTGGGTCCAAGAGAATATTGATCGGGATGTACCAATAACTATCACAACGGATAAGGGTTTAGTGTACGGAAAAATACTGGTTGATGATTGGCCAGGATATATTGACAGATGGCTGGAATGGAGACCTAGAGGTTTAGTTATCATGCCAGCACACCCGTACAACGAGAAGTATAAACACCCAAACGTCATCAGATTCGATGGAAAAAATATGGAAGAAGTAGAGATAAGAGTTTTACAGCGGACCCAGAAAGATGGTAGTGGGTGTGCTAGTAATCTGGATTTAATAATATGATACGTGTAAAAGTAAGAGAACAAACGTTCAAGAAAGGTGAAGACTGGGTAAAAGCGTCGAGAGCAGAAAGCAAAGTGTTGATAGGGCATCTTGATTTGGAAGATGATGAACAGTGCCCAGTGGAGGAAAGAGATCCAGGCAGATTCTTTTTCACAGAAGATTTTACGTTAAGACTTTATGACTTGGAATCAACAGATGAATCAGTAAATGATTTTGTCATATTGGAAGAATTCCGAGATATTCGAACATCAGACCCAGATGAACTACGATATTGGTTTCATGATATGCCTGTTGGTAATCATATTCTAGTGACAAGATGGAGCGAACCTGATAGTGATGGCGACAGATTTTTAGAATTTGTTGAGTCATATGCAGACGTTGATACTTGACTTTCTATTGATGGTGATTAAATTAAAGGTAGAAGGGATAAACAAACCTGTAAACTCAAACAAAGGAGGGAAAAGCTATGGGAAACAAAAGTCTTCTACCTACGACATGGACATTACCGTCAACATTCTTAGACCTCTGGAACGATGACTATCTTTTCCCCGATATATTTAAGGGATTTCTTTCTGATAGTCGATCTAATCTAGACGTCAAGGAAACAGATGATAGTTACCTAATTCGGGGAGAATTTCCAGGGGTGTCAAAAGATGATATCAAAGTATTTATCGAGGACGACACACTAACTATCAGCTACGAGGAGGAGAAAGAGGACAAGAAGAAATCAGACGAGTGGAGAATTTTCGAGAGGAGTAGCAAGTCTTTTAAGAGATCATTTAGGTTGCCACAGAATGTGGCTAGAGAAGACATACAAGCGGATATGGACAGTGGAATCTTGAAGTTGAAGATCCCAAAGAAGGAAGACAGAAAACCACAAAGGAAGCAAATTGCGATCAAATAAACGGATCACATTTTGACTCAAAAAAGGGGCCTAATCGGCTCCTTTTTTTATTTTCAAGGAGAGAAAAAAACAATGAAAAAAAGTTTGATGATCATCCTTGCATTTCTAGGATTGATTTTGGTAGCAAGCGTAATGACCTCAGAAGGGTCGGAAGAAAAAGGGTTTAAACAGAAGTTCGTCAACCCGACTGAACCATGTGTCGAATTAGTTGAAAAATTTCTCGATGATGACAAGGAAATGATTGAAAAATTATTAAAGGGTGACATCCCACCACATATCATGAAAAGGAAAGATGGGACCTACATAATCAACAAAGATTATGCTCTCTACATAATTAATGAAACCGCACTGATAGAATGCCAGAATTACGGAAAAGACCAAGAGTAAAAACACTACCCGAAGATCTTAGGAGCTTCCTCCAGACTAGAGAGGAGTGGTCGATAGAGATACGTGATAGTATGGGTGGTCCAGGTTGTTATGTTGTTGGTGCGTTAAGTATCAACATAAATGACGTAATGTACAATATTGTGAATGACTGGTTGAGTGATGTACTTAGTTGTGAAAAACATCTAGAAGTAGATATGGGTAATGTCGTAGGACTAAGACCAACAGCTTTCAGGTCTAGTATGATATTGGATATGTATGATTTCACATTGAGTGCAAGAAAAGTAACCAATACATCTGTTCCATCATGGTTCAATTACAAGGAATACATATGGGAAGAGAAATTAATATTAAAAGGTTGTCACCAGAACTTACGAAGTTGATTAGGCAAATTGATTACAGATGGTACAATGAGGTTAATTCAAATAAAATCACTGTGGACATCTCATCATTCGAGAAACCATCCTTAACCAATGAAGTAATTGCATGGCACAATGATGTAATATATTCACCGAAACATATAGAATTGGAAGTTGGCGGATGGGTTGGGTTTCGTCCAACTTCTAGTTACGCAAGTCAGTTCATTGAAAATCACATAAATGTAGTATTTACTGCTAGAGAGATCAAGAATCATCTACCATCGTGGTTTCACTACAAAGAATATATCGTAGTAAAGGAAAACGCTTAGCGGGGTTTACATAACTGGCAGTGTCCTAGCCTTCCAAGCTAGTGGTGAGGGTTCAAGTCCCTCATCCCGCTCCAATGGGTACGTGTCCCGAAAGGTTAGGGATGGGACTGCAACTCCCAATCATGCAGGTTCGAATCCTGTCGTACCCTCCAGTAAATGATTCAGATGTAGCTTACTGACTTCGGTCGGTAAGCTACATTCTTTTCATAAAACTTTGGTTAATTTTTTTTGTTTTGACAACAAAAAATAAAAGGAGAAAAATCTATGATGAATGAAAATTGTCAGAGGATGATCGACACCCTGAGATACTTCGGTACAGTTTCGGTGGAATTCGGTGAATTTACAAAGATCCAAAATGTCACGATACTACAATCTAACATAAGTATCTATATTGGAGAGGGTGACGGTAGATTCTTTCTGGCTGAGAGTGATGATTTACAATCTGCTTTGATGAAAGCACTCCGCAAGGCCGTCGATATGAATGAGAAGGCTGCTAGTATTGATATGCGACCTCCATTTATGACAGACGATAATCGAGTAATTGGTCTGAGATAACAACACTGAAAGGACAAGAATGCAACCCTCATCTATTTTGAGCTACTATCCAAACTACGAAATTCTAGACGACATACTCGCCCATGGATCCTTTGATACTCTAAATATCTTCATGGATCTGAAGAACAACTTACAAGCTCTGTATATGCAACATGCCATAATCAATCTGGTAGAGAATACCATAAGATCCAAGAAGTATGATACTTCGATAGTCTCCTCGATCATTTCTTTTTTGGCTTTCCATAAGCTCTATGCCATCAAGAGAAAGATCGATGTTAATTTCTATATTTTCTTCGAGACAGGAAGGTCATACTACCACCTGAACGTAAGCAAAAAGTATAAGATTTCTCGTAAGATAGACAAGATGCCTGGAATCGACAAGGACAAGCGAGATATCTTCCATCAGATAGTCAACAAGAACCTGGGGCTATCTGAGAGAATATTCAATCGAACCCCAAACTCTAAAGTAATTCATTTGAAGAACTTAGAGGCAGATTTCATCCCTTACTATTTAATAAAAAATCGTTTGGTAGATACAAACCCGAATGTTGCGCAAGTAGTGTATTCCAGTGATCATGATCTCCTCCAATGTATTACAGCAGGAGAAAATGTCTTTGTTTATAGGAAGTTAGGAAAGAAACGGAGAATAGCAAAGAAAGGTGATGCCGTAAAAGAATATCTGAAGTTCGATATTGTGCCAATCCCCGACGAACATTACCCGTTACTGATGGCTGTAATAGGAGATCAGGGAGATGATGTTGATGGAGTTCGAGATATTGGCCCGAAGAGAGCTGCTGCAATCATAGAAGAACTAGTGGAATTAGTTGGTGGAATGGAAAATCTCTACGAAAATGTGCTAGAAGGAAATGCCATATTTTCTACTCCTAGTGAGAAAATTAAGAACAAATTTACGAAATCAGTAGTGGAAAGTGAGGAAAAATATAAAACAGTAAGCAATAATCTAAAACTAGTTTCCTTCGAGATATTATCTAGAGTATTTCATACCCCAAAGAATACTGAGATTATAAAGAAAAGAGAATATGTAGAGAGCGTAATGGAGAACAACGAAATTGTCCCAGAAGAGCCTATGACAGAGGCCCTTTTCAAGACAGGAGTACTGATAGATGACGAATTGTCGACCATATATTTCGACCGACGGAGAAAGCAAGGAGACCTTGACCAAGTGGAACTGTGAGATTAGTTTCGAATACGACGATAAAAGAGACTGGTTCACTTCCACATTAGAAGATGCTATCAGGCTGAGTGATGACACTGGAGAAATAGAGATATATGCCGAGTTCTCTGAGGAACTACCAAGAGGGGATCTGAAGAAAGAAAGAAAATTCAATAAAGTTCAATTATTTAAGGATATTGTTCCTCTAGACATTCAGAAAATAAGGATTAGATTTCGTGCGGATACGAAACATAATCTGCATGGGTTTTACTATTGTTTTAGAGATTTTAGATACAATGCTAGCTTATCAGCTCAAGTATCTGGCAGTGTCGCAGTAAATGTAACTCTAAATATTTACGGAGATAGAGAATACAATTCTCCTTACTGGAGGTAAAATTAATGTTAAATTCAAGTAAGGTTCTGACCTACATCAAGAATAATCTAGCTTTCCCATTTCAGCATCTGGAGTGGGAGGATGATCAGATCCTAGAATATATTCAGGAATATACAATAAAGGAATGGTCCCATTATTTCCCTGATGTGAGATATTTAGGTCTGAATCTCTTATTAGATGCCAATAAGGTTCCTGGTAGATCCAATGAATGGTACATCGAGGATCCAGAAGGAATTGAGATTCTCACTGTTGTTGATATATATTTTCCGAATTCAAATCTTATGGCGTTGGGGTATCCTCCGTTGGGGGCATTTACACAGGGAGATCTTCGTCATTGGGCGTTAGATGTCAATACTGCAATGATGGTCAAGCAATATTCAGATTGGAATTTTACCCATGAATTCCGTCATCCAAATATTGTTCGAATTAGTCCTCTACCTGCTGCTACAACTAATTTTAACTATGTCACGGTAGAATATGAACGAATGCAACCAAGTGATTTTCGTGGTATACGAAATGATCTTGAACATTTTTTTCTAGAACTTGCATTGGCTGATATCATGATAGTTATAGGTCGTATCAGAAAAAGATATGGAGATGGAAACCTAAGGACACCATTTGGTGAGATTCCATTATCAGCTGAAATTTTTGATGAAGGAAAGGAGAAGAGAAGTGAAGTAATAGAGAAGTTAACAAACGGGTCACTACCGAATATCG
>Ga0180438_10011942_pt1 | contig 10404 bp, 10 predicted proteins | sample SS_ome_12_FD_132455 | JGI IMG/M metagenome (GOLD analysis project Ga0180438, IMG submission 132455) | Hypersaline lake sediment archaeal communities from the Salton Sea, California, USA - SS_3_D_2 metaG | ecosystem: Environmental > Aquatic > Non-marine Saline and Alkaline > Hypersaline >... | reverse complement strand
GTCTCCCTCTTCATCCTCCGCCTCCTCCGAGGCGCGCACGATGCGCACCCTTTGGATGCGATTCTCGGACACGGCCTCGACGATGATATGCAGATCCCGCCAGGATAGCTCCTCGCCGGCGGTGGGGAGGTGGCCCAGCTGGTCCAGTATGAACCCGCCGATGCTGTCGAACTCGCCCTCGGGTAGCTCCACCCCGAAGTGATCCTCGAAATCGTCCACGCTCACCCGGGGATCGACGACCGCCGTATGCTCGTCGATCAGCTTGATGGACTCGGACTCGAAGTCGTGCTCGTCGCGGATCTCGCCGAATATCTCCTCGAGCAGGTCCTCGATGGTGACGAGGCCCGCCGTGCCCCCGTACTCATCGATGACGACCGCCAGGTGGAGGCGCTTCCTCTGCATCAGGTTCAGGACCTCGGCAACCTTCTTGCTCTCCGGCACCATCGGCACGGGCTTGCGCGCCACCTGCCCGGCGGTGAGATCCGGGCCGCCTAGGCCCAGGGCCGAGACGACGTCCTTCATGTAGAGCACGCCGATGACGTGATCGACGTCTTCGACGCACACGGGGAGGCGCGAATAGCCGGTGCGCTCGCTGACCTTGGCCGCCTCCAGCAGGGAGGCCTCCGCCGGGATCCACATGATGTCGGTCCTGGGGGTCATGACCTCGCGCGTGACCTTGTCGGCGAACTCGATGACCCCGGCGATCATCTCGCGCTCTTCCGTCTCGATGTCGCCGTTGACCTCCCCCTCGCCCACCAGCTCGAGCATCTCCTCGTCGGAGTACCGGGGCAACCCGGCGAGAACCCTGCCGCCGAAGACCGGGACGAGGGCCCGCCGGATGATGAAGAGCCCGACGAGATGGAGAAGGCGACCCAGGGGGTGCACCACCCGATAGACGACGAAGAGCACTGGCGCCAGGGCGAGCGCAACCGACTCCGCCCGCCGCACGCCGAACGTCTTGGGCGTCACCTCGCAAAACACGAGCAGGAAGACGATCATCCCGGCCGAGGCCAAGGCTATCCACCGTTCGTCGTGTCCGGAGAGGTGGATGGCGATCTCTGTGGTGTAGGCGGCGGCGCCGATGATGGACAGGTTGATGAGCAGGATGAGCGAACTGAGCACCTCCTGGCGGTTGCTGACGAGGTAGACGAGGCGGTTAGCGGCCCATCGCCGCTCCTCGGCGAGCTGCCTGGCGCGGACGATCTCCAGACGCACCAGCGCCGCCTCCGAAAGCGAGCTGAATCCGAGCACCAGCCAGCAGATGACAATGCCCGCGATCTGGCCGGAGAACTTGCCAAGCTCAGCAAGTGCTGTAGCCGATGAAAAATCGCTCATAGCTAGCGGCCCGCCCCCGCGGACCCGTCCTTACACCTCACTCGCTCGGTGACTCCTCTTCGGGGATGTGCTTGAGCACGGCGCGCACCCGAGTGATGCGGTGGCCGTCCAGCTCGTCTACAATCAGGGCCATCCCGTTGAGATCGACCTCGTCGCCGGGTCGCGGGACGACGCCGAGACGGGCGTACAGCAGCCCGGCCAGCGAGTCGTACTCCCCCTCGGGAAGATCGATCCCCAGCGCCGCGGCGGCTTCGCCCACGCTCATCTTGCCGTCGAGGATGATGCCGCCGCCGACCGTATGCTCGACGGCCGGCCGGACGACGTCGTACTCGTCGTAGATGTCGCCGACGACCTCCTCGAGGAGATCCTCCAGCGTGACGAGCCCGGCCGTTCCGCCGTACTCGTCGAGCACGATCGCCAGGCTGCGCCGCCTGCGGCGGAACTCGGTCAGTAGATCGCTGAGCTTCTTTGTCTCGGGAACACGCAGCGGCTCGCGTATGACGGCGGTCACAGGCGCCTCGCCCTTCCCCGCCGCGAGCAGCGGGATGACGTCCTTCACGTGAACGGTCCCGATGATCGAATCGAGGTTCTCCCGGTAGACCGGCAATCGAGAGATGCGGTGCTCTGTGGCCGCCTTGCCAGCCTCCTGGGCGGTGGACGTATCCGCTATCGCCACCATGTCGGTGCGGGGCACCATCACCTCTCGCGCCACCTTATCCCCGAACTCGAAGATCTGATGGATCATGACCTTCTCTTCTTCCTCCAGACCGCCGGTTTCGGCCTGGAGGCTGACTATGGCGCGGATCTCCTGCTCGGTGACGGGGATCTCCGGGGGCGGTCGGCCGCCGAGAAGCAGCGTGAGGCGCTCGGCGATGGCGCCCACCAGGCGGGCGGGCACGGTGAGCACGCCGGTCACAAGCCAGACCGGCACCACGACCGCGCGGGCGACGCGCTCCGGGTTGGCGGCGGCGTAGCTGATCGGAACCGCCTCGGCGAACACGAGCACGAGCACGGCCATGCCGACGATGGCGACCCAGACCGGCAGGTTGAGCCCGGTGATCACCCAGTTGGCGGCGATGGCTTCGGCGGAGTAGTTGACGGCGGTGATGGCCAGCAGGATCGCGCCGAGGGTGGTCCCGGGGTTGGCGAGGAGCTTCTCCAGAACGACGGCGACCCGTCCCCTGGCCGCCCGGCGGGAGCGCCGGCGCCCCATGGCGAGGAAGCTCATCTCCGCCGCCGAGAACAGCCCGGAGATGCAGAGAAGGAGGGCGATGATGATGATCGGGCGTAAGTGACCGGGCGACATCTCAGCCCCCCGCTCGCATCGCCAGGAATCCGTACAGGCCGGCGCCTACGAGCAAGGCGACCAGGACTCCGATGATGACCTCGCGCACGGTGTGGATGCCCGCGTCCACGCGGCTCTGGGCCACGAGCAGCGCGAGGACGAAGCCGAGCGCCCGCACGATGATATCGGGCGTGAGGAACCAGATGCTGACGAAGCAGAAGAAGGCAAGGGCGCTGTGGGCGCTGACGAGCCCGCCCCGCGTCAGGCTGCCGTGCCCACCCCAGAGCTTGCCCAGGATCACGGCGGCGACCACGGTCACGATGCCGACGAGGCCGACGTGCAGGATATGGGGCTCCGGGCGGGTGGGCAGCCCCTGGAGCGCCTTCAATGCCTCGGCGTTGACGAAGACCCCGAGAGCGACGACGGTTCCGAATATCGTCGCGACCAGGACGCCCGCCCCGCCGACATCCTTGGCGGCCTTCGCCAGGGGGTGGTAGTCAGGGCTGACGAGGTCGACGACCACCTCGATGGCACGGTTGAGCACCTCGGCGAGCACGACCAGGCTGATGGCGAGGAGGAGAAGCAGCACCTCCATTCGGCTCACGCGCAGAAGCGCGCTCATCAGCATGAGGGCCGCCCCCACGAGGCAGATGAAGCGCATGTGCCAGTCCTGCCGGAGCACATGCAGAAGCCCCTCGACGGCGTTGCGGGAGCTTTCCAGGAGGCCTCGCCTCCTCACCTCTTCGAGCTGTTCCGCCGGATCCGGCGGACGAGCTCCCGCGCCCGACGCATCATTCGCCTCCGCTTCGCCGGCGTCTCGTCGGTCCATCCCGTAAGGTGGAGGATGCCGTGGGTCAGCAGAAGAGCCAGCTCCTCCTCCAAGCTGTGCCCCAGCTCCTGCGCCTGTCGAGCCGCCGTCTCGGCCGAGATCGCCACGTCGCCCAGCAGCGGAGCCGTCCCCGCCGGGCTCAGGTCTTGAGGAAACGCCAGAACGTCTGTCGGCCTCTCCTTCTTTCGGTACTCCCGGTTCAGATCTAGCATCCATCCGTCGTCACCGATGACTACGCTCAGTTCCGCCTCGGGATGACACCCCTCCGCCTGCATGACAGCTTCGGCCAGCTCCTGCAACCACCTCCGCCGGAGGCGGCGCTTCTGTTTGTTCAGGACCAGTACGGTCACCTGCGCTCACAGTCCGACCCCACCCTCGATCTGCTCGGGATAGGCGATCCGGTTGCGGCATAACTGGGCGGTGAGAACGCGATTCATCACCGCCTCCGCCGTGGACACCTCGCGGAAGGTCAGCTCGCAGTGCTCCATCTGGCCGCCCACCACGCGTTCTCGGATGATCTCCCGCACCATTTGCTGGACCCGCTGGGGGGTGGGTTCCTCTATGGATTTCGCCGCCGCGTGAACGCCGTCGGCCAACATGACCAGGGCCGCCTCTTTCGTGCTGGGCAGGGGCCCCGGATAGCGGAATTGGTCCTCGGAGACATCCTCCGGGCGAGAGCCGCTCAGCGCCTGGTGGTAGAAGTAGCCCATCATGGTGGCGCCGTGGTGCTCTGCGATGATGTTCACCACCTCCGGCGGCAGCCGGTGCTGCCGCGCCAGCGCCACGCCGTCTTTGACGTGTGACACGACGATGAGGCCGGAGAGCGAGGAGGAGAGCCGGTCATGTACGTTGTCCACGCCCAGCAGCGCTTGGTTCTCCACGAAGAAGGCCGGGCGGTAGAGCTTGCCGATGTCGTGATAGAGGGCCCCCACGCGGGTGAGGAGTGCATCCGCCCCGACGGCCTCGGCGGCGGCCTCGGCCAGGTTCCCCACCATCATCGAGTGATGGTGCGTGCCTGGGGCCTCCGCCTGGAGCCGCTTGAGCAGCGGCGTCTGCGGGCTCAGCAGCTCGAGCAGACCCAGGTGCGTCGTGATGCCGAAGGGGCGCTGGAGCATGTAGATTCCCCCCAGCGCCAGCACGGCGGCCCCCGGGCTGTAGAGCCCGGCCGCAAGGAGCGCCTCCCGGGTGATGGCGGCAGCTTGCTGGGATTGAAGCAGGCCGACGGCGGCGACGAGCACGAGGTTGGTTGCCGCCATCGCGCCGATAATGACACGCAGACGGGACACCGGCCAGAGCTGCGAGGAGAAGGCGAGGGCGGTGGCGGCGCTGCCCAATGCCAGCAGCATTGCCGGGAACCCGGCATTCGCCATGAGCCCGACCAGCAAACTCAAGGCCAGAGCCAGTGCCATCCCCACGGTGTCGGCCAGCAGCGCCGCCGCCATGAGGGCGGCCGCGGGGACGATGAGCATCCAGACGTTGGGGAGGGCGAGAGTGATGAGATTGATGACGAAGAGCGATGCCACCGCCAGCAGGGATAGGAGCAGCATCCACTTCGGCTTCTCGTAGACGGGCCTCGCCCAGTTTCGAGTCTGAAGCCCCAGAAGGAGGACGACAAGCCCCACGATGAGGATGGTCGAGAGCAAGCGTCTATAGTCCAGTCGCGGGCTGGTGAGACCGAGGGCCCGGAGCATGTCGAGATGCTCCCGGGTGACCCGCTCGCCCTCGAAGACGACCGGCTGGTCGGCGTCGATGGTCCGGACCACTTCCTGGACTCGCTGGCGGGCCTCAGCCCGCGCCGCCTCTTCCGCCTCGCGGTCGAGCCGGCGATTCGGGGCGATCTGACGCTGTGCTATCCGGGCGATGAGCGCGGCCGGCTGGGGCTTCCTCTCGACCCGGAGCGCCAGCGCCTCCGCCTCCTCCTTCGCCGCTCCGAGGTCGCCGGTGTGCTCGCGGATTCCCTTGCCCATCACCTCCCGCACGACGCCTCGGGCGTCCTCCTCGAGCCTCTCCAGCGCCGAGGCAGGGGCGGACGCCAGCCAGCCAACCGACTCCTCCGGAACCCAAGCCACTGCCTTGCCGATCGCCTCCGGCGTTGACGACGATTCCTTCGCTTCACGAAGCCCGGCGAGATCCCGACTGACGCGCTTCTCCGCGTCGGCCCGGGCGTAGGGGAGCGGGCTGTATTGAGGCGGGACCCTGCTCTCGGCCTCTCGCCGGAGGCGCTCTGTCTCGTCCTGGTCGACGTACTGAGCCATGCGCGGCGCGCGCACCAGCACGCTGCTTGGCTCTCCCACCCGCAGCGAGAGACGCCCCGGAAAGAGGTTGTAGCCCAGCAGGATGAGAGAGAGCGCCGCCCACGTGACCACCCCGATGCCGGCGCGCATCGCTGTGGGCCAGTGCGGCCATCGATTCCTCCGCTCGCCGTTGCGCTGGCGCGCAACGCGCAGTCGTTTCATGTGCCGCTTCCGGTATTCCGCGCTTCGTGCTGCTCGTAGGCCTGAATGATGTGCTGCACGAGCTCGTGTCTCACCACGTCCTGATCGGAAAAGTACACCAACGCCACTCCGGGGATTCCTGGAACCACCTCTCTGACTTGATTGAGGCCCGAAATCTGTCCCCGAGGCAGGTCCGTCTGGGTGATGTCGCCGGTCACGACGGCCTTCGATCCGAATCCGAATCGCGTGAGGAACATCTTCATCTGCTCGGGCGTGGTGTTCTGCGCCTCGTCGAGAATGATGAAAGAGTCGTTCAAAGTCCGTCCCCTCATGAAGGCGAGCGGCGCCACTTCGATCACCCCTTGCTCTATCAGCCGCTGCGCCTTCTCGAGGTCCATCATATCATAAAGCGCGTCGAAGAGAGGACGAAGATATGGGTCAACCTTGGCCTGAATGTCGCCGGGAAGAAACCCCAGTCGCTCTCCCGCCTCCAGCGCCGGTCGCGTGAGGATCAGACGCGAGACCTTGCTCTCCCGGAGCGCGCCCACGGCCATCGCCATAGCCAGGTAGGTCTTGCCGGTTCCGGCCGGACCGATGGCGAAGGTCAGATCGGCCCGCGCCATGGCGTGCACGTAGTCCCGCTGCGTCTGAGTGTGGGATTTGACGGGTTTCCCCCGGTCGGTCACGAGCACGACGTCCGAAAACACCGCCTCCGAGGCGACCGCCTGGCCGGCCCCCACCAGGCGGGCCGCGTACTCGACCTCCCCCGCCGTGATCGGATGGCCGAGCCGCACCAATTTCATCAGCTCGCCCAGGAGTTCGGTCGCCCGGCCGACTTGCTCCCGCGTGCCGCTGACGCGGATCTCGTTCCCCCGCGCCCCGATGCGGGCCCCGACGGATCGCTCTATCAGCCGAAGGTTCTCGTCTCGACTGCCCGCCAGAGCGACCGCCTCGTCATCGTCCCCAACGACCAGCTTGGTTTCCGAAACGTCGTCCACTACTGCGCCTAGCTTCTCCCTGGCGGCCTCAGGAATACCCGGGCCGCCCGACTCCGTTAGAGAGAGCGGCCCTCTGAGGACCTGAGCAAAGCTGCCGCTAGCGAATTGGCCGCGCCTTCCACGGTGCGATTAGCGGTCTCCGCGCCGACGGGCGGCCCTGCGGGCACGCCGAATCGCGGCCGCCTGCATGCGGCGCCGTTTGTCGCTCGGCTTCTCGTAGCGCTCCTTGCGTCGTGCCGCCTCCAGCACGCCGTGCTGGTGCAGCTCGCGCTTGAAGCGCCTGAGCGCGCTGTCAATCGACTCATTATCACGAATGTGAATCGCCATACTCTCCCCCCCTTCCTGCCACCAGACTACGCGGGTGTGGAGAGTCCCCGTGCTTCCCAGGGAGTCTTCGGTGGTTCTGATCTTGTTTGACCTAGACGCGCGGCAAAGACCCCACACGCCTGGGTCCCTTGCCCTGCATTATACCAACCCCTGCCTGGCATTGTCAAATGCCCCCGGCGCCCGCCGGTCCCACCCGCCGCCTCGGCGGCTAACCGGGCGGCCATTCCATCTGCCGACCCCCCAGCAAGTGGAAGTGCACGTGATCCACCGACTGGCCGGCGGCGGCGCCGCAGTTGGCCACCAGCCGGTAGCCGCCCTCGGCTATGCCCTCGTCTCGGGCAATCTGAGCCGCTATTCGCACAAGATGACCAATGGTGGCATCGTCTTGGGCGATAAGATGTCCAAGAGATGGCACATGTTTGCGCGGAATTATCACGATGTGTGTCGGCGCTTGAGGGTTTATGTCCCTAAATGCAACCACGACCTCGTCTTCATGCACTCTTTCCGACGGAATCTCGCCCCCGATGATCCTGCAAAAGATGCAATCCGACATGCGCTTCGCCTCCCCTAAACTCTGTTCTTCGGCACACGTCATTCAAGCTCCAGCCCCAGAAGGTTCCCGGCGTTCCGCCAGGCAATCGCCTCGACCTCGCCAGGGGAGAGCCCGAGCGTCAGCAGGCGCTGGAGGTCTCTGCCGGGATGCCCCCAGGGGAAGTCGGAGCCGAAGACCACGCGCTCCACTCCGTGCTCTCGAATGAGCCCTGCCAGGTCCTCGGCGGGGAGATCGTCTTCGGCGCAGTACGAGGTGTCGAAGGTCACATCACTCCCCAGCAGATGGGCGCGGACGTCGTCCCACATCTGGTACCCGCCCATATGAGCGACGACCATCGTCAGACCTGGGAATGCCTCTCGCACCCGCGCCAGTGCCGCCGGCTGGGCGTGGACGCGCGGCACCGCCTTGATCTCCTGCCCGCTGTGAAAGAGGAAGATCAGCCGGCCCTGGGCCGCCTCGTAAGCGGGCCAGAGGCGGCGGTCGTCGGGGGGGATCTCCTGGAAGTTCGGCTGGAGCTTCACCCCCTTCAACCCCAAAGCGACGACTCGCTCGACCTCGCTCGCCGGGTCCGGCAGGTCGGGATGGAAGGCGCCGAAGCTGATGATATGCTCCGACTGGATGCTCGCCGCCCACTCGTTGATCGAGCGGACCTGCCCCGGCCGAGTCGCGACGGGGGCCACCACGGCCGCGTCTATGCCGCTCTCCGACATGACCCCGAGCAATCCCGAGGGCGTTGCCTCGGCCACGGCCGTGACCTCATAGGTGGAGCAGAGGTTCTCCATCGCCCGCGCCGCCACCCGCTCCGGGAAGATGTGGGTGTGGAAGTCGATGACGTGTTTCGGCTTATCGTCGCTCATGGCCGCGCTCTGTTGAGGCCAAACACCCGCAACGCGTTCTCACTCGTCGTGGCCATGAAGGCTTCCCCCTCGTCGCCGCGGATCGCCGCCATCGCCTCGGCGATGGCGACCAGGTTCGCCGGCTCGTTGTCTCTCCCCCGCTTCGGCTCCGGGGCGAGATACGGGCAGTCGGTCTCCAGAAGAATGCTGTCGGCGGAGATGTGAGCGGCGACGGAACGCAGCTCATCCGCGGAGCGGTAGGTCACCCTGCCCCCGAACCCGAGAAAGAGCCCCAGGTCCAGTGCCCGGCGGGCCTGGTCGAGCGTGCCCGCGAAGCAGTGCCAAATGACGGGGCTCGGAGGCATGTCAGACTCCAGGGCCGCCAGCACCTCCTCCTGCGCCTCGCGGCAGTGCACGATGGCTGGGAGTCCCAGCTCTGCAGCCAGAGCGAGGTGCTCCGAGAAGGCCTTCTCCTGTGCCGGCCGAGGTGAGAGGTTGCGATAGAAGTCCAGCCCCGTCTCCCCGATGGCGACGACTCTCTCGGACCGGGCGAGGGCCCGGATCTCTGAGAGGTCGTCCTGTCCCACCTCCGCGGCGTCGTGGGGATGCACGCCCACCGCCGCCCAGATATCCGAGTGGCCCTCCGCCAGTTCCACCGCCTTCCTGCTGCTCGGCAGGTCGTAGCCGACGACGATGGCGGCGGCCACGCCCGCGGCGCGGGCGCGGGCGAGCACATCGGGCAATCCTCGAAGCAGCCTCGGGTGGTTGAGATGGCAGTGCGTATCGATCAGGGAGACGCCGGCACTGACTTCGCCCCCCGCTCGGGCATCGTCAATTGGCACGGCGGTGGGTTCTGCCCGCCTGCACCGCCCTGTGGGGGGCGGGCGAAGGCCGCATATCGAGAACCATCTTCAAGCCGTTATCACCCGGGCCGTAGTAGTGGGGCAGCAAGCGCGACTGGACGAACCCGAATGCCTGGTACAGCGACTGGGCGGCGCGGTTGCAGACGTTCACTTCGAGATCGGCCTCTTCGACCCCATTGTCACGGAGGTAGTCGAGGGCGGCCGCCATCAGCGCCCGGCCGAACCCGCGGCGGCGACAGCGAGGATCCACCGCGATCGACGTGATCCCTCCTCGCCGCACGCCGAGCCAGCGGAGCCCGACCCTGGAAAGGACATAGCCCGCGATTCGCCCCTCCTCGTCCTCCACCACAACCAGGCCTTTGCGATCCCTTAGGACATGCGCCAGGAAAGTCGTGACGCTGTACGCATCCTGCCCGAAGGAGGTCCTCTCGATCCGTAGGATTCGCGGAAGATCGCCCAAACTGCAACTGCGGATTGTCATGATGGCACCTCGCTGACCGAGAACACTTCGCCGGCCGAGACGGTCTGCTCAATCCCATCGGTCACGATCACCAGCGCGCCTCGTTCGTCGATTCCCGCGGCGCGCCCGCTCAGCGCTTTCCCGGCGACTTCGAGCGACACCTCTCTGCCCAGAAGCATATCCCGCCGCCGCCAGCCGTCCATCACCCGCTTCCCCTCCTCGCCTGCGAGCGCAGGCCACATCTCCTCGAAGCGGGCCAGCACGTCCGCGGTCAGCCGGGGCAGAGACCAGCGCTCCCCCGTCTTATCCCGCAGCGTGGCGGCGATGTCCTTCAGCTCTGGGGGAAGATCGGCAACGGAGAAGTTGACATTGAGCCCGAGGCTGACCACGGCGGTCGCCACCCGGCCAAAGGCGACCTCTGTCCGCCCCAGAACGCCGCCCACCTTCCGGCCGTCCAGGAGCAGGTCGTTGGGCCACTTCAGC
>Ga0180438_10011941_pt1 | contig 10405 bp, 8 predicted proteins | sample SS_ome_12_FD_132455 | JGI IMG/M metagenome (GOLD analysis project Ga0180438, IMG submission 132455) | Hypersaline lake sediment archaeal communities from the Salton Sea, California, USA - SS_3_D_2 metaG | ecosystem: Environmental > Aquatic > Non-marine Saline and Alkaline > Hypersaline >... | reverse complement strand
GATATCGCGCCTGGGGATGTTCTCGGTGACGATGACCATCAAGCGCAGCCCGTTGTCCATTGCCTCCCAGGCGGCATCTCGGACAAAGCGAGCTGGCACAGAGATGATCGAGGCATCGCAGCGTTCGGCGCGCAGGGCGCCCCCCACCGTGTCAAAGACCGGAATACCGTGAACGTCGAGCCCTCCCTTTCCCGGCGTCACGCCGGCGACGATAAGTGCGCCGTATTCGAGCGATTCGCGGACAAAGGTAGACGCCTCGCGACCCGTGATCCCCTGAACCAGGATGCGCGTTTCCGCATGGGCTAGGATTGCCATTTTATTCCCTCGACGACTTGATCAATGCTCTTTTCGCGACCAAAGCATGGCACGCCATAATGTTCCAGGATGGCACGCCCCTCCTCTTCCCAGGAACCTGGGATACGGAAGGCAGCGATGATCTGGCTCGGATCTCGATCAAGTTGCAGGATCCCTTTGATCACCCCACGTGCCACAAGATCCACGCGTGTGTTGCTGACGACGTTCATGATGACGGCCAGGCGCTCCACCTGCGGCTGGCTCAGTATGAGCTTGGTGAGCTCCTGGATTTTCCATACGCTGGGGTTTCCCCCAATCTCGCAGTAGTTGGCGGGTCTCAGACCAGCATCGAGTACCGCATCGAATGCTGTGAGGCTGGCACCCCCTCCGCCAATGAGGAGGCCCAACTCGCCGTCAAAAGGCACGAGCCGGCCTGCCACTCCCCGATGGTCTGACTTGTTGATCTCAATGGCGCGCCTTTCGAAATCCGACTGTGGGACGGCCAATTGCGCGCTCTGAACCGTCTTCTCCAGGAGCCCCGTCTGTCGATAGATGGCGTCTTCATCCAGCTCCAGGTGCACGTCGGCAACCCACCATCGGCCTTGAGCGTCAAGGGCCAGGGGATTGATCTCAAGCAAGGTGGCATCCCACTCCAAAAAACACCGTGCAACCTGGGTGATCAGACTCCCCAAACGGAGCAGTTCGCGGCCGTCAAAACCCAGTTGTGCAGCGACCTCACGCCCGACGTAGTCTCCAGGTAGAACCATGACCGAAAAGGGGCGCCGGAAGAGCGTGTCTGCAGCTTCCACGTCGATGCCACCTGAAGCTGACGCCAGGAGAACGGGGGCACGAGAGAAATCATCATAGATCGCACCTACAAACACCTCGGCCTGGATGTCGACGCTTTCCTCAACGAGGATTCTATCGACTGTGAAGCCGAGTATCTCGGAACCCAGCAATCTCCGGGCATGATCGGCCACAGCACCTGGCCCCTCAGCGAATTGGACGCCACCTGCCTTCATACGCCCCCCCATCGGTATCTGGACCTTCAAGACGACGGGACAGTCCAGGTTCTGTGCCGTTTGTACAGCTTCCTCGGATGAGGTAATCGCCTTACCCCTGGGTATTGGCAAGTCTTGTTCCCCTAATAGGGTTTTAGCTTCGAACTCCAAAACCTTCATGTCTACTCCTACTCCGTCCGTTGGATGACGGTCATTGCCATATCCAATTGAAACTGTGCTCCGGCAGTCTTTCTTATGAGACCCTTTCATAATTGATCAAGTGTTGACAAAAGCAAGCACCTTGAGGCGTGAAGTCGCCAACTCAGGCCGCTGATAGCGGGCGGCTATGAAGGCGACGATGAGTGCAGCGATATAGACCCGAAAGACGAACTGTATCACGGCCAAGTAGCCTTGGACGCGGAAGTACTTGAGGCCGAAGTAGCGTTTCAGCCAGGCAAAGTGACGCTCGATGTTGGCCCGTGGGCTCATAAAGTCGCGCCACTGACGGCGGAGGTTGTAGTCGACGTTGACTGAGGCATGCAGGATGTGGCGGATGAAGCCGAGGAAAGCATAGTTGAAGTAGGCGGCGTCGGCCCACATGGCGCGGATACGCAGGCGGCAGAGTAGGCATACAGCGGCGAACATGGGGATAGCCAAAGGGCCATCGTTGCAGTTGGCTGGCGTGGCGACGAACAGCAAGGGCAGGTAAGACCAACGGCAGAGGATGGTATGCACCTTGTAGCCGAAGACCCGTCCTTTCCACTTCGCAGGCCAGCTCCAGGCGGCATCGGGGTCGTCGTGATACCAGGCGGCCAAAAAACTGCTGTCGATGATCAGGTCCCAGCCTTTGAGCAGGCCCATCTTGAGCAAGGCCATCACTAGAGCCACGAAGAGCAGAAAGTAGGGCAACAAGCCCAAAGCGCGCAGGCGACGCGAGTACTGGGCCAGACTGATGGTGTGCTGTTGGCCGGAGGGGTTGAAATTGTCGTACCTCAGCATCTCGGCCAGAGCGTCGTAACGAGCCAGCCAGTCGGTGATGCTCTCGTAGGAGAGACGCCAGGCGGCGACCAACAAAGTCAACAACACCGACTCGTCGCGATAGACGGGCGGCGCTCCTGGCCCTCGCGGCTTGGGCAGTGCCCAGAACTGCACCCCTTGGACGGTGCGAATGGCCCACTCGGCCAATGCCCAACCGTTGAGCACCTGAATGAGGGCGACCGGGTCGACCCACAATCCTTTGCCGCTGCCCAACAAGGGCAGCGGACTCAGTTCGAGAGGTACGTGCCATTCTTGTGGTGTGCATTTTTCGACCAATTGGAGTATACTCATGTGCGCCCCCCTTGTGTGAAGTGAGTGCTGTTCTTCCTACCAACATTTTACTCCTTCACACAGGGGGATTCAACTGCTACTCCGAATTATGAAAGGGTCTCATAATACAGAAAGCCTGGCTGTCATATCATGATGGCCGCTTCGCTCTCTTTACACGCGCTCACGGAGTAGTTGCAATCTAGTCGCTCATAAGATGACAGGCAAACCATGACGAGCCATAATTTGCCGATACGATCGCCTTTTCCGGCGATTACGCTCACAAACGTTCGATGATTCCTCTCCTTCTATATGGATTTCCCTCTTTGGTCTCCAAGATAGTTTCACCGCGATAGGTTATTTGGACCAATAGGAAATACTCTCAAATTTAGGCGAGCTCAAAGTCTGGGGACGCGACCCAACCCTATTCGGCAAATGCTTCGTACAGAGCACACACCACGTGAGATGCCTGACCTCTGGAGACGACGAAGCTGCTGCGAGTCTCAGTCATCTCGCTGAGGAATGCAGTGACCCCTAGGTTTGCCAAAACCGACTCAGACCGTGAGAAGTTTTCAGCAATAAACGCAGATTGTCCAATCAGCGAAACCAACCCCTTTTCCTGTAGGACTGCCTCCGGGAAGACGCTCTTGGAAGCAAGGGCGTTCTCAAGTTGCTTGCACCATCCAGGAGCAACAGCCATTACTGGTTTCCCACTACCCCTGTCCTGAATAACTATGGCACCAAAGGTGTCGTAAAGCTCATCCTTCGCCAAAAACCGTTTTGACGATTCCTTGGGCAAAATGAGCACATTGACCGGTTCCATGACAGGAATTCCCATCAGTGGTGATTCATCCTGCATTTCGGTAATCAAAGTGCCCGGCCCCTCCGAAAACGTGGAACGGCACACAATGGGCACGCCCTTCTTCTGTCCGATGAGCACCGCCCCGGGGTGCATTACCTTCGCTCCAAAGATGCCCATCTCAATAAGAGCACGATAGCTGATCACGTCCCAAAAATGCGCCTCGGGCACTATCTTTGGATCGGCAATCGCAACACCGGGCACATCGGTAAAGATCTCGATCTTCTCAGCGCCTACGGCTACGCCGACCGCAACTCCAGAGGTGTCGCTCGCTCCCCGTCCGAGGATATTTACCTCGCTCTCATCAGGAGTCACGCCTTGCCCACCAGTAATGACTGGCACTTCACCCGTCTCGACGTGATGCAACATGCGTGAGGGATCGATGCGCACAATCTTGCCCCGACGGTAACGCCCATTGGTATAAATCCCGGCCTGCCCACCAGTCAGACCCACTGCCGGGAGACCAGAAACCTTGAGCAGGTGAGACATAATTGCCACTGAGATGATCTCGCCACAGTGAAAGATCAAATCCTGATCACGCGGGGAGACCGGCTCACCCTCGGCGTGGATGAGATCGAGTAGGGTGTCGGTAGCATAGGGCGCACCACGCCGTCCCATGGCCGAGAGAACCACTACCGGGCGGTAGCCTACCGAAACGGCGCGTCGGATATGTCCCACGACCGCCCTACGGCTCTCCACCGTGGCGACCGAGGTGCCTCCGAACTTTTGGGCTATGATTTTCTGCCTCGCCATTCTTCAACCATGCCTCTTTCGACCATCACCTGGGCAATCTGGATCCCATTCTGGGCTGCGCCCTTACGCACGTTGTCCGATACTAGCCAAAGGTTGAGGCCATTCTCAATTGATAGATCTTCCCGGATTCGTCCCACGTGAACTAAATCTCCACCGCTGACCTCGATGGGCTGCGGGAACCTGAGGTTTTCGATGTCGTCCACCAGCTTCACGCCTGGCACTCTGCTAAGCGCCTGCCGTGCTTGCTCGGGCGTGATCTTTTCTTCGGTCTCTATGTTGCACGAAACCGAATGGCAGTTGAGCACTGGCACCCGAATTGATGTGCAGGTGATGCGGATATCCGAATCGTGCAATATCTTGCGTGATTCTGCCAACAGCTTCCACTCTTCGCGTGTATAACCATCTCTCTCAAACACGTCGATGAAGGGGATCAAGTTATAGGCCAATTGATAGTGGAAGATAGAAGGAGGTGGGGGGGGAAAGCCAGCAGCGACGTCTAAACACTGCTTCTTGAGCTCTAGTTGCCCCCGCACGGCCGCACCGGAAGCCGCCTGATAGGTCGAAGCAACAATTCGCTTGATGCGCGAAAGGTCATAGATAGGCTTGAACACCACAACGGCACCAGTGGTCGTACAGTTGGGATTGGCGATTATTCCTTTATGCCATTCAAGGTCTTCAGGGTTGACTTCGGGAACGACGAGCGGTGTCTCTGGATCGAGGCGAAAAGCACGGCTGTTGTCAATTGCAATCGCCTTTCGCTTAGCCGCTTCGGGTGCCAAGGCGGTGCTCACCGCTTCGTGTGTGCCAAACAAGACTATATCCATGCCATCAAAACTGTCCGGCGTCCCTTCCTCTGTGTACAGGATCTCACCCTTGAAGCTAACTGGCGCACCGGCCAGTTCCCTGCTCTCTAGGAGCTTGAGCTTATTGACCGGAAAATCGTACTCCTCCAACATTTGAACCATCGTTGAACCCACCAGCCCCATGGCCCCAGCCACCGCTACGTTGTATGTTTTCATTTTGCACATCCTTGTATAATATGTGTAAGCGGAGCCAGCCCACCGCTTTGACAACAAACAGACTCTTTGACATCCTGGGGGCTGGCCCAGGTGGGACTCTGCTCCCTGCGAGATGACTTCTGTTAAAGCCTTCCTCATCCCAATGGAGCTTGTAACCCGGATCTTGTTCGCACCCTGCAGTGGCTTGGAGCAGCAGAATCGAAATGTCTCTCCCATTGTAGGCAGAGTTCTCATGGATCACGAGACTGCTGACCTCATCGAGTGCCAGGGATGCTTCCCTCTCTGGGGAAGACAATCAGGATTACTGTTAACAGAAGTTTGTCGATTTCTCATCGCCCAGAACAACTGACCACGCATTGCGGCATTTGTGTTTGAAGTGGCCCAGTGCGCAGTCAAGGGTGACTTTGACGCCATCCATATCGCCACCGGCTGGTACTGGTGGCCCTTTTTCCAGACCCTTGACCAGGACGTCGTCCTCAGTGAGTGGCCGGTGAGATTTAGCCTATCAACCTCATCCTCTTGCTCAGCCTGCGCTAGATCACCGTACTGGAAGGTCTGGAGAAACACCTCGACACTGCCATCGCCGAGGGGATGCAGATCCTACCTCACCTCATCGATACTATCCCGGCTTTGGCCACATCTTCTCCAGTGGGATCGTCACGAGATCGTGACATCGTACGCTTTGACTGGAAGTACGCTGGCCTCAAGTGGCACAGGATCAAGTCAGCCGACGAAATTTATCTGACGGTATCAAGCGTTCACTCGACGGTCAACACCTCGCTTTGCTCCCCATGGAAAATCATGATCCGCTCCGGCAGAGGCCGGCCGGATGTTGTCATGCGCAAGGGACCCAGCGGTCCCGGATGTGTGCCTGCAGATTCTAGAGCCCTGGGCTGGCCCCCGGCAGCAAAGACACTGTCAAGAAAGTTCATAGTGCCAAATAGCATCCCCGCCGAATCGAAGTCGGGCAGTGGCTGGTTACCCATCGCTTCGCGGAACAGGTCATTGCTCTTTGAGTGGCTGTGCGACGACCAGTGCCGCACCCGAGCCAGTTGCTCCGGCCACCGCTGGCCGCTTGGGGCGCGCGAGGAGACCATGCCATCCGCTGCCAGCACGGTGCATTGAGGCCAGAGGCGAAGTGCTTTCTCAGCCAGGACTGCAGCTGTCGGGTCGTGCATGGTTAGGAACACCGAAAACGTCTCATCACCGCCGGGGAGACCGATGACCCAAGGAATGTCACGCTTCTCGGCCGCCTCGCGAAACGCTTCGACACTGGTGTTCACATAGGAAAGCTCCGCTTCATCCAGTTCAGTTAAGTCACGTACGGAATTAGGCCACGGCAGGGTTTTCCAATCAACAGTCGGCGCCATTGGCGCAACTGAGGCCAGCGCCCACGCGATACCCCTTACGCCTGTGCACATACGATAACGCGGCGCGGCATCTGGTGGGCGTATGAGCAACTCTTCAACGGTGCTCTTGACGAACACGACGGGCACCCGTTGTGCAGCCTCACCAGCAACGCCATCGAAGCGTGATGATTCGCCAAGATAGACCAGAATATCCACGTTCCGCGCCTGTTCTGACACAGGATCGAGACCGAAAGTAGCAATGGCCGGTTTCCAGTGCGTCGCGCTTGCCACAGCACATTGCCAGGTTGCCTCGACAGCTCGCTGCTCGACTTCATCCAATGCCGCAAACGCCACAACAAGCCCGACCTGGACACTATTCGGGGACGAGACACTTGGATTCAACATCCGAATCATCCATTTCTCCCACGGCTCTCAGCGTGAAAAGTTTCCATCACCTACCTCAGTTGAAGTAGATTCTGATACCAGCCTGGAAAACCGCCTCAACGTCGGTCAGGCATTTTATGTCCTGCGCAAGATTGCCTCCGACTGCAACCAGATCAGCCATCTTGCCCTCTTGGATGGTACCATATTGATCGTCGTGACCTAGAGCCTCTGCCACTGCCCCTGTAGCTGAGTGAATGGCCTTGACTGGAGACATCCCGATTCCGACCAATTCATCCAATTCCCTCCAGAAGGTATCGAACGCTGTCGCCCGCCAGCCTGCATCCGAGCCGGCAAGAATGCGCCCTCCAAACTCGTATAGCTGCGCCATGGCCTCCCGGTCTGCCTCGAGCAAACGCCTCCAGTGCAACTTCTCCGGCCCCTCAAGGGCTTGCTCTGCCATATCTCGGAACACCTGCATGGTGGCCGTGACCGGAGTCTCGATTTGTGCAAGCTTTTCAACAATCTGTGGATCAGCCTGAGATACACCCTCTGGGCCAAAAAACATCGCATGCTCAATAAGATCAACGCCTGCCTCCAGTGCGTTCACAATGGCAGCAGCAGCTGTACAATGAGCCGATACCTGTCTCCCAAGAGAGTGTGCTTCATCAACTATAGCTTTCAATTCAGCAATTGAGAAGCTTGGATACTCGGAGTAACTCCCAGGTGTTCCCCCTCCAGATGCCATTACCTTCACAAAATCAGCTCCAGAGTTGACCAAACGGCGAACCATCTGTCTCAAGGCAACCTCCCCATCAGCCTCTCCCCCGAAATATCGAACATGTCCCCCCGTCATTGTCACCGGCCAACCGCAGGAAATCACCCGTGCGCCTCGGATCATTCCGTTGGCCTGCGCGTTTCTCACGTCAAGTATCGTTGTGCCACGGCCTCCACAGTCGCGTACAGTAGTAACGCCGGAGCAAAGTGACACTTTTGCATTGTGAACTGCTCGCAGAGCAAGTGCGATGTCCGATTCCAACTGTACGGGCTCGAATGGGCTGTTGTCACCGGGAAGCACAAGGTGAACATGATTGTTGATTAGGCCAGGAATCAGCGTCACATTCGGAAAATCGATCGCTTGATCGTTGCGCAGCTCTTCGGTCTCACTGACTGGCACCACCCCATCTATTATTCTATCTTTAACCACTACCGCATGACCCGTCAGGGGAGGAGCCCCCGTTCCATCAATGATCCACTCTGGTCGTAACAGGACCTTCATTTTCCGGTCTCCTTTTTGGGATGGTTCACAAATAGGTTGACACTTTTGCGATGCCAAGGAACGCTTTGGCTTACTGCGACTGCACGAAGCAAGCTGAAAAGCCGGTTTTTGACAGGTTTTTATGCTTCTGGGCGCAGATTCCGTGCCAAACGCACTCGTATAGATTTCCAGCGATTTGAAAAGTGTAAACCCAATTCCTGCGGAAAATGAACCACCCCTCCTTTTTCAACCAAATTTCGCTCTTGATGGCGAAATGAGCGGTTTTTCCACTCTCACCAGTTAGAATCTTTGTGCCTCGGTCTCGATAGGTAGTGTTGCTGGGAAATCAGACATCTTGTGGTATCAGCGACTCTCAAGACGGGTAGGGGAGATCTCACCATATCGAAAGCATAATCCCCCCATTGCCGCCCACAGGGTTGATCAACACGAGCAGTTAATCTTGCTCCCTGCTGTTTAGATTGGCAAATCTGCCACAGCATGCTCTAGAAAACGCCTTCGTTTTTCCGAGCTTCACAGGTCCATCTTGGCTCTTGGCGTCCACTCATCGTAGGGGTATGGCCCCTCGTAAGGCTGTCCTTCTTCAAAGCGGGTGACGCGCAGCGGTGTGATGTCCACGACCTCGGCCTGGCCATTCAGAATCAGTTCCGCCATCGACTGGCCGACAACGGGGGCCTCCTTGAAGCCGTGACCGCTCAGGCCGGTGGCAAAGAAGAACCTCTCCACTCCAGGCGCTGGCCCCGTCAGCGCATGCTTGTCCAGAGTGTCAACAAAAATGCCGGCATGTGCCCCCTCCGCAGCGTTCCCACGGGTATTGCCTTTAAGCAGACACACACGCCTCCAGGGCTTGAACTACCTCTCCTAATTGGTCATCGGTCAGCTCAGGATAAAGCGGCAAGCTGATCATCTCCCGTGCCACCCTCTCCGTGACAGGGAAATCCCCCTCACGATAGCCGAGGTGGCGCCAAAGGGGGTGCATGTGCAACGGAGGGAGATAGATTGCTCGCGCTAGTACCCCCCTTGCGTGCAGACAATATAGTATATTATTTCGGCCTTTGACCCGGATGACGTAGCCGCGATACGTAGAAGTCACATTGTCCATGATGTAGGGTCGGATGACGTCTAACTCAGACAACAGGCGATCATAAAGGCGCGCCTTCTTGCCACGCAGCTCCACCCACTGGTCCAGCACCTTCAACTTGACGCTTAGAACAGCCGCCTGAATGGCATCCAGACCGCTGTTATAGCCCTGGAAGGCGGATACGAGGTCGCCCGTTGTGTACTCGTCCTTGATCCCATCAGAATCACGGAGGGGCCGAAAGCCATACTCTCGAAGAAACTGCGCTCGCCTAGCCACATCCGGGCGGTCAGTCGTTATCATCCCGGCACTACCCAGGGCGTTCAGAATCTTGCCGTAACTCAGGCTAAAAACGCCGACATCGCCAAATGCACCGACCCTTTGACCCTTGTATCTTGCCCCAGCCGCAATCGAGGCATCCTCCATCACCAGAAGCCCCTTCTCCTCTGCAACTTGCCGGACTGCCCTGACGTCGTAGGGTTGTCCGTAAGAGTGAATCGGCAGGATGACCTTGGTTCGAGGCGTGATCGCCTCCTCGATTCTAGCGGGATCGATGTTGTAGGTCCTCTCATCGATGTCTACAAAGACAGGGGTCGCATCTGTGTGCGAGATGGCAACAGGAACGCTAGGACAGCCATTGTCAACGGTAATGACCTCATCTCCGGAACCGATGCCCAGTGCCAGGAGAGAAATGAGAATGGCATCATGGCCCGATTGTACCGACACCCCATACTTGACGCCACAATACTCAGCAAACTCTTTCTCAAAGTTAGCCACATCCTTGTTCATGACATAACTGCCGCCCTCCAGGACCCTCTTGATGGCGCTGTCTATCTCGTCTTTTATCGAATAGTACTGGGCTCTATGGTCAATATGCAACACGGTCATCTCCGTCCCCTCTCTGCGTCACCGACCTTGAACTACTTGTTAGTTTCTTTTCAGACACGGATCCAGGGCATCTCGCATGCCATCCCTCAGAATGTTGATGCCAATGCCGTGTCCTTTCTCTTCTGTTCGATGGTAATCACCGGCTTCCAATTCCATTCTCCTCGATCACCCGATCCCACTTTTCATAGATCAGGCTCTCACT